>CEVZ01021874.1_pt1 | contig 12537 bp, 17 predicted proteins | sample 361371 | NCBI WGS metagenome assembly CEVZ01 (sample SAMEA2620217, study PRJEB7988) | marine metagenome | isolation source: saline water (ENVO:00002010), including
TTCGACCTCGACGTTGACTCCAACGGTAGATGGTCGGTTGAAAAATTCAAGGGACTCCTATTCCAGATTGAGCGAGACATGAATGCCATCGGGCATGAAACTCGTCGCGGAAAGGGCAACATCCTCATCTGCTCTGCTGATGTGGCATCTGCTCTCTCTATGGCTGGTGTGCTTGACTACTCTTCTGGTCTTGCTAGTGCAGTTAATCCTCTAGGAAATGTAGATGATAACTCTTCTACCCTCGTAGGAACCCTTAACGGACGCATCAAGGTCTATGTTGACCCTTACTCTGCTAACGTAAGTGACGCTCACTTCTACGTTTCAGGTTACAAAGGTTCTTCTGCCTATGACGCTGGTCTATTCTACTGCCCTTACGTGCCGCTACAAATGGTACGCGCAGTCGGACAAGACACCTTCCAACCAAAAATTGGCTTTAAGACTCGTTACGGAATGGTTGCAAACCCATTTGCTGAAGGTCTTACCCAAGGTCAAGGTGCTCTTACAGCGAATGCTAACCGTTACTATAGACGTGTTAGGGTTAATAACCTCATGTAGTATCGATTACGATATCAACACAAGGCACCCTCACGGGTGCCTTTTTTATTGTTAAATAGTTCGATGAGTATCTCTCCATTATGAACGGACGACTTGACAAAGTAGCGATGACCGCTTATATTATGAAAATGAAAACAGGTCTTCACGATAAGTCGTGGTATCCTGAGTGGAATGATGAGCAGCGTGGTGCTGCTCAAAGGATTCTAATAAATGTGTTAGAGAGACTGGATGAATACTGGCAATGACCGAAGAGATGATAAAAAAGATCTCCTATACAAAGGAGGAGGTCGATAAACTTATCGCTGAGGCCGTCGAAGAGGCACGGAAGATAGATGAAGCCTCGATGGCAGAGCACAACTTTAAAGCAACTATCATATCAATGGTTTTGGGTTTTATATGTCTCGCACTGTTCGTCGATGGATTACTAAGAATTTTGGGTATAATCCCACCCTTTATGGATTTAGATGTTAACGTAATAGATGATATAATAGAGAGGGTAGAGGGAGATGTTATGCCTCTCATAGATAAAGCCCAACGATACATACCGAGACGATAGATGCAAGCACTAATCATTTTCATGTCCTTCTTGGACTTTATGTTCTATCCTACGATAGTAGCAACGATAGTTGCAGTTATTATTGAACAAATTATTCGGAGGGTAGATAGTGCTTCAGAGCAAGCAGTATTTACTGCCATGAAGATTCGTAAATTCTTATATCGACAAGCAGTCATAGTTAATATACTATGGTTCTTAGGATATGCTATCCTAATTTTCACAGTGGGTAGACAGGCACCCCAACAGATGCCTGATATGATTTGGCAGGGTTAAGTGGTAGATGAAATTGCGATGTTTATTCGGACCGTTGCGGAAAGTCTCGACGGTCACGAGAGAATGGAGTGTGAGTATGAATGGATAGAGAAGGATGACCTATGGATTAAGAATGAGATGTGGACAGCACGTGCTCTCCGCAAGATTCATCTTGAGACATGTAGGGTTAAAGGACTAGATGTATTACATTGTGTCTTCTTCCCTGACTATAACTATAATATACCCATCTTTGGATGTGATATCATTGCTAGTAAGTATAGGAATATCTCAATCGTAGATGTCTCACCAACTAGAGGTAGTGACTGGGTATATCCTAAGATTCAAGCAGTATCACAAAACTATAGGTTTAAGGAACCACAGTTGCTACCTGAGTGGGGTGATATATTCTCTCATTATATGAAGTTTCAACGTATCAGAGATGATGTTGAGCAGATTATGTACTTTAAAGTGTTGCAGGAATACCTTACTATCTACAGAGATGCAGTAGGTAAGGCAGAGAAGATGGATTATATTGATGCAATGATTGCAATGGATGACCAGATACACTATAGTACGCAACAAAGAAAGAATGAGAAGACAATAGCAACGTTAGGTGCTTGGTTTGACAAGGATTGGGCGTTGAGTTATATTGACAATATACTCTTTGATTTACCTAAATAAGACATGGACAACATCGAAGACCTATGGGAGACTGGCGAAGAGGAGTGGTCAACTGAACAAGAATCAGGTGACATACTCTTTGAGGATCCCCCTGTAATGAAGTTAGACTTTAATGATTATGAATAAGACGTTCAGCATACAACCCACTGGTGTTATAACCTTGGATGGGGTAGAAGTATTTCAGTCTAGTGTAAGTCAACAGCATGCTAGAGAAGTATTGCATGAGACATGCGAAGAGTTTGGCTATGAAGTAGTTGAGGAATGGGAAATGGATGATGACAGTATAGAGTTAACGGTAAAGAAATGAACTTCATCTTCCTAGTCGTATTTGCCTTCACATGTTACATGGCAGTAAGGTATATGATGATGGTATGGAAATGGGATGGTGGTATGGTAGACCCTACTAGACCACCTGAAGTTATTAGAAGACAGGTTACTAAAGCACCTCATCCTGAGATGGCAGATGTTAAACCTGGAGATGAATTGTTGGTGGTTAATTTCTCTAAACCTATTGACCAGCAACGTGACCCACTCTATGAAGATTTACAGAGAAGGATTGAAGACCCTTGGGATGAAGAGGATGACGATGGTGACGGAGATGTCCCTGCCATTCTAAATAGATAAGGAGACCTGCGTTCTACCATGACATCAAGTTGGAATACACAAATAAAGAATAAGAATTTTCTATCCCCAATAGGATTCAAGTTCACCCTGGCAAAGTTTCCTAAGGTGTCATACTTTTGTCAGTCTGCAAATATACCTGCAATCAATCTAGGTATACAAAATCAACCAACACCCTTCCGTCCGTTACCATTGGAAGGATTCATTGATTACGACCCTCTCAATATAACATTCTTGATTGATGAGGATCTTGAAAACTATATGATTATGCACAACTGGATACGTGGTCTAGGTACACCTGATAGTGGTGTTGACCGTGTGCAGTATGAGACTAAGATGAAGGAGATATCAGATATACCCATCAATGATAGGTATGCTGACGCTACTCTATTTGTATTGAATAGTAATTACAATGCAAATTTTGAAGTAGTATTTAAAGATTTATACCCTGTATCCTTGTCAGCATTGGAATTTAATGCTACAGTAGACGGTACCGAATATGCAATGGGGAACGTCTCATTGAAGTATATGGGATACGAAGTAAGAACAACATCTACGGGGACTAGAGTAACACAATTGTCATGAATCTTGAGAAAATTGAGGAGCTATGGGCTAAGGATGCTGAATCATTCTATGACCATAGGGAGTTACCTGAGTTGCTTGCCAACGATAGTATGGAAACTCCAAGGCTCCATGCCAAATATCTCCAATTATATAATGAATTTAAACTTATGCTGTCTGATGCACAGACAGTGTATAAAAGATTATATAAAGAGAAGTGGTTATATTACAACGGTAAGGCACCTGCCTCAGTATATGCAGAGAAACCTTTTGATCTTAAAGTATTGAAGGGTGACCTTGACATGTTCATCGATAGTGATGATGAGGTATGTAAGGCCAAGCAGAAAATAGACTACCTAGAAACTTGTATAAATTCTATTGATAGGATTCTTAAGGAGATTCACAACCGTGGGTTTGCTATCAAGAATACTATTGAAATTGTCAAGTATTATGGTATCAGGTGACTACAATTACAAAAAAGAATGAAGTCTTTTTGAAGGTTGATGCTGAACCACATCTTCACAAAGAGTTGTCCGAACACTTCTGCTTTGAGGTGCCTGGCGCAAAGTATATGCCAGCAGTTAAGCGGAGGTATTGGGACGGTAAGATAAGACTATACTCACCTGGTACAGGTGAATTATATGTTGGTCTATATGATTACTTACTTCATTACTTAGAGGAGAAAGGATACCACTATACTGTAGAGAACAGTGAGTATTACGGTTACCCGAATGAGGAGGAAAAGTATGTTACACCTGAAAGCATTGCGACTTTTGTTCGTTCTCTTCAACTACCATTCAGGATACGTGATTACCAACTCCGAGGACTTTACCTCGCAATTAAATGCAATCGCAAACTTCTACTATCGCCCACAGGATCGGGAAAATCTCTCATAATATATGCTTTGGTACGTTGGCACCTTCAGCATGAGAGGGAGATACTAATCATTGTTCCTACGGTCTCTCTCGTAGAACAGTTGTATAAGGATTTTATAGAGTATGGTTGGTATGTCGGGCATTTTGTTCATAAGATTATGGGTGGAGAGGAAAAGTATGTTAAAAACCCAGTCGTAATCTCAACTTGGCAATCTATCTATAAGGAGCCAAGGAAATTCTTTGAAAGGTTTGACGTTATTATAGGTGATGAAGCGCATCAATACAAGGCGAAGAGTCTCACGGGTATACTTACTAAGTGCTTTGACGCTAAATACCGCGTGGGTCTTACTGGTACTCTCGATGGTATGGAGAGTCACCAACTTGTCCTAGAAGGACTATTTGGTAGGGTTGACAGAGTAACACAGACTGTTGACCTTATGAAGAAGGGACAGTTAACACCACTGAAGGTGAGGATACTACTACTCAAGCATGGGTGGGTACCCTTTGATACATACCAGCAGGAGATGGATTACCTCTGTATGCACACCAGACGTAGTAATTTCATTACTAATCTGGCACTAGACTTGGAGGGAAACACCCTTATCCTCTTCAATTTCATAGAGAAACATGGTGAACCACTGTGGGAATTAATAAATAGTAAGGTAAATAAGGATCGTAAGATCTTTTTCATACATGGCGGTGTAGATGCTGTAGAAAGGGAAGAGGCACGTAAGATTTGCGAATCGCAAAAAGATGCTATAATATTAGCGTCATACGGAACATTCTCTACAGGCATTAACATTCGCAACCTACACAATGTTATCTTCGCTTCACCTAGCAAGTCTAGGGTAAGGAATCTACAGTCTATTGGACGTGTATTAAGGAAGGGTGACAACAAAGCTCAAGCAGTTTTATATGATATAGCAGACGACTGCTCAAGAGGTGCCAAACATAACTATACCCTTCGTCACTTGGTAGAGAGGATGAAGATATATGATGAAGAGAGTTTTGATTATGAGGTTATAAAGGTTAATTTAAAAAAACATGAGCATTAATTACATTAAACACGAGCAAGAATTCTTTGGAGTTATTAAACTTAACTCTGGTGAGACTATTATCGGTTCAATGATTGCCACTGAGGAAGAGCATGCTCCTGGACAAACAACCATATTCGTTTCGGACCCTGCAACACCTAACACCCATACTGTTGAGAAAGATGGTCAACTTGGCATGGCAGTTGGATTGGTTAAGTGGATGATGTGGTCCAATGAAGAGTTTTATTTAATCCAAGAAAAGAATATTCTAACTGTAGCACCCATGTCTATGGAGAGTATTCTTATGTACAAGATGTGGTTGAGGAAGGAGTGTGGAGGTGCTAAGACTGATCGTGATGTGAAAGTAAATAAGAATATGGGTCTAGTCGGTAAGGTATCAGACGCACGTAAATCCTTAGAGAAGATATGGCAACAGTCTGCTGGTTGACATAGTAGGTAGAAAATCTTATAATATACTTATGAGATGTGATGCAATGATATGCGAACCAATATGGCTAAGCGCAAACAACATTACGTTGATAATAAAAAGTTTCTGGAAGAGATAACTAAGTATCGTCAGGAAGTTAAAGAAGCAAAGATGTTAGACAAGGATAAACCTCGTATAACACACTACCTTGCTGAATGTTTCTTGAAGATAGCCACCCACCTTTCCTATCGTCCGAACTTTATCAACTACATGTTCAAAGAGGACATGATATCGGATGGTGTCGAGAATTGTGTACAATATATCGATAACTTTGACCCAGAGAAGTCTAAGAATCCATTTGCCTACTTCACCCAGATAATATATTACGCTTTCTTACGAAGGATAGCAAAGGAGAAGCGACAGATGGACATACGTGATAAGCTGATTGAGAAGTCGGGGTATGACCAAGTGTTCCATAGTGATAGTAATGACGAACATGCTGAGATGAATAGCATCAAAGGCAGAATCGAAACTAATATGAGATACTGATGCGGGATGTCCTACTAATTACGGACCAGCATTTTGGAGTCCGTAATGATAATCAGTTTTACGTTGAACGATATCGTAAATTTTATACTGAAGTTGTCCTTCCTACTATCGATAAGGAGGGCATCACAGAGGTACTATGCCTAGGTGATACCTTTGATAGAAGGAAAGGGGTAAATTTCCATAGTCTTGAAGCAGCGAAGGACATGTGGTTCCGTCCGTTGCAAGACCGTGGTATCAAGTTGACGATGTTGATAGGTAACCATGACATATATTACAAGAATACTCTCCGTGTCAATTCTCCTGAGCTTCTTCTTGGTGAATTTGATAATATTGACATCATTACTGAGCCAGTAGAGAAGGAGATAGGTGGTAGGAATATGTTCCTCATGCCTTGGGTGTGTGATGAGAATAGAGAGAAGACATGGGAGTCTATAAAGGAGACAGATGCATCTATATGCTGTGGACATTTGGAATTGATAGGATTTAGTCCTATTCCTGGTGTTACCATGACACATGGTGATGATGCAAAAGACTTTGCTAAGTTTGACTTAGTATGCTCAGGTCATTTCCACTGTAAAAGTAGTAAAGGTAACGTTACTTACCTAGGTAATCCATGTCAGTTGTACTGGAATGATTACGGTCATGATCGTGGGTTTCATATACTAAATACTAACACCAAGAAGTTAAAGTTTGTAAAGAATCCCTACCCTACATTCAATAAGATATACTATAAGGATGATATCAAGTTGACACCTCATAAACTTAAGAAACTTGAGGGGACGTATGTTAAACTAATCATAGAAGAGAAGAAAGATCAAGTTAAATTCGACCAAGTTGTAAGAAGATTGCAGGCAGTTGACCTAGCAGACCTGAAGATAATAGAAGACCTTAGTTATGACTTAGAAGATGTTGATTCTGATGTTGAAATAGAGGACACATTGACCATACTTGAGACATGTGTTGCAGAGTTTGAGAATAAAGATAAGATATTTGGTATACTTAAATCACTGTATATGGAAGCACTGGAGGTTTGATGTTTATCCTGACAGATAAAAAAACTAATGGAGTGTACGCTGTCAGGGATGATTCCTCAGTGGAAAGGGTCGTGCAGATATTCCTTGACAAGGATGATGCTGTTCGGTATTATGATCTGCTGAAGGCCATCGATTATCCTCGCACCCTTGAGGTGACTGAGGTTGAAGAGGATCAGGTGAAGGAGAATTGTAAAATGCATGGATATGCATTCACTCTCATCTCACCAGATGAATTTGTTATACCGCCACAACAAAATGATAACGTTCGAAAAGATTAGTTGGAAGAATTTTCTTGCGACTGGTAACTCTTTCACTACATTAAACATCAACAAGTCACCTTCTCATTTGGTTGTGGGAAACAATGGTGCAGGTAAGTCTACTATGTTAGATGCCCTGTGCTTTGTATTGTTCAACAAACCCTTCCGTAAAATCACTAAGTCACAGTTAGTAAATAGCATAAATGAACGTGATACTATGGTAGAGATTGAGTTCTCTATTGGTAGTGTTAGGTATAAAGTAGTCAGAGGTATCAAGCCAAATGTTTTTGAAATTTATAGGAACGATAATCTCATCGATCAAGATGCAGCAAGCAGAGACTATCAGAAATATCTCGAACAGTCGATTCTCAAATTCAACTATAAGTCCTTTACACAGGTTGTCATCCTCGGTTCATCCACATTTGTCCCATTCATGCAGCTTGGAGCAGGTGTCAGGAGAGAAGTTATCGAAGATTTACTCGATATCCAGGTCTTCTCACGTATGAATCTTCTCCTTAAGGATAAGGTTAAGGAAGCAAAGGATATTATTACAGAGTGTGAGCATGAATTAAAGCTTGCTAACTCCCATGTGGACATGCAAAACAAGACTATAGTCAACATGGAGAAGCTTAATCAAGAGTATAAGGACAAAGCAGAGAAGCGAATGTCTGAGATTAAGGGAAGGATAGACAGTAACAACACAGATATGCAGAGATTAACTGATGTTATTGCTGGAATGAGTGAGATACAGACAAGATATGATGAAATGAAGGAGATGAGGGTGAAAATATCTCATAACCTAGAGAAGGCAGAGAAAGATTTGAAATTTTACTGGGAGAATGATGAGTGTCCTACCTGTAATCAGATACTAATGGACAAAACTGAGCTCATTAATGGAGCACAGGCAAGGCAGAAGAGGTTTAGTGAAGGTCTTAACGTTATTACTGACTCATTGAACCGTGCTAACACTACAATCGTTGAGTATCGTGAGTATGCACAGAGAATTAATGAGTTGCAGCACGATAATAAGAGTCTCAACAGAGAATTTAAGAAGTTAATGGGTGATATAAACAAGGAAGCACCTGATATAGAGGCAGAAAGGGTGCAACTCCTTGAATATAAGAATGTTTTGTCAGGAACAGAGGAAAGATGTGCCAAAGTCAACAGTGATATGACTGACTTGAAGGTGGTTGGGTCACTATTGAAGGACAGTGGTATCAAATCTAAGATTATATCTAAGTTTATCCCTATAATTAACCAACTAATCAATAAATACCTACAATCGATGGACTTTTACGTCAATTTCACCCTTGACGATGAGTTTAATGAAGTAATTAAGAGTAGATTCCGTGATGAATTCTCTTATGCATCCTTTTCCGAGGGTGAAAAGCAGAAAATAGACCTAGCACTCCTCTTTACATGGAGAGAGATAGCAAAACTCAAGAATTCAGCTAGTACTAACCTACTAATACTGGATGAGGTCTTTGATTCATCCCTAGATGACGCTAGTACTGATGAATTACTCAAGATTCTCAAGAGTCTGGGTAAGAATGTTAATTTATTTGTCATTTCCCACAAAGGGGAGCTACTTCTTGATAAATTTGAGAAAACCCTAAGTTTGAGAAGGTCAATGATTTTTCCAAATTGGCAGCATCATAGTAAGAAGGATGCTAAACGGACGTTAAGACCTCAAGCACTGAGGTCCGCCCGTGAAAGACGCAGACAGTTAAAAAAGCGTCTACTTGGACCCCCAAACCACCGTCGGGGGTCTTATACTGTACATATACACGAATTAACCAATGCCATCCTTTAGATACAACGAAGTAAAAGGAGCACTCGCTAAACTTCTTGCAACCGAGAACCTTATTGTAGAGCATGTAAGGTGTGAGACTGCATCCTTTGACGTAGACCAGAGAGTTTTAAAGTTACCCCTCTGGGATTGCTCTGACAGAGTATATAACATGCTAGTAGGGCATGAGGTAGGGCATGCACTCTTTACTCCTGTTGATGATTGGGAAGAGGCAGAGGTACCTAGATCATATATTAATGTGACAGAGGATGCTAGGGTTGAGAAGTTGATGAAGCGTAAGTTTCCTGGTTTACAGAAGGATTTCTATCAGGGATACCAAGAATTGAATGAGGATGACTTCTTTGGTGTGGAAGATGAGGATCCTAAGACACTGAAGTTGATTGACCGCATCAATCTATACTATAAAATAGGTCCATACTCCTTAATACCATTTGAACCTGCTGAGGAGTCCCTCAGAGACGCTGTGGGGGTCACAGAAACGTTTGAGGAGGCAGTTAAGGCAGCAGTAGCAGTTTATAGATACGAAGCACAGAAAAAATTAGAGAGACAAGGGACTACAAACCCTGGTAAGACTGAAGATCATTCAATGTTTGACCTTGGACCTGAGACTGGTGAGAACGGACAACCAGATAAGGATGTAAATGAAGAAGCAGAGAGACCTAGACCTCAACCATCACCACAGCATGAGCCTGCTGATTTAGATACTCCTAGTTACGAGCAAGAGTTACTTGAGAAGTTGATGGGTAAGGAAGGTGGTGAGACTAATAGGGATTCGGATGAGGCACTAACAGATAAGAGTCTGGAGAGAAACTTGAGGGATATCAGTGGAAATCAACACGAGAATATCTTCTACTGTGAGGTACCTGACATTGATATGAAGAAGGTGGTAGTATCTCCAGATGATATACGTGAAGAGACTGTTAATTATTATTGTAGTCAGCAATTCTTAGATCCTGAGCATGACTATTACAAGGGTAAACCTGATTGGACAGTAGTAGATAGTGAATACAAAAAATTTAAAAGAGACTGCTCAAGGGAAGTAAACTATCTTGTTAAAGAGTTTGAGATGAAGAAGTCTGCTGCTGCATACTCACGTGAGACAGTAGCACGGACTGGTGTCCTTGATACTGCTAAGTTGCATACATTTAAGTGGAATACTGACCTCTTTAAGAAGATAACAGTAAAACCTGATGGTAAGAATCATGGTCTTATCTTCTTACTAGATTGGTCAGGGTCTATGGCAGAGGTTATTCTTGATACTTACAAGCAATTACTTTCACTATGTTATTTCTGTCGTAAAGCATCTATTCCATTTGAAGTATATGCATTCGTGCAGGATGCTACTTGGAATGACCAGATAGAACCAAAGGATGGTACTCCAGGAAACTTAAACATACCTGAGGACTTCCATCTATTAAATTTCCTTAGCAGTAGTCTAAACAATGCAACGTTTGATACTTATGCATTGGATGTATGGAGAGTTGCTTTTGTAATAGATTCACGTTATGGTGATACTCACAAGAGAGGATGGGAATTTACATCACAAATACCTTATTATGTCCCACCACACATGAATCTATGTGGCACTCCATTGAATGAGGCAATAGCATGTCTTCAGACACTTATACCATCATTCCAGAAGAAGAATGGTGTTGAGAAGGTGCATGTATCTATACTGTCTGATGGTGAAGCACAGTGGTCAAATGCATGGCAGGAAGTTGAGTTAGATTACACTGGTGAATCTCAGAAATATATCCGTAGGTGCTCTGTCCGTCACAATACACAGTTAAGAGACCGCAAGACTGGTAAGATACAACGTTGGGAGCGTGGTGGATTTACTAAGCAACTACTAAGATACATGAAGAGTAAGTTTCCACAGTGTAATTTCTTAGGATTCCGTATCTGCACACCTCGTGAGGCTACACATTACTTGGGTCAAGAGTTAGAGTTAGCAGCATTCAAGAAGAAGCACAAGGAGTGGACTAAAAACAAGACTGTTGGTGCTAGTATACTAGGATTCCAAGAGCTTTACTTTTTATCCACAAAGATTCTAAATACAGAGGTAGAGTTCGAGGTTGCTGAGGATGCTACTAAGGGGCAGATTAAGAATGCATTTAAGAAATCCCTGAAAGCTAAGGCAAACAACAAGAAGATACTCTCTTCGTTTATTAAACAGATTGCATGAATATATTTGCAGTAGATGAGGAACCAGCTCTGGCAGCGTTTGCGTTGCCAGACAAACTTATTGTGAAGATGCCTGTGGAGACCAGTCAGATGATTGCACTGGTCTTTTCTAAGTGGTATCACAATATAGGACCAGTATTTAAAGCAAATAACGAACCATATAAGACTGATAAGGGTGCTTATAGAAACCATCCCTGCACTAAATGGGCAGCAGAGCATGATGATAACCTTCAATGGTTGTTACAGCATGGTATTTCTCTATGCAATGAGTATGAAAGCAGGTATGGTAAGAAACATGCGTGTGAGAGGACCATTAGAATAGCAGCATTGGTAGCACCAGAAGGATGTCCAGAGAAACATACTCCATTTGTTAGGTCAATGCCTGATGATTTGAAGTATGATAATACTATTGATACTATAACAGCATATCGTATCTACCTTAATAGTAAGCCATGGGTGAGGGACAACTATCTCCGTGTGCCAGATAACAAACCGTACTGGATAGGCTCCACAAGTGGGAAATAGGCAGTATAATAATAGTATAAACAACAAAAGGGAAACGATGCCTCAATTATGCAATGTAACAACTGAAGACCTTAGGGACTTCTTGATAGGAAATTTCGGTCGTGAAGTAAAGACCGAGCATTTGCTGAAGGCAGTGGATAAATTCAACATAACTTATCAGACTGTGACCAAATATCTCAGTCAGTATAAGGTTAAGCGTGGTGTATGGAATTTGACAGTGGCAGAAGCAAGAGAACAACTAGAGCAAACAGTTACTCTAGTGTCACCTGAAGTTAAAGACTTGGTACCACAGAGAGACGAGCACTTTGTACCGTTTGGTAACTTTGTTGACCTTAAAAAGATTTTGAGTAGTAAAGTATTCTATCCCATATTCATCACTGGACTCAGTGGTAACGGTAAAACCTTTGGGGTAGAGCAAGCTTGTGCTCAAGCAAAGAGGGATCTTATCCGAGTAAACATTACTGTAGAAACTGATGAAGACGATCTTATTGGCGGTTTCCGTCTTGTTGATGGCAATACCATCTGGCACAATGGCCCAGTCATCGAAGCACTCGAAAGAGGATCTGTCCTGCTCCTTGACGAACTCGACCTCGCCAGTAATAAAATTCTCTGTCTC
>CEVZ01122375.1_pt1 | contig 12505 bp, 15 predicted proteins | sample 361371 | NCBI WGS metagenome assembly CEVZ01 (sample SAMEA2620217, study PRJEB7988) | marine metagenome | isolation source: saline water (ENVO:00002010), including
TGCTGTTGCAGTTAAGATATATTTGCTTTCAGTTTTAAGCATAATACTCCATAATAAGGTTTAAGTTGGAGCGAGTGATGAGATTCGAACTCACGACTTTCACGTTGGCAACGTGACGTTCTACCACTGAACTACACTCGCCTATCGACATTGCCCACAAACTGGAGCAATGTATTTTATGTCATCCTTGTTGTATTTTTTGGTTTTTGATTTACCACCTACTAGCCAAGGGTACATAATCTTTAGAGGATATCCTGCTGTCCTTGTATCCCTGATTGGAGTCAGGTGGTCGTGATACAAAGATGTCGGATTGGAGTACGACGTTCCGCAGGATATCAGCATGAAACAAATAATGGTGAGGAGGGTGAGATTCGAACTCACTAAGGCATAGCCAACAGATTTACAGTCTGCCACGTCTCGCCATCTACGTCGCCTCCCCATGTATTCATTTGTCCATTTTTATAGGTGTTACATCAAACTCAACTCCAAACCTTGCTGATGTCCTTCTGCCTACTTGGCGAGGTTGCTCATCTGCTTCAAAGTCAAAAGTATTGTCTGGTCTGGGTCCAATGTATTGTTGTGCTTCCTCTTTGAACTCATCCATTTTCCACCACCAGTTGAAATCACCGTCATAGGTGGAAAGGTATCTGTTGATGCGATCAAACAGGTGATACATGCCGATCTCATGCACATTTAATTTACTGATACTAACATGAACAGAAGGTTCACTCCATGGGAGTGGATTTGTCTCAGAATAAATCAGATCATAAATCCTATCAAACTCCTCATGCTCTTCGATCGGTTCCCATTCAAGGTTATGATATATATTTGGTAGTTCCCAATATTCACTTGTCATTAGTTTTTGGATAAGTTTCCAATACCTCTCATCATCAAGTGAGATAATGTTGCCACCAAGTTTATGTTTAACTGCGTAGATCATTTTCTATGTGTATAGGCATCTGTGTCTGATCGAGGGACTATCATGTAGGCACCTTTGTTGTATGCTGGTGCGATAGTAAACCCATCAGGCATCTGGAGTTCAGGTTTGACCTTTAATGCGCCACCCTGCCCATTTGATTTCATCATACGTGCAGCAAAGTCATCAGGTATGTTATCAAGGGCACTAGGTCGCTTATACAAGGGTACTGTGGTTTCTTTGATAATTTTGTCCATATTAGAATCCATGTGGTAGGTTCCAGTGATACCATGTGACCATAGTAAATACAATAGTCATCAGGTGTTTCCAAATAAACAGTTCTATCATAAACCTTATTATAGTTTATTTATTACCAAATGTCAAGTTATTTTTTGTGGCACGCCATGCAGGAATCGAACCCACATCAACTGGTTTGGAATCAGTTATGTTACCGTTACACCAATGGCGTAATCATTTCACGTAGTTCGTGGTAGTTGTTTACGAGATCTGAATACGCCAAATCACTCCAAAACTCAGTGGAGTCAAAATACGTGCCAAGTGCTTCATAAGGGACAAGTTCATAATTTCCATGTAGTGATAATATGGTTTCTAATTTAGGTTGGAGGAAATCTTCATTTTCCTTCCAGTGATAGAAATCCCAAAAATCAATAGTAACCTTTTCAGTTGGTCGATGAATATGTTCGTATTTCCAACCTGTTTTGTCAGCATATGCTCGTGAAATAAACCGATCAAAAGGGTCGCGTATAATGTGTAGTAGTTTATATCCATGTAACCATTCCAAATATTTTTCAGTTAAGCTATGTTCAAGGTCAGTTAGTGTAATCTTAATAGGGTGATGGAAGTATTTCTGCTTTTGGTGAATCAACCAGTTTAACTTCTCAACCTTTTTTATTCTGTTTGGTCTTGCGTCTTTACGTCCAGGTATAAATTCAATCGGGTCAATGGTCCAGGAGTCTGAGAAGAACTCAAGGTTTGGAGGCAGGGTCCATCCAGGTTCTTTGCTGATCATCTTACAAGCAAAAGTAGAACCATTACGTTGATTGGATATCACCTGCCTCAACATCACTATGGTCGTGCTGCTACGTAGTCATTTACAATACGAACTTTGTGGTACATACCTTCGTTTTGCAGTTCACGGCATTTTCGCATAGCAGTATTTGCATTGTGATGTACTTCAACTTCTAAACCATCTGCGACGATTTTATAAATCTTCCTAATCCGAGTGCGTTCATTCATATACATTATACAACTCCTTCAGATGAGTTGGCAACATCTTTGTCCTCACGGAGTTCAATGAACCTTGGTAAGAACAAACTGTCTATCGAGGAGTTTGCTGATGAGATGCGTTGATTGTACTCAATCTCAATGATACGCCCCATAACAAACTCACGAGTGAATAATTTTCGTTGCTGATCTGAAAAACCTGTACCCACGTTGACTCTGATTTTGCCATCCGATGTCTCAGCAGTCAACGCACCTAACAGACCTGTGTTTTTGCCTGTACCTTCAGTCCAATCAGTTACTCTGAGATCCAGGTCTTTGATCTCTTTGAACTTAACAGTGGATTTAGACCTTTCGTTCTTCCATCCAAATGTGAAGTCTTTGACGATGGTACCTTCCTCACCCTTCTCAATAGACTCACTGTAGTGCTCACGTGCTTCATCAATGTTGTTGACAATGATTGATTCAACCAGTGAGAAGTGCTCACCACCAAAGGTAAAAGCAAACAACTCATACAAGTTATCGAATCGTTCCTGATACATCAATGGGTCTTCAACATTGCCCTCAAATACTGGCTCAGGGATATAATCCCAAACAATCAGTGACAGGGTTGATGCCTCTTTGCCATTGATTGTACCTTTGTTTGCTTTGTTGCAGATACCATTTGAGATTTGGCGTGGGAGTGCCCTACCATCCTCATCACGTGCAATCAGTTCACCATCAAGTACAACATACCAACCTTCATTATGTTGGTCCAATATATTTCTGATCTCAAGTGCTTCCTCATCAAACACATGATGGGTCTCAAAGAGTTTGCCCTGTCTGCTACGTACCTCAACCTTACCATCAGCATGGACGATGACGTTACAACGCATACCATCCATTTTGGTTTGTGAGTACGCAGGGTAGGAAATACTTTCCATTGCCTTCTCAGAGTAAGCAGTTGCAAGCATGCAAGGATATTCCTTAATCATGTTTGGCCAGATTTTGTTGAATGTCTTGGTTGAGCATCCAATTCTAAGGTCACGTGCAAGAATCTTTTTGAATGTCTCTTTGTCGTCATCATTCAGTGCTTCATACACACGTGCAACATAATCACGAGCATCATGACCAGTTTTCTCACGACGTGATAAGAACCCAAGGTGTGCAATGGACTCCAAAAGGGACATTGCCTCAAGTGGCTCATAAGTATTCTCTTCAACGTCAACAACACCACTGACATAATACTGTGTAAATGGGTCGTAGGTTGCTTTGACTACTGCCCACAGTTCATTGTTTTGTTTCTCACTCTCAAGGATTGCTTCCTTCTCAAGACGTGAACTGGTTTTCGCGATATCATTAAGGATGTTTTGTATACTCATATAGACCTCTTGATTAATAGATTTCGTTATATTCTCTTTCCATTCTGCTGACCGTAACATAAAGACATTCAAGGTCAGCATTCACATCATCGTAAGGGGCAGAGCCAAATTCATAGTTTTTGATTTCCTCTTCCAACTCTTCGATTTCTTTGTACTTGAGATTTATTCTTTTCAACAGATCCATATGACCTCATTATTTAATGTTTTGGCAAAATTGCCGTTTCTCATTTTCAACTTAATATAAGTATAGCACACTTTTTTGAAAATGTCAAGCGAAAAGTTCCAAAAAACAAATCTTTTTTTATTTAAGTCCCTCACTGGTTACGACAAATCCCCAGATTTGCTCTGTCTCCAACTCACCATCATCGAGGAATCTATCTACCATTCGATCCAAAGTTTCTTCAAGGTCAGTGTAAAACATTTCAGGTGGATGTCCATTCCTGAAGCCATCAATCAAATCATCAAGGGCATATTCATAAATCATCTCACCATAGTTGTCTTCAACCTCTTTTTTGGTTTTGACTCCTTCTCTGATGTCACTGCCGATCAGTTCAACTGCTCCTTCAATCGCATCAACCATTTCCTGATAATCAATGGAATAGTCATCGCACTCTTTGAAGTATCCGATAAAGTTAGGCATCTCATCTGCATATGATGCTTCAACCTCAAAATCGATTGCTTCCAACCGTGACCACATTTCATAAGGTTGCCCCCATGCGGTTGTGGTATGTAAAATCAGTTCCTCATCATCTACAAAGGAACACTCCTCAACCGTCATCCATTTGGCACCAATATTTTCACACATGACGTCACGATCCAACTCTGTGATCACGTCATCATTCTCAGGTGCACCATTGAGATAGTTGATTAATTTGAGATAACTATCATTGTCATCTAAGGCATTGAGCAGTTCATACAATTCACTGATCATGTCTTTGGGTCCGGTAATTCTGGTTGTTGCATATACGTGATTAGCCATATGTCCTCATTTATATTCAGGTTTTACGTTATCGCCTAAGAAATATTTCACATCATTTATGATCACTGTTAGTTGATCAATATGGAATCCAAGGTCATATAACCTCTCTTCCAAACACCATACCACTTCAGTTGCCTTATCATTCTCTTTTGAGCCAAAGGCAGTTGTCAGGTAGTCTTCGAGTGCTACCCTATACTCTGTTACCAGTTCATGAATGAAATTACTCATTTCAGATTCTCGATATCAGTTAATGAAATAACGTCGGCATTCAATCCCAACGTCTTGATATATGTTGTCATTGAGACAACAAAGGAGTGAAGCAGTGCCTGCTCCATTCCGTATGCCTGAACCTCCCATGGGGTCTCCCAATATGGATCCATACCCGCATGTTTGGGGTCAGCATAATCCCAAACCTTACCTTCCCAAACTGTGCCAAGTGCACCATTCCTCAACTTTTTTGCTGCATACTGATAGATATGCACACACTCATGAGCAATAGTTGTCATGAACTCTTTCATATTAAGGAACATGTCAGGATTGACAGTGATCTTAAAATGGTTTGGACGGTAACGATTAGTCCAGTCTTGTGGTGCTGCTTCACCACCAAGGTCGAAATCTTTTTTACATGAGATAACCACTTCCATGTGCTTCAACTTATTGGTATGAAGATAACCTTCCAACACATGGTTGACCAACATTTTGACGTGGTTTTTCCAGTTGGTTGGCATGTAATCTCTTTTTTGTCCGTATACGCTAATAATCATCTGACCTCATTGGTTTGTCATTGTTTTAACTTAATATAAGTATAGATGATTTTTTCGAAAATGTCAAGCGAAAAATTCCATTTTTGGAAAATATTTTTACGAAACTTGATTAAATGCTATGACATACCGAACCTTGTCCTCCTCCATGTGAGGTGTGACATAGTGTAGCATGTTTGAGGGGAAGGTAACGATGCGACCAGGTTTTGATTTTATATCAACAACGGGTCGGTGCTTTGGTACATGAGCAATAAAGGTCGTTGATCCAACTTCATTTAGATACAATATGCCTGACTTGTCACAACCAATATGATGGTGAGCATCCATTTTGTCTTTAGGGCCATATGTATGAAACCAGATATGATGGGGAATGATCTCAGCATTTTCCCAAAGGTAGGGAGCAATCAGATGACGGAGTGTGTCTTGCAAGTCTTTTGTCCACAACTTACCAAAATAGTGAAATGCTGTATCATTGTCAGGGAAAGTTACGTGAACCTGCTCTGTCCACTCTTGGAGGTCATACAGCAACTCAGGATCAATCTTAGGATCAAAAACCTTGATTGAATCTTTGTCAAAATCAATATCAAACTTGTATTTGGGATTTAGAGTCTTGTTGTCAACATACATAAAAATAACTTGACAAAACTTAAAAGAGAGGTATAATTTTAGTGTCTGGCTTTGATTGAGTAATAGTAACGACTAATCCAATAGGAGTCAGCAATGTCTGACCATTGCTTTACACCTTCCAAATCAAGTTTGGTTTCCATAACAAAAGCATCAAACATATCTAACTTGGATGCGTTACCTTTTCCTGTAGCAAACTTTTTTATTTTTTGGGGAGTGTCAACCTCGAACGGGATACCCTCTTTCCATAGCATATGTTTTAGAGTACCAGTGTTCTCACCTATATTGAAAACCCTTCCCCTTGCCCCATAAGCATAATTCTCAATAAGGCAGGGAGGTCGGTGTTGCCACATCAACTCATCAAGGACCCACTCAGCAAGTCGGTAGTGGCGTTCCTCTTGACTATCATATTTAGGATATATTTTAGGATTTAGGTGCGGGGAGGTTTTCCTTGCATGATCACAATCCCTACTATTCCCAACCATAAAATAAGTGTTGAAATTGGTTCCATCGTATATCGTAAATGCTGGAGAAGTTATACTATAATCTATGCCACAAACTTTAGAATCCGTCATCCTCTTGATCGTACATACCTGCGTCTTTTTCTGCTTGGATCTCATTATCAATACGTTCAATATCATCCTCAGTCTGACGCATCATCTTCTTGCGTATCTCAGCAATAGACAACAGACTGCCTTTGTGATCAATGGCCTGGCCGACTAGATTTAGACGTTGTTCCATAAGTTCAGCATACTTTAATTCATCAAAGTGGGAATCAGTTTCGTAATTAAAATAAATATAATCACGCATCTTATCCCAGTCATCTTTATTACAAATACCTTTCAACAGGCACTGCTTTTTCAGAACATCATAAAATAGGTTGTTGAACCTTGCTCTGATGCGATCAAGAAACTTAGCAAACTTTAGCTCATCACGGGTGATCTCAGATGCCCTACCAAAAAATGCCTGACCTGATTCCTCAGTATTCATTCTTGAGAGAGGTACATTGAGTGCCTTGTAAAGTTTCTTTTGAAAAAATAAAATATCCTCAATCTCTGCTAGATTCTCACCTCCTGGCAAAGTTGAGATTTCAGTTCCTCTACCACCCTCACGTCGTGGGAGCCAGAAGTCCTCAAGTATTGATTGAAACTTCCTATCATCACGAACCTCACCTGTGGATGAATCATATACAAGTTTGTTCTTGTACCGATTCATAATATCACGCATGTATTGTTCTGCTTTGATTTTAGGAAGGTTACCGACATCAACGTAGAAAATCCTACGTTCAGGTGCTCGAGATACACGATAAATGATTTGTGCATCCTCAATCATTCTGAGGTTGTTGAGAGGTTTGATGGCCTTATGTAGATAGCCAATGACCATCTTACGTGAACCATCCATAAGACCTGAGGTTGCATAACCAATGGCATCCTGCGCAACACGTATTGTATTGTTTTTAGATGCTCCACCAGTCTGATAGAAACCTTGAGGATTATACATGAAATAGTCTTGGGTCTTTGGGACACCAATATCCATGCGTCTCATCTTATCCTGCTCTTGAGAAGTCAACACCATTGTCTCACGAACCTTTTTGATCTTGAGAGCATCAATAAGTCTCATCTCTGTGATGCCCTTGTCAGGACTCTCAGGATCAATAACTAAGTGATAGTGGATGCGTCCATCAACATACCATCGTTTGAAGATATCGTAACCTTGATTACGAAAATCCATCAATCGAAGTATCTTGCGAAACTCATCTCGCAGTTGTGTCTTGACTTTTTCGCCGATATTCAGCGATTCGAGGTTGAGAGAAATAAGATCAGATTTCCCAGTATCAACAATAATCTCATTGATAATATCGTCGATTGCCGTCTCACATTCTGGTTGGAGAGACATTTGACGGTATCTGCTAACCAGGTCAAATTCATTCTTAACAGTACCTTCCAAATCAAGGAAAGTACCATATGCGCCAGCACCCGAGGCAATGGGAGATATCCCATCCTCGAGTTCTGGTACAGTGAAAGACTGAGAGGTTAAAACCTTATCACTGTCATCCCTCCCGATAGTAAAACCGAAAAGTTTGAGTGCCATAATTTATTCTGTGTTATTCTTGCGTACTGTCGATAGACTGAGCAGATGGCTCAGGTATATCAAAATATTGATACGCAAAGGTTACTGTGAATTCCTCTAAAGTCTCACCTTGGTCATATCCAAGGTCAATCTGTGATACACTTGTAGGGAATGCTTTAACGAATCGGTATTGTCTTAATACATTTTCGTCTTTGGACATTTGCTCGACTTTTAAATCAGTCGCTATACCTTCTTCTCCGATACGTACATTTGACCCATATGCTGACTTAAACTTAGCCATCTGATGCATCCAATTCTCAAACTGGTGTCTTACATTCATATCTTCATCAAGATAAAACGTAAGTGCCAAATCTTCGTATGATCTTACACCAGGCAACTTGATTTGTCTGCCCAGAAAGTTGGCTGTTATGGCTCCGACTGTTGATGCTGGCAACTGAGCATTTTTGCACATGAACTGCATTTGCTCATCGGATTCAAATATACCATCAACTGAACCAATCGTTACTTGGTATAAAGAAGGACGAGCACCAGCGAACTGGAAATTATTAATGAACTCGTCAATATTAGACATCTAACTCCTTTTGTTATGTAAAGTCTGGCGTACCGCCACCGCTACCACTCTCACCATCTGCTGATATAGACTGCGCAGCAGGAGCAGGTATGTCAAAGTACTGATATGCAAACTGAACAGTAAACTCTTCAATCGTTTCACCTTGGTCATATCCCAACTCAATGGAACTAACTGACACAGGGAATGCTTTGACGAATCTATATTCTCTTGCATATTGTCCGTCTTTAGTCATCTGCGATACCCAGACGTCGGTTGCTATACCTTCATCTCCAATTTTTACGTTACTACCATAAACTGATTTGAACTTTGCCATTTTGTGCATCCACTTTTCGAATGCATGTCTAATAGCAAAGTCCTCATCATTGTAGAAACCTAACGTAAAATCTTCATAGGTTCTTACACCAGGCAACTTAACTTGCCTACCCATGAATGGGATAGGAATGTTGCCAATGGTGGACGCAGGTAGCATGGCAGATTTACATAAGTAAATCATCTGCTCACTTGACTCAAAGACATCAGGTACGTTGATAATTAATACCTCGTACAGTGATGGTCTTGCACCAGCAAAACTAAAATTTCTAATGAACTGGTCTATATCTGCCATTAGTTCCTTATACTGCTCCGATTGCCTCAGAGAAGGATACACCAGAACGTACTGCAACGAAGGACAGTCTGATAAAGTTGATTGACTTCGTTGGCTTGACGAAAATGTCGGCAACGAACTTGTTGCTATCAATTATGTCAGGTGTATTGTTCGTGTCATCGCAGACAACAGCATAATCTTGAATGCCTTGTCCAGCAGCGATTCCACGTAAAAATCCCTCCACGAGAGATTGAAACTGACCCCGTGTGAAAGCATTGTTGAACTGGAAGAGTTGAGTTCTTGCTGCCTCACCAATAACCTTTTCCATGTAGATGAAAAGTCGGCGAACATTAATGCGGTCAAACGCACTTGGCTTTGGAGACAAGGTTTTGTCACCAAAAAGAACCACACCCTGACCAGGGAATGCTACAACTGGGTTATATCCAATCCTGTAAAGTTCATCACGTTGTGCTTGGATAGGATTAAATGCCAGTTTGATTGGGTTGTTAAGTAAACCTCTTTGGAATCCAGCAGGTGAGAACCAGGTGTCTGCCTCTTGGTCAGTTCTGGCACAAATACCTGCGAGGTCACCATTGAGAGGTACCCATCGATATGTGTCATTGTACTTGTCATACTGATAGCCATAACCAGTGTCAAGAATGGCGTAAGTTGAAGACTTGATACTATTTCTGAAACCTTTGAGGTTTGAGAGTTCATATCCAGACTGCATAACTACGTCACCAAACTCAGGACTGATAAGGGCAACAGCATCTTTGCGTTGCTCAGCAATATTGATAATATGATTGGCAAGAGCAGCACCATCACCTTCAGGTGCCTTACCCATGGCAAGGATTGATACTGTGACAGCATTAACATCATTGAACAAGTCCCAGCCAAGTAGTAAGTCGCCGACTGAAACATTGTCTCCACTTGATCCACCTGACATCTCATAGTAGAAATTACCACGGACAACGGTGAAGTTTCGATCTCTTGCTGCTTGTCCCCAATCTCCTGCTTGACCATTGTCTGCAACAGTTGGATGTTTAACAAAAGACACGAAAGAGGAAGTGTTGTTAACTCTTGCTTTGTAATAGATTGCCGATCCCTCAGGGGACTTAGCATCTTTTGCCACTGATACGTTTTCATAAGATTCGAGGATTTCATCCTCAACACCTGACCAGACTGCTCTGTAGTCATATACTACGATATGGCATTCATCATTGGCACCATTGGCAGTTGCAGCGAATGTTGAAGTGCCTGGTGCTTGGTCGAAACTTAGTGCAAACTTCCACCTGCGAATGTATTCTGTGCCAGAAGCAACTGCATTAGCACTTACAGGTACGTTTGTGGTCATGTGAGTGGCATTGGTTACACCTGTAATCTCAACAGTGTTTGCACCTACAACAATAACATCACCAACATTGATATCACCTGAGAAGTTGGTACCAGTACCAATAACCTCAGTTGAGTTGGCGGTCATGCTGATTGTGCCTGAACCATTTGCCTCGAAATTTGAATAAGTGCTTCTAACAGCATCTGCAATGTCGACAACGTCGCCATTTGCGTACATAACTGAAGCACCAGTGTTGCTTGTTATAGATGCTATGATGTATGAATTAGCACCTGCTACTATTGTGTCTCCGACTTCTAATTCGTCGTCGAAAAGTGTGTCTGAACCAACAACGGAAGTTCCTGTAATGGATACGTTTCCAGTTAGTGGTGCTTCTGGCTTATCAGCAGGGCAAAGGGATACTCCAAGGGAGTTACCCAAATCACCTGGATATTTTCCGATCCAGTGGCGATTTGCAGTTGAATCAATAGCACCACCCTGATCAGGGTCCATGCTTACGTATTCATTCTGATTTTTTACCAGTTTACCTACACCATCTGTTGTTGAATTCAGTGCTGTATCGTTGTCGACTACACGGACAACTCTAAGGTTGTTACTGTAAGATAAAAAGTTCGCAGCAGTATAATAGTGCGCGAAGTTGTTATCGTCAGGTTTTTGGAACCTGGTTCTCAGATCGACCTCGGATGAGATAAGTACTCTCTCATCTACAGGACCCCAGTTGAATTGGCCACACGTGGCACCAATCGATGTTGAGATAACGGGAGTTCCCGTAGTTAGGTCAATCTCACGAACATTAACACCTGGTGAAATTGGAAATGACATCTTACTCCTAGATTTTGATAAACGTCAGCAGAAGTATTGCGAGTTATTTAGGGTTTCGCGAGTTTCAAGTTCCAAGCCATGAATGCCCAGGATTGTCCAACCAGTCGTCAGAACCTTCCCTTGCTACATGTGGAATCTCAGTTGGAACCTCAGCAAGACCATCTTCAATAAACCCAAATGGGGTCAAGTTGTCCCACTCCTCCTCTGTTACGTCATTTAATAGATTTTCTCTTAGGTTGACGTCAGTTGCCTCAGAGAAATACCTCTGAGCAACCAACCACGCAAAACTAACGGAGCACATCACCATATCATCATGATTGCCTGGAGTACCTTCCCAGGACTGACCCTTTTGTGCGAAAGAATAAAACTCATTGATCAGGTGGTAGTCTCTTAACAAAACCTTGTCCTGCTCAATAAGATTTTTAATGGTCATGCATCCCATATTTTTAACGGGATGTGTCATCTTGATACCCATGATTGCAGATTTCTTAAATCCACTTGATATTTGTAAACCATTACGACCTGCATTCCACGTCATTATAAGGTTCTCATATCCTAAATCATATCGTAAAATATCACCCACTTGTGCCCCTGACCCATCAACTTCGATTAGCACGTAAGCATTATTATATTGCTTTGCCAAACTAAAAATGACATTCGGAAACACCAGTGGTGTAATTAAATTATCCCTGTACGTTGCCACCAGTTTATATGGGATTTGCGTGACATCCCATACAATAAAGGCAGAATAATCTTTACCTTTGCCCAAGGCAACATCTGCTGTTAGAGCATAAGTAAAGTTGGTACTGGGTTCATCGTAAATGGTTAGATTTGATTTTTGAAATTTTGGTCTTTCCCATTTCAATGCTTGTAAAACATCAGGGTTGATAAGGGTATCATCTGATCCTATAAACTGCGTCTCGAACTCTTGTCTAAACTGTTCGACTGATGTATTTTTGATAGTCTCTTCTTTCCATTTTTCATCTCTGCCTGGTACCTCAGACCAGTGTACCTCGATTGGTACGAAAGTAGATCTACCTTCTGCTGCCTCTTTCCACATTTTGTAATAGTGGTTCATTCCGTATGGAGTTGAGACGATAATAAGTTTTGTCGATGCACCTGAGGAAATAGTTGGGAACACCGACCTAAAGAAATCTTCTGCTAAGTTGTTCTCCACGAATGCAAACTCATCGAGAAATACCAT
>CEVZ01022537.1_pt1 | contig 12458 bp, 12 predicted proteins | sample 361371 | NCBI WGS metagenome assembly CEVZ01 (sample SAMEA2620217, study PRJEB7988) | marine metagenome | isolation source: saline water (ENVO:00002010), including
ATGATTGTTATAAGACCAGATATAGATTTAGGGCTTGGACCTATGGTCATTTTATTTGGTTCTATAATCTGGTCTGCTTCTCTTTTGATGGCAAAAAAATTAACTACAACCGAAACAAATACTAGCATGACATTTTGGCAGGCTGCTGGATTAATACCTGCAACCTTAATAGTTTCAATACCATTCTTGAAATTACCAAATTTTGATCAATTAATTATATGTTTTTTAATTGCCGTAACTGGAACACTTACACACTTTTGTTTAAATGCTGCATTGGCAAGAGCAGAGATTTCCTCGTTATTGCCACTAGATTACCTTAGGTTAATATGGTCCGTTTCATTAGGATTTGTTTTTTTTAGTGAGGTTCCTCTGAACACAATATGGATTGGATCAGCATTAATTATTTTAGCCACAACCTATATAGCATATCGACAAGTTAAAAGATCTAAGCTTACTTCTAAAGAAATAAATACCAATATATAGAATTATCTGCCACCAGAAATTCTTACTATTGTCCCGCAAACATAACTGGATTTTGAACTTAATAGCCACATTACTGTGTCAGCAACTTCCTTTGGCGAGCCTACTCTTGAAATAGGAACACTAGGCAATAATTTTTTAACCCTTGAAGCATCACCAGCTTTAGCATGTATTTCTGTGTCAATTAAACCAGGTGCAACTCCGTTAACTCTAATACCATGCTCCCCCAACTCTTTTGCCATGCCATAAGTAAGAGAATGTATAGCACCTTTTGTCATAGCATAATGAATCAACTCACCTGCTCCACCAATGTCAGCAGCAATTGAGGACATATTAACTATATTGCCTTTTTTCTGTTCAATCATTATTTTTGCAGCATTTTGAGCAACATAATAAGCACCTACAACATTAGTTTTAACCAGTGCTTCCAAATCATCTGGTTTTAAGTCCTGAATTTTTGATACAGGACCAGTAGAACCAGCATTATTGAAAACACCATCTAAAGAGCCTGCCGCATCTACAAAAATTTTAAACATTTTCTCAACTGAATTGTAATCTCCAACATCACACTTTATTTTTATTGCCTCTCCCCCATGATTTTTAATTTCTTTTATTGTTTCATCTGCAGCCATTTCATTCTTATTATAATTAACTCCAATAAACATGCCCTCTTTTGCTGCCTCAATAGCAGTGGCTTTTCCAATTCCTTGACTTGCACCTGTAATTAAGAGATTTTTCATAAGCTTTTCCTTTTTAAATTTTTATTTTTTTAAACTTTTCTTTGAAAACTTCAATAACCTCTGAATTTACTGGTCTTTCTGGATCACCACCATTCATTATTTTCAAAAGTTGGGTAGCAACAAATTCTGACATTTTGTTCCTACTATCAACAGTTACTCCAGCAATATGAGGTGTGGCAATAACATTATCATAATTTAACAATTTGTGAGAGGCTTCTGGTGGTTCCTTGTCCCAAACATCTAAACCTGCACCTGATAGGTGACCAGAATTAATTACTTCAGCCAAATCGTTTTCATTATGGATTGAACCTCTAGATGTAGTAACAAAATAACTTCCTTTTTTCATTTTTAAAAAAAAGTCCAAATCAATCATATTTTTTGTTTCTTTATTCAAGGGGATGTGCGCTGTCACTATATCACTTTCAGACAAAAGTTCTTCTAAAGAACTTTTTTGAGCTCCAATTTCATCAAACCTATCTTGGCTAATGTAGGGATCATATGCCATAATTTTACAATTAAATGCCTGTTTGCATATTTCTGAAACTCTGCCTCCTGTATTTCCTAATCCTATCACACCAATTTTTTTGTTTAGAAGATTTGACCCTAAAAATTCTGTTCTTTCTCCATTCCAACCTTTTCTGAGAGCTGTATCAGATTCATTTATTTTTTTAAGCAAGTTAAGCATCATTGCCACAGCATGTTCAGCCACGGCTTCAGAATTTCCACCAGTTTGGTTAACAACTAAAATTCCATTTTCAGTACATGCTTCAACATCTATTGTATCGTATCCTGCGCCTCCAGATGAAACTAACAATAAATTTGGGGTTTTTGCCAAGAACTCTTTATCAACCTGAAATATTTTAGGAACTTCGTCTCTTGCCGCACTAACTTGATAAGCATGAGCATCTTTTAATTCTAAAAAACAATCTTCGTGATTTCCGTTGCTTTTTATTCTTACCACTTCAATGGATGACTGATTTTCCAAAATATCTATACCATTCTGTGCTGGCAAAGAATCCAAATAAACTATTTTAGGCATAATCATCTCTTAATTCTATTAAACTTCTTTTGAAATTTATAAGTTATGTTAAGCTTTTTTATTCTTTATGCAATTTAGAACTGACTAATATAATATTTGTTTGAGGTGATTATAATGATAAGAAGAATAACCATTCCTGACATCCTTCAACCAGTAAGCCATTACTGTCATGTTGCAGAAGCAAAAGGTATAATTTGGATATCTGGTTTAGTTGGCATGAGACATGATGGCACTATACCTGAAAACACTGCTGAACAATTTGATATAGCTATGGAAGATTTCAATACATGCCTGATTGCAGCCGGAGGAAAATTTTCTACTGTTACTAAAGTAAGAGTTTTTCTAACTGATATTAATGATAGAACTATAATCAATCCAAAAAGAATTAGTTATTTTGGAGAACATAAACCAGCTTCAACTTTAGTTGAAGTTAGTGCCTTAGTTGACCCAAGAATGAAAGTTGAAATTGAAGCAGAAGCTATAGTTATTGATTAAAGGTTGAAAAATGGAATTAATTGAATTAAATGCCGTTCAGGTTTTAGATCTTTTAAAAAAAAATGAACTTACCTCTCAAGAATATGTTGAGGCTCTTTTAACTCACATTGATAATAGAGAGCCTTTAGTTGGAGCATGGACTTATTTAAATAAAGATTTAATTTTAAGTTCTGCAAAAAAGGCAGATAAAAACAGACAAAACGGCATAGTAAAAAGTATGAACGGTTTGCCTATTGGAATTAAAGATATAATTGATACTTTTGATATGCCAACAGAAAATGGTTCAAAAGTTTGTAAGGACAGAAGTCCTTCTAAAGACGCTCATCTTGTTAAATTGTTTAGAGATGCAGGTTCTATTATTTTTGGCAAATGTGTTACAACAGAATTTGCATTATCCGCTCCTGGAAAAACCAAAAACCCAAATGATCTAGAATGTACCCCTGGAGGTTCATCTTCGGGTTCTGCAGCAGCTGTGAGTGACAAAATGATCCCACTTTCCATAGGTTCACAAACAGGAGGGTCGGTCTTGAGACCAGCATCTTTTAATGGTGTCATTGGTTTCAAACCAACTTTTGGAACAATCTCAAGAACTGGTATGTCACCAGTTTCTTATAGATTAGATCACCCCGGCATATATGCAAGATGCATTGAAGATATAGAATTAGCCTCTTCAATTATTCTTTCATATGATGAAAACGATCATGACATGATAGAAAATTACAGTTTTTTAAAACAAACTATTTCAAATTTAAATAATGTTAAATTTGCCTTTGTTCGGGGACCTGCATGGGAACATGGTGACGAAGACATGAAAAAAGAAATGGAAAATTTTGTGACGAACATCAATATAAATATTGATGATATATCACTTCCCAAAATTTTTGAAAAAGCAATAGATTCTCATATAACGATCATGAAAGGAGGAATACACTCTTCTTTAGGCAAACATTATCGTAATGAAAAGTCAAAATTACATCCATATACTATAGAACGGATTGAAAATAGCATCTCTGTAAAAGCAAGTGAGTATATAGATGCATTGGAAAATGCAAAAAAAATGAGCTTGAAACTAAAAGGTATTTTTGAAAATTATGATGCAATCATTACTCCTGCAGCTCCAGGACAAGCACCCCGAGATCTTTCAACTACTGGAAATGCTGTGTTCAATGGATATTGGACAATGCTTGGTGTTCCAGCTATCAGCTTGCCACTTCTGAAAGGGAAAGATAGTTTACCAATTGGAGTTCAAGTTATAACCCCATGGAAAGAAGATGGTAAACTATTAGCTATTTCAAAAGCTTTGCTTAATATATAAAAAAAGTCTGTTAAGAATTTAACTTAACAGACTTAATTTTTAAAAACAAATATGCTTATATTTTAAAGCATGCCCATTTTTTTCATATAGTTTAATTGTGAATTCAAAGCTTCACGTGCAAGTGGAGTTTTCTTTGCATACGCTTCCCATGCTCCAACTGCAATTTTACGAAACTTGTCACGCTCTTCTTGAGCCCAATCAACAACTGTAATATCTCCACCAGCTTTGTCTCTTGCAACAAGCTCTTTATCTTCCATATCAGCAAGTCTTCTCATAGTAGTATAAGCAGCAACATACCAAGTCTCTAATGCGCTCTGCTGATCTTTACTGAAAGAATTATAAAGTTTCTTGTTCATAACAAACTGAAGATTAGCCATTGAATGTATTCCAGGGTAAATAGGGAACTTTGCAATTTTGTGCATTCCATGAGCCGTATTATTTACATATGCAGATGCGTCAGCAGCGTCAACTATACCCTTTTCTAATGAAGTATATACCTCAGAAAATGGAATTGATGATGGAGCAGCACCAACTAATCTAAAAACTTCAGCGGCAAGTCCTTCAGGTGAACGAATTTTTACACCTTTCAAACCTGCAACACCTGTGATTTTCTTTTTTGATACTAAAGCTTCTCTTGAGTAAGGACTACAGCCAATAACTTTTAGTTTTCCAGCTGTTACCTTTAAAGAATCATAAATTTTTTGTAGCATTTCTTTTCCGCCACCTACCATACAATAAGATTGCAATTGGTCAGGAGTATCATAACCAGCTATCAAGTCACCAATAATAGCGAAAGCTGGATCACGTCCTGCAAAATAAGATATGGCATTAAGATCTCCATCCAAAATACCATTTGCGACGGCATCTATTGTTTCTCTATGTGGTACTACTGCTTTAGTAGGTAAAACTGTTAATGATAGAGAACCGCCTGTCATAGCTTTTAATCTTGGGGCGTAATTCTCTGTCATAAATTTGTGTGCCCAATCACCAGCTTTTGAGCTAGCTTGAACTTTTATATTCTTTGCACTCACACTATTATAAGATAAAGTAATAGCAGCAAGAAATGCAAAAATTGTTGTAAATTTAAATTTCATTACAAATTTCCTCTCTAAATTTAAATTATTAACTAAAACCATCAGCAATGCTAAACATTAGGTAAATGATCAAAAATGCAATCAAAAACCCACCTATCCAAGCCCATGGACCATAATAGGTAACATGATCTTCTCTTCCTTCTGTAGCCATAGTTAATCTCCTAATTAAAAACTAGAGTGTTACAAAACAAATAAATTATCAACTGATTTTTTAATTATTTACTGGACTGAAATTTAATTTCTACTATCGTTTACCTACTATCGTTCTAAAGTAAATAATTCGGAGATTTAATATGAGCAAGACAATTACATCAAATCCAGAGATTAATCATGATGATTTTCCTGCTCACAAAGATTCTTTAAATCCGGTTGACCATATAAGTAAATTTTTGGGATTAGCTGTTGCACAGCTTTATTTATTTTGTGCATTTATCACAGCATATGAAGTTGTATCAAGATATCTTTTCAATTCACCTACTCAATGGGTCTTTGAAACAGTTATGGTTCTTTGTGCCTCTGCATGGATGCTTTCAGCAGGTTATATTACACTTCACAAACGTCATATCGGAATAACAGTCATTTATGTTTTGGTTGATAAAGCAAAACAATGGAAATTAGACACTTTCGCTTACATAATTGGAATAATTTCTTTATGGCTTTTTGTAGATGACACTCTTGTTAGAGCAATTGAATCTGTTGCAATGGTTGAAAGAGGTGGAACTGCTTGGAACTCCCCACAACCGCTAATATTAAAAACAATGTTGGTTGCCGGTGCTTTCATTTATTTAGTTCAGCTTTTGGTTAACATCTATAGACATTTTGGTTCTAAAATAATCAAAAACATAGTCACTTTAGTTACATGTATCATTATACTTCGGTTAATTTTGGTTTTTATTGAACATACATTTGGTTCAGGAGGAATAGCTTCAAGTATCAATTCCTATTTTTCTCTAATTGGTGGGTATTTAGAACCAAACCAATATTGGGATATTAGAAGCATTTCAATAGGAAGTGCGAGTATGCTTATTGTTGGTTTAATGATAATTCTTATGATGACCGGAATGCCTTTAGGTATTGTTACTATGTTTGTTTCAATCCTAACTGCTTTGATGTTTTTTGGTTATAATGGGATGTATCTCGTTTCAACAAACGCTTTTGGTCTTCTTGAAAAATATCCATTAGTTGCAGTGCCTCTTTTTGTTTTAATGGCCTCTATATTAGAAAAAGCGGGTGTAGCTGAAGATCTTTTTGACGCAATGCAAATTTTTGCAGGCAAATTAAGAGGTGGTGTTGCAATTCAAACAATAGTTGTAGCTGTAGTTCTTGCTGCCATGTCAGGAGTTATGGGGGGTGAAATTGTAATGTTAGGATTAGTTGCTTTGCCTCAAATGATTAGGCTGGGTTATAATAAAAGGTTAGCTATTGGTGTTGTTTGTGCCTCTGGAGCTTTAGCTACTCTAATACCTCCAAGTATAGTCATGATTGTATATGGTTTATCAGCTAACGTAGCAATTGGTGATTTATTTATGGCTGGAGCAGTTCCTGGTCTTATGCTTGCAACGTTTTATGGATTATTTACTCTTGCAAGATGTTATATTAATCCTTCCCTAGCACCAACAGCAGAAGAGGTTGAAAAAGCTAGAGGTAAGGAAATGAAACTTTCAAAAGAAAAGTATCAGGCTGTAATTTTAAGCGTTTTCCTCATTGCTTGTGTTATGGGATCAATTTATGCTGGTATTGCCTCTGTTACTGAAGCAGCTGCTGTAGGGGCTTTAGGCGCAATGGTTGTTGCTTACATAAGAAACACATATAGTTGGAATTTATTGCAAAGGGCATTAGCTGGAACAATGTCTACCGTAGGAACAATAGTGTGGTTAATACTTGGTGCAGTAGCATTTGTTGGTATTTATAACTTGATAGGTGGAGCTGATTTCATGAGGTCTCTATTTACTGGATTAGGTTTGCCAGCATTAGGAATAGTTGGTGTAATGATGTTAATATTAGTTATTTTAGGTACCTTTATGGAATGGATTGCTATCATATTTATCACTGTTCCAGTTTTTGCTCCTGTTGTTGTTGGAATGGCACCTGAATTAGGTCTTGATCCCGCTTGGGCAGCAGTATGGTTTGGAGTATTATTTGTTATGAACATACAAATATATTTTTTGTCGCCTCCTTTTGGACCTGCCTGTTTTTGGTTAAAGTCAGTTGCACCACCAGATATAACTCTTCAGGAAATATTTATGGCGGTTTTACCTTTTATCGCCCTTCAAATTATAGGCATGATGTTGGTATTATTTTTCCCCGATATAGCCTTATGGTTTCCTAAATATTTATCAGGTTAATTTAAATGTAAGGTTGAATTTGCTTAAAGCCATCAATTGCCATCTCAGTTGATAAGTAAATTAGGAAACCTAAACCAAAATAAGAAAGCCACTTAAACTTTGTTAGAATTTTTACTATCATAGTTGCAAAAATAGCCATTAACAAAATTGACAAGGCTATTCCAAACATCAATAAGTAAACTTGATCACGCGCAATAGCTGTTACAGCAATTACATTGTCTAAAGACATTGAAATATCAGCAATAATAATTGTAATTAAAGCTGACTTGAAGTTTTTACCTTGTACTTTTTCCGATATAGAAACATTTGAAGTTTGGTGTTCTTTTGAAAAAGTTCTTATATCCAAATAAAATTTGTAACAGACCCAATATAATAAAAAAGCTCCTAAAAGAAGGATTCCAGGAACTGATATTAGATGTGAAGCAATTAGGGCAAATATTATTCTTAATACGGCAGCCGCTAACAAACCAAAGAAAATAATTTGTTTTCTTTCCTTTTCAGAAAAAGCTGCTGCGGCCATACCTATAATTAAGGCATTATCACCTGATAAAACTATGTCAGCTAATATTATTTGTGAAACGTCTATAAAAAAATCAAACAAACTTTACATCCTCAAACTGCCTAATTATCATTAAATTAGATTTTTTTCAATCTAGCTATTTCAATGGTTTGAAATATTCATTAAAATAGAATTTTGAGTAAGGATGAAACATGCAAAAAAGTTTTGATTATATAATTGTAGGTGGAGGATCAGCAGGATGCGCTGTAGCTAATAGATTATCTGAAAAAGAAAATGTTAAAGTTTTACTCATTGAAGCAGGAAAAGCATCACACCCGTTATCAAGACTTCCTGTTAGTTTTGCAATGTTAATTGATAATCCGTCTGCAAATTGGAGATATAGATCTACTCCAGAAAAAAATACTTCTAATCGAAAAATACCTATTCCAAGAGGAAAACTGTTAGGAGGATCAAGTGCAATTAATGGTCTTGTTTATGTAAGAGGTCAAGAACTTGATTATGACATTTGGTCACAGATGGGAAATAAAGGTTGGTCTTTTGATGACGTTCAGCCTTTTTTCAAAAAATTGGAAAATTATCAAAAAAATTGCGATAAAAATAGAGGTACAAATGGACCTTTAAAAATTTCCCAAGTGTCTGATAGGAATCCTATTTATAAAGCATTATTTGAATCTGGAAGTAAAATGGGGATCCCTTTTAATGATGATTATAACTCGAATGAACAAGAGGGTTTTGCCTTCACACAAGCAAGCATTTTTAATGGTGAAAGAATGAGTGCTAAAGTTGCTTATTTAGATCCTATAAAATCTCGATCCAATTTAACTATTTTAACGGAATCGTTAGTTTCAAAAATTATAATTGAAAATAAAACTGCAAAAGGGGTTGAATTATTTAGGAAAAATAAAAAAGAAGTCATCTTTGCTGATAAAGAGGTTATTTTATGCGGGGGAGCAATTAACTCTCCTCAAATTTTAGAACTCTCTGGCATTGGCAATGCAAAAATATTAAAGAAAAATGGCATTGAACTAATTCATGAGTTAAATGGTGTGGGAGAGAACCTAAGGGACCATATAGGACCCAGATTAGTTTTTAAAATTAAAACCCCTGGTTTATCTTACAACGAAAAAGCAAGAGGATTTAATCTAATTAAACAAGTGTTTAATTACATTTTTAAAAAAGAAGGTTTCTTAACGCTTCCTTCAGCTCCTGTTTTAGGTTTTTTTAAAACTAGACCAGAACTAGCTTCCCCAGACATTCAAGCCCACTTCATACCTTATAGAGTAGTACTAAAAAATGGAAAAAGGTTACTAGGAAAAGACCCAGGAATTACCTGTACAATTAACCAGAACCGACCAGACAGCCAAGGCAGCATTCATATAACTTCAAATGATCCAAAAGTTTATCCTGAAATAAGATATAATTTTCTTTCAAAAGACTCGGATTGTGAATGTCTTGTTCAAGGAGTTAAATTAATAAGAAAAATTATGAATTCACATGAAGTGCAGAAATATTGTGGAGAAGAATTACAACCGGGACCTAACTTTTCTTCGGATGAAAATATTCTACAATTTATAAGAGACAAAGCTGAAACACTCTATCATCCATCTGGAACCTGTAAAATGGGAATTGATAAGATGGCTGTTGTGGATAACAAACTAAAAGTTCATGGTATTAAAAATTTAAGAATAGCTGATGCTTCAATAATGCCTACATTAATTTCTGGAAACACAAATGGTCCATGCATGATGATTGGTGAAAAATGTGCTGATTTTATTTTACAAAACAAATAAGGTTTTTAAAATATGGAAATTGATAAATTTTGGACAAGAGGAAATTTAAAAGAGAGAATTAAAAATGCTTTAAATGAAGCTGGATTGAATAAAGATGATTTAAAGATAGAAGATCTTCATCCAATAGATCAATATCATGCTCGTGGAATTTTAGCCACTAAAGAACTTGCTGAAAAAGTTAACGTAAAAGAAAACCAAACAATAATTGATGTGGGATGTGGACTAGCTGGACCTGCAAGATATTTTGCAAATAAATTCAAATGTAATGTATTTGGCATAGATATTACACCAGCTTTTATAGAAGTAGGTATAGATTTCAATAAAAAAACAAAAATGGATGATAAAGTAAGTTTAGAAGTTTCTGATGGTCATACATTGCCATTTGATAATAATAAATTTGATGGTGCAATTTCTCAACATGTAACCATGAATATTAATAATCGAGAACGTTTTTTTTCTGAAATTTATAGAGTATTAAAAAATGATACTTTTTTTGCTTTCAGTGAGCATGGCCTTGGTCCAAAAGGGAACCCTATCTTCCCATTACCCTGGGCTGATAATAAGGAGATGAGCTTTTTAATAGAACCAAGTTTAACATTACAATTATTGACTAAAATTGGTTTCAAAAAAATCTCTTTTTTGGAAACTGGTAAAAAATATATGGAGGGTTATGAAAAATCCTTGAAAACTAGAAATTCCTCACAAATTCCTACACTTGGTATGCACGTCATTGGAGGTCCAACAATGTTTGAAAGACAAAAAAATTCAATGCTATGTATAAAGGAAAAACGAACACTTCCTTTTGAAATAATATGCTACAAAAACTAATTGTTTAATTCTAAAATTACTCTTTTATTCATTCTACCTTTATTTTCAACTTTAACTTTTGTAACTAAATTGATTTCGGATGTATTATTAACATGTGTCCCACCACATGGCTGATAATCTATATCTTCACCAATCGAAATCATTCTAATCTTTCCTGAACCCCTAGGTGGTTGAACTGCCATTGTTCTTACTAATTCTGGATTTGCGTCTAATTCTTCTTCAGTTATACTTGATATTTTTACCTCATAATTTTTTTCAATTAGTTTATTAATATTTTCTATTACAAATTCTTTGTCAGGTTTGCTTTCTAAGTCGAAATCTAATCTTCCTTTTCCTTCACTTATTTGACCGCCAGTTACTGGGGCTTTAATAATGGAACATAAAAGATGCAAGCATGTATGCACTTGCATTATTTTAAAGCGTCGTTCCCAATTAATATTGCATAATAATTCTTGATTTAAATTAAAACTCTTTGAACCCTCTACACAAAGCACAATTTTTTTATCAACATACTTGGTGTTGACAACTTCATATGTTTTGTTTCCACATTTGATAACACCTATATCACCAGGCTGACCTCCTCCTTCAGGATAAAAAACATTGTTATCCAAAATTAGACCTTCATCTAAAATTTCAATAATTTTAGCTGAACATGATTTCAGATATGAATCATTTCTAAATAATTCCCTTTGCATGAAACTCCTCAAAATTTATTATTAAATTTTTGTTTTAGATGTTATATTTTAAATTAATTAATAATTAAAACTAGTCTTAATAAAGGATATTTATGAATATTTCAGGGAAAAAAGCCATTGTATTTGGTGGGACTTCAGGCATAGGTCTATCTACCACAAAAATTCTGTCGGAAAAAGGGGCTTCCAATATTATAGCTATCAGCAGGAATCCTGAAAAAGTGCAGGAGGTACCTAATAATGTTGAATTGGTAAAACTTGATGTTTTAGATGAAGAAGGTTTGAAAAATTTTTTTAAAAATCAGGGTGAATTTGATATTTTAGTTAATTCTGCAACTGGAGGAGCAAGAGCTCTTGGACCCTTTTTAAATATGGACATGGAAGGTTATAGAAATTCATTTTTTAAACTATGGGGTTATACAAATGTTGTTAGATACGGAACTGAATACCTCAAAGATAATGGAACAATAGTTTTAGTGAGTGGGTCTCCTGCTCGAAATTGTCGTCCAGGATATATAGCACTTTCATCAGTTGGAGGGGCAGTTGAAGCTTTTGCAAGAGGTATAGCAAAAGAAATTAAGCCAAAGAGAATTAATGTTGTTTCACCTGGAACAATTGATACACCTATGAGCCCATTAGAAGGAACAGAAAGAGTCAATTTTTACCAAAACGCAACTAAGAGTAACCTTATTCCTCGTGCAGGAACACCTGAAGAAGTTGCACAAGGAATCATCTTTGCTATAGAAAATGATTTTATTACAGGCACAACAATTGATGTCGATGGTGGTTGGCTTCTAACATAGATAATTAGCCAAATTTTAACTTTTAACTAATCTAACCTTGACTCATCAATAAAGACTTTTAATAGTAGTAGTAATGTCAAATTAGACTAACAAAGATTTAACGGGAGTAATTATATGATTAAATCAAAAATGCTAATGAGCATTGGTTCAGGACTAGCACTTATTTCTGGATTAATAGCTTTTTCAAGCACATCCTCGATGGCAGCAAAAAAACCTGCTATCGAAGTAGTAACACATGCGGGAGCAGGTGGAGGAACAGATGTTAATTCCAGAATGATGATGCTTCGTTCTAGAAGAACATTAAAACAAGATATGGT
>CEVZ01152051.1_pt1 | contig 12458 bp, 6 predicted proteins | sample 361371 | NCBI WGS metagenome assembly CEVZ01 (sample SAMEA2620217, study PRJEB7988) | marine metagenome | isolation source: saline water (ENVO:00002010), including
TACTGAAGTAGAAGAAGAATAACTAGGAGATAAATTATGCCAAGTACAAATGGTACAATATCTGAAGTTGTTGTTGGAACAGGTATACTCTATTGCGCAGCCATCTCAAACGATGGTAACGCATCAGGTGATTATGTTGCTTTTCCAGGTGATAATGGTGGCTCATGGGCTGACCCTGCATCTGGATGGACTGATGTAGGATACTCTGAAGATGGCTGGACTCTTGAAATGGATAAAACATTTGAAGACATCATGGTCGCTGAAGAGATTGACCCTATTGCTACTTTCAAGACTGCTCAAGAAGTAAGATTAACAGGTGAGCTTGCACAAGCATCACAATCTAACTTACTATTGGCACTTGGTGGTGGTACTATCACAACTGGTGATGGTAATAATGGGTACCAATCAGGTTACAATGCTATAACACCACCTACAACTGACAATTATGATGAAAAATCACTATTGTTAATTGTTGATGGACCTAATGGTGCTGACAGACATGTGGAAATTCCTCGTGCTGTCAATGTTGGAGCTTTTTCAATGGCTCATCAAAAAGCACCTCAAAAGGTCGTTATTGCAACCGAGTTTAAATTACTCGCACCAAAAGCTAATGCACAATATCAAGAGTTGTTCCGAATTATCGATAACACTAATACAGCTGTTGACGATATGTTTGACATCAACTAATAATTAAAAAATAATAATGAATGTTAGGAGGTCAGTGTGGCTGACAATAAACAAGAAGTAAAAGACTTTGACTTGGCTTTAGAAGAAGCTGAGGAAAAGAAAATAGTGGTAAAAATGGCTGGGGTTGTGTATACATTTCCTCATGCTTTACCTGCAAGAACTGTACTTGCACAAATGCGTTGGATGGATGAGACAGGCAGTATGCCTACTCAAGCTATCCCAGAGTGGCTAGCATCTATAGTCGGTCAAGATAAACTTGATGAGATGTTAGATAATGGTGCTACTTGGAACCAACTTGAAGATTTGTTAGGTTATCTTTTAGAAAAATATAATTTAACACAAGAAGATGCTGAATCGGAAGTAGAAGTCGAATCAGATGAAGAGGATGGCTCCCCAAAATAGCATTTAAGCTCAGTGAAATTTGGCTTCGCTGGGCATCTGTAGAATCAGACTTTCAACGACACTACAGCATAAGTAATCCTTTAAAGATTACATGGAGAAAGTTTATGATTTTACTTGTCAATTTGCCAATAGATAGTTCAAACTTCTATGCACCTCATTATTCTGCGTATATGGATGGTGAGACATATGAAGGTGCAGATGTAACAAATAGTAACAACCCACCTAAAGGTTGGTGGAAAAAAGAACTGGATAAACAAAGGGGTAGAAACAGACCTAGAGAAACTGTCTCAATAGATGAGTTCATGGGTGATATGAATAAGAAAAGAGTCAGGTAACAATTAGGTTTATATGAGTATTAAAGGTAGAGAAGCAGCTAAGGTAGTAGTAGGTTTAGACTTTGTTGCTAAAGGTCAATCTTTAGGTAAAGCAACAAAGCAAATTGAAAACCAACTGGTTCAATTACAAAGAAGGTCTGCATCTGTTGGTAAGCAAATGGGTGCAATTATCCCAGCATTTGCTGCTACTGGTGCAGCTGCATTTTCAGCATATAGATTTGCAATTCAACAAGCAGTACAATTTGAAGATAGCTTTGCAGGTATAAAGAAAACTCTTAACTTCGTAGATACTGCAACTGTAAAATCAGCTGATAGGTTTGAAAACTTATCAAATGAAATTAGAAATATAGCTAAGACTACACCAATCGCTACTAATGAATTAAATAAAATTGGTGAAATTGGTGGTCAGTTAGGTATAGAAGCCAAAAACATAGGTTCTTTTATTGGAACTATTTCTAAATTAACAGTAGCTACAACTATGGGTGCAGAGGATGCAGCCTTTGCTATATCAAGGTTAGCAAATATTACATCAACAGCTGAAAAAGATATTGATAATCTTGCATCTGTTTTAGTTAGATTAGGTAACGAATTTGCTGCTACTGAAAGTGAAATAATAAATACCTCACTTGGTATAGCTACTGCAATGACAGCATTGGAAAGTGAATTTAGTAATGCAGCAGTAGATTCGTTAGCTTTAGCTACTGCTCTTAAGGCAGTTGGTGTCCAGTCTCAATCTGGTGCTACTGCAATACAAAGAGCACTAGATAAAATGGGTAGTGCTGTTGCTGCTGGTGGTAGAGAGTTAAGTTTATTTGCAGACTTAGCAGGTATGACTACTGTAGCATTTAGAGACTTAGCCAAAGTTGACCCTGCAAGAGCATTTTTAAGATTTTTAGATGGTATTAGAAGTATTTCTGTACAAGGTGCAGATACAGTAAATATATTAAAAGAATTAGGATTACAACAGCAAAGAACAGTCAGAGCTTTAAGAGCATTAGCATTTGCATCTGAAGATGTAGAAAGAGCATTGTCTACAGCTAATGAAGAGTTTGCTTTAAATACAGCTTTACTTACAGAAGCAGAAAAAAGATTTGAAACTACTTCATCTCAATTAGCTATTCTTAGAAATAATATACAAGATATTGGTCTTGAATTAGGTCAAGGTACATTACCTGCAATCAACAATGTCATAGATGGATTAACAAATATTTCAAAGAGTTTGGATGAAGATAGTGTGCAAGGCACCATAAGAGGTATAGGATTGATGACTACTGCGATGTTTACTTTGAGAGCAGCTATTAAAAATATTATCAGTGACTTCGAGATGATACCTGGAACTGCTCTTGAAGGTGGAAGCAGTATTATTGGAGATATCTTTGGTGTCGAATCTATGGCAGGACCTAGAGCCAAAGCTCAAATAGAAAAATTAAGAGAAGAATTTAAAAACATTATTGAAAAAGATTTTGCTATAACTGAAAAAAGTGTTTTAGCAGATGACCCTCATCAAGCTGAGGCTATGAGAAAGGCGTTTGACCAACTTAGAGAAGATACACAAGATGGTTTAGAATTTTTGGATGTTGGTGGATTAACAGGTAAGCTACCTGCAACTGTAACCAACGATTTATTTTCTGCAATGCTAGAAAGTCAAGGATTTGACACTACACAAATAAATGCTTTATTAGACCAAGCTGCTAGAGAAGGTCTCGATTTATTTGGGGCTATGTTAGATGATGCAGATGAATTAACAGAAATAGATGAAAGAGTACTAGAACTTAAAAACCAAATAACTGAAGAAATCACAAATCAAGTTAACGCAAGTGAACAATTGAACAATGCTGTTTTAGAAAGACTGGATGCTGAAGACAAAGTAGTAGAACTCGAAGAAAGATTATCAGGTGCTGCTGAAAGAAGGCGAACAGCATTTGAAAATATAAATGATGAAATAATGGAATCACAAATTCAGTTAACTCTTTTTGAAGATGAAATGGAAAATTTAGTAAAACAACAAGGAGAAATGACACCTGATGTTTTTAAGGAGCAACGAGAAAGTATTCAATCAAGTATAGATGGGCTAAAAGAACATATTAAAGTTCTTGAAACCAGACAACAATTATTAACAGGTGAAATAGAGCCTGAAGACTTATTAGAACAAGTTGGCTTAGACCCTGAATCTATAAAAAATGCTGAACTAGATTTAGCTAATCTTAAAGAAGCTGTAGAAACTACTTTATCTTTTGGTGACATTACCTCTGGTAAACAAACTTTAGTTGATGCTGTAATACCAATGAAAACAGGTACTGGTGGTGCTGTTTCAAATCCACCTATAAGTCAGGCTCTTAATGATATGATTTCTAAAAATGCTCAATCATTTAACAGAGCTACTACACAATTAGAAAGATACAAAGAAATGCTTACTGAAGTTACTTCAGAAATTAATCAATTAGCTGCATTAAGAGATAGTGAAGAACATCGCTTTAGAGCGAAAGATGCTGAAAGATTGTCTAATTTAGAAGCACAAAGAAGAGAATTAAGTCAAAATATTGAAGTATTAAAACAAAATTTAGACAACATTGAAAAACTAGATGTAGGTTTAAATCAGATAAATGATGAGATTTCAAGGCTTCAAACATTAGGCACTGAAAAAATGGTAGAAAATGTTGAAAAATACAATAATGCTATAGAACAAACAGTAGCAATTGAAAAATCAAAAGTTGAGGCAATAGAGAATACAAACAATGAATTACGACAATCTTTTGCTTTAAATCAAAAAAATATAGAAGCACTTGAACAGCAATCAATACGAAATGCTAAAGATGCAATAGATAAATTACCTGGTAGTCCAAAAGCAAAACAGTTTGCAGAGGAACAAGCAATTCTTGATACTATGGAAGACCAATTAGACCAAGAGGAGAAAAAGCAGAACCTAAAAAAGGCAAGAATTGAATCACTTGACAAAGAGATAAAAAAGCAAAAAGAAATTCTCAATACTGCTGGTAAGCACAACAAAATTGAAGCTGAACGACTTTTGATGGAAAAAACTCAAGAACGAGAAAAATTAATTCTTGATAATAAAGAAATTGCAGAAAAAATTGATGACCAAAATGATTTAATTACTGCACAAAAAGGAAAAATAAATGAAATACTTAAAGATTTAAATATAGAAAAAAAACAAATTGATGAAATTAATTTAGCACAAAGAGCAATTAACGATGAGATTGAAAAAAATAACAAAAAAATTGAAAGTCACAAACAACAAATTAATAAATTAGAAAGTCAAAGACTTAATTTTGAGACAGAAGCAAAAAAAATTAATGATGAATTAGTTGAAAAAACTAGAAAATTGTTACAAGATGAAAGAAGTTTAAGGTTAGAAAGATTTAGAGCTATGGAGGGTGAGCTCAACACTTTAAGAGATATTTATAAAGAAGAATTAGCAATATTAGAAGTTGATACTGAAGATGTTGAATTATTAAGAGAAAAACAAAACTTATTATCATCACTAAAAGATGAGATAGCTGAAATGGCTGATGCTGGAACTATAACTGAACCTCAAGCACAAAACCTAGTAAATCAATTAAATAACGAATTTCTTATGGGTGGTATATCGCCAACTGGTGAGCAATTAAAACCAAGTGAAATGTTTGATGATGAGGTCTTGAAGAAAAAACCTAGAAGACTTAAACTACCTACTATTTCACCAGCTACTAAAGAAGCGTATAAAGCTGTAAGAGAAGAAATAAATAAAATGGATACAGGTCTAATAGGGCTTGGTAATAGATTTCAAAAAACTACAAAATTAAATGGTAAATTAGGAAGTAATTTTAAACTCTTAGCTCATCAAATCGGCATGGTGTTAAAAGGTATAGGTCTATTAAGACAAAAAGAATTAAGAAACCTTGAAATGCAAATGTTTAGAAATGAAAAATTAACAAAACGACTTCGTAATGCTTTCCAAAGATTAACAAAAATTATTAATGGTGTAGGAATGGCTGTAAAAGGTTTAGTTGCTAACTTTGCTGTTATGGCTGGTTTTATGGCTATTATGACTACAGCATTTAAGATGATGGAAAATGCTTCCAAGAGTACTGCTGCTATTGAGGCTATGAGAGATTCTTTAGATGGATTATTTGAAGATGCAACTACTAGAGAGGGTCTTAAAGCACAAAGAAATGAATTACAAAAATTATTAGAAGAATATGAAGCTAAAGGTCCTGAGTTTGAAAATGTTGTAGAAGCTATCAAAACAAGAATGGAAGATGTCGAAAATTCTCTTAGAGAAGCCAACAATGTGTTCGATGAACAAATGGCAGAAATAGGTTCAACTCTTCTATTTGATACAACTGTAGATGATAATATAGGAGATTTAGAAAAGAGAATACCTGCTATAGCTAAGTTTATAGGTGCAGATGCTGAATTATTAATTAATAGAATTACAGAAGAAATTGGTAAAGAAATAGCTGATGCAACAGTCGATGCTAGTCCTAGAGACTTAGTTGAAGCATTAGTTGATGTTGAAAGTTTTGAGCAAGGTACTAGAGATGTATTTGGTGCTTTACTTGAAGGTTTTGAAGATGATTCAAGTTTAGTTTATGACCCTACAGTTCCATATAAAAACTTCTTTAAGACATCTCAAAAAGAGTTAATAGACTTTTTTGACAAAGAAGGTGACTTAGGTCAAATAGCTGGTGAGGGTATGATTTTTGGTTCAGACCCAACTTCTCAATTTAAAATAGCTGATAAAATTACAGGTTTCTTTACAGGTGGTTTTGATAAACAGTTTGCAGATAATATGCAATCAAACTTCGATGATATTAAATTTGATTTTGACCCTACTGGTGGAATAACTGTTAGTAGAACTTCAATGAACGGATTTAGAGAAGAAGTAATTGCTGAAATAAATTCTGAATTATTTGAAAAATTAGCAGATGATATGTCTGATGAACAATTAATGAAGAGATTTGGTACTACTGATGCAAAGAAAGCAGGAGATTTAATGCTTAGAAACTTTATCGGTGATATAAGTACTGAAGAGGGTAGAAAGCAGTTTGAAAAAGAATTTACATCAATGCTTGTTCTAGGTAGGAACATTATTGCACAATCTATGACAGAACAAAAAGATACTGGCACAACTCTTATTGCTGAAATGCAAAATCAAGCATTACTATCAGAACTTAGACAATTCCAAAATCAAGGCATTATAGATACAATATTAGACCCTCAGAAAAACAGAATTGCAGCAGAAAGACAATTGGAACATGCTAGAGCAGTAGCAAGGGAAGCTGAAGTAGAGAAAGCTAAAAAACTTAGAGATGAATTAGACCTTGCAGATTTTGCAGCAGATAAATTTAGTGAAACAATAAAGAAAAACCTTGTTGGTTCTGCTGAAAAAATAATGGATGTTTTTGGTGAAGTACCTAAACAAATTAAAAAAAGCATGAAAAAAATTGTTGAAGAATTAATTGTTAAACAAGCACTGCAAAAAAACTTTGAAAATCAAATTAAGAGACTTGCAAATGTAGCACCATTACTTGCTGAACAGTTATCAAAACAAGGTCCTGCAGCTAGTCAAGTTGTAGCAGATTTCTTAAATGACAGAACAGGTGCATTAATAGCAGAGGGTGCTTTGCAGAATGTTATACCTGAGTTTGCTGCAGAAATAGGTGTAGAGAAAAATGTAGCTGATGACTTAAAAGACCAAGCTATAGATATAGGTAGTGCACTTGCTGATGGTTTGCTAATAGGATTGCATAACAGAGGTGCTATCTCATTACCTGATGCAATGGTAAATATGATTAATGATGCAATCTTTGCAGCAGCAGGTCCAGATGGTGCTGATACAGGTTCTCCTTCAAGAAAAACAGAAAGACTTATTGGACAACCGATGCTTGATGGTATTATTTCACCATTTGCAGACCCAGAGAGAATAAAAGAAGTTATGTCTCGGTCTGTAGGAATTGCTATTAAAAAGACTGCTGAAGAATTAGAACCAACATTGAAAGGTTTATATTCTACATTTGAACAAGCATCAAGTGAAATAGAAGAAGCATTTAGTGCTTTGTTTGGATTTACATCTGCACAAAGAGCATTGGTACAAGCAAACTATGCTGTACAAAAATCAGAACAAGCACTTATGGCTACTAGAAGAAGTCAAGCAACATTAGGTGAAAGAATACTTAAGAATCAAATTGAACTACAGAAGTTAGAAGTTGAGGGTAGAAAAGGAAATATAACTGGTGCAGAAGAATTATCCATATTAAAACAAAAAGTTGCATTACAGGATATGCTTGACAAAGCACAAGGTAACAGAAGTGCAAGTGAAAGACTGGCTATTGCTAATGCAGAAGAAGAATTAGAAAAACTTACACTTGCAGCAGAAGCAGGAATAGTTGGTGCCTTAGAAGTAGAAGTTGCAGAAGAAAACTTAAAGCAATTAAAAGGTGAAGATTTAACTGAAGATGAACAAAGAATTGTAGTTCTTGAATTAGCTGAAGCTGAAAAAGCATTACAAAAAACTGAAGATAAAGCTAAAGAGACTTCAGAAGAATTAGTTAGTACAAGAGAAAAACATGTTACTTTATTAGATGAGCAAGCAAACGCAAGTTATGAATTAGAAATAGCTTATGACAATCTTGAAGCAGCAACTGAGGGTGTATATCAAGCAGAACTAAAATATGAACAGGCAAGAGAAGTATTAAGAGAATTTGCCGATAGTGCAGGTAAAGAAGTATTTGATAAAATTATTGAAGGTTATGGTGGTGTTGGTTCTGAAATAGATACAATTGTCACTAAAACTATAGGTCTAGCTCAAACAACAGAAACAGAAATGGCAAAAGCTACAGATTCAGTTAGAGAATATTTAAGTGCTTTAGCTTTGATGGAACAAAATAAAATTATTGATACACCTGGTATTGATGATGTAGGTCAAGCATTAGCACAAAAAGAAAATCAAAGTTTTAGTAGTTTCCTAGATACATTTTTTGGTGGTGCTAAACAGTTTAGGGCTGAAGCTATGGGTAGAGCTCAAAGAGGACAATTCGATATTGAGCAATCTTTTGCATCAGGACAATTCAGAGATGATGAAGAAATGAATTTAGCAGCATTAGCTGCACAAGATATATCTGGTCAAAACTTATACAATGTAGACAATTTAAAACCAGACAGAGTAAGAACATTTGAAGGTATAAGAGCATTAGAGGGATTGTTTGGTATTCCATTTTCTATATTCGACAGTGGGCAAATAGCAACATCATTGGAAGCACTTGAAGCAGCAGATTTAGGATATCTAGCAGGAGAACTAAGAAATGCTGGAATAAATATTTATGATACTTCTAAGAAATTAGCAGAAGCAGAAGCTGGAGATTATTCAAGAAATGTTACATCAGGTACTAAAACAGCAGGATATATTCCAAGTATAGGCTCAACACAAGCTGGTAAATCTACAAAAATAATTATGACAGATTTAAATACTTTACTACAAGCTATACCACCAACAAACCCTGTAACTGGTGCAAATCAATCTGCATTACGAGTTGCTGGTTCTCAATTTGGACTATTAAATATTGACCCAGCTATGTACAATTATTTTAAAGGACAAGCAGTACCAGGTATATTTAATAGTCTATCAGCATCTGAAAAAAATAGAACTAGAGGATATTTTGATGGCTTAGCTATGAAAGTTAAAAATCTGTTAGATGATTTAGGTATAACTAATGCAGATGTACTTAGAGGTTTTAAATATGGTGGTTACATGAAACCTTTCCAAAGAGCATTAGTTGGAGAGTATGGACCAGAAATGGTACAAGCAGTTGGTAAAGGTGGCTTAAGAGTAACACCTCAAGGTTCTGAAAGAAGTGGTAGTATAAATGTTGAAAATGTAAATGTACAAGTTACTGGTGTTCCAAGTGACCCAATACAAGCAAGAAAAGCAGCACAGCAAATACAGAAAGCACTTGTTAATCTTGGAAAAGAGGGTTCAGTCGGTACTGGTTTGAGGAGAAATTAATGGCTAATCAAGTTCATATAGGACAGCTTAGTATTACTTCACCTAGTGATTTAAGTTTGTCATCTACTGATGGTGGAAGACAATTAAATTTAAATGGTAGTGTTGGTGGTTCTGTTGTTACAATTGAACACATTAAATACATAAGAGATGAATTAGTTTCTATGGCAGCTTATGGATTAGTTGTTCCATTCAGATATGATGGTGATAGCACATATGATGGTTATGTAAGAGTTCAATCTAGTTCAGTCAACACAACAAAGTATTCCCTAGGTGGTTTTAGATATGCAATACAATTTGAATATTTAGGTAGAAGTGGCGAAATACAATTTGAATCAAGATTTACTGGTGCATTGTTAGATAACGACCATAGTATAACTAGCACTACTAATCAATTTCATTCTCCACCATCTAATCATTACAATTACTATCATACTGGTCAGCCTACTGATGGAACAAGACTTGCAAAAGATTTAACCTCAAGTAGTTCAAGTGCTACTACAACTTTAAGACTTAAAACAGACAACAACCTTCGTGACCAAAATGCTACTTACCATGTAGAGCCAGCTGATTATTATAAAGGTGCATGTAGAATTACTACAGGAACTTACTTGTCTGGATACAATGTAGATGCTGATAATTCAGACAATATTACTGGTGCAGTAACATTTGATACACCTGCAACAGAAATAAGATGTGGTCTATTTTCTAAAAACAAACCAACTACTTTAGTTTTAGAAAATGGATTGATAAAAATAGAGTTTTCTGCAAGCACTACACAAGCCTTGTTTACTTCTTATATTTATGATGTTTCAGATTATCAATCTAGTAAAACATGGGCATTTAGTAGAGGTGCACCTACTGGTTCTGACCAACTAGGTAGTAACTGGCAAGGTTGGAGAACTATGCAAATATTAAAAAATCATCCAGAATGTGCAACAGTAAGATGTACAACATATTTAAATGCTGATAGTAAAGATGGTAGATTAGTTGTAGACTTTACACTTAGAAGAGGTGCACATCATGTATCTATAGTTGCAAATCAGTTTACAGCAAGTAGATACAATTTATCTTTAGCAACTGCTTCTGGAACAAATGCTAGTACTGGAACAGGCTATATTTATGATGGTGCTGGAAGTCCAGAAGATGGAAACAAATGGATACTAGGTAGTCCAGAGAGTGCTTCCAACTCTTTAAATTTTGATGTAGCTAGAGAAATGATGTATAAAAATGGTGCACAAATAAAAGCATTTATTGGTTATGAACTAGCACAGGAAAATGGAAGTATCAATAGTGCAGATGCTCGTGATTCCATTAGAGACCAATATCTTGACAATGTTTACGAGTATCAGAAAATAATTAAAGCATAATGTCAGTTACAGAAAAATTAATGGCACAGGGAAGTTTTAATTTAAAACTTGATTATAACAAAGTGCCAAATTCAATTTTAAACACGATAGATGCTTGGGATAATATAGTCATAGTACCTCAAAGAGTAGAAGAAAACGAACTCAATGATACTGCAATGTTAAGTAGTGCTGACTATGTAGGTGTTGTTACTGGTTTAGCATTAGGTGATGATGCTGTAGAAATAGAGGGTGCAGGATTAGGTATATACTTAGGTGATAGTGACAATAGAGGACTTCCCATATCAGACCAAGGTAGTGTGTCAGATATGCGTAAATATAAAAATAAATCTTTACAATATGTTTTAGACAATCATACCGATGGCTCACCTTTCGGATTATTAAGAGATGGTAGTGATGGTGGGCAAAGAGCTATTAGAGCTGGAACAATTACAAATCCATCAAAAGAAAGCACAGACTTACTTTATAACTTTGAAGGTAATAATGGTGATACTACTACCACTGATGCAACTAAAAGAGACCATAAATCTGAGTTTTATGGACAAGCTAAAATAAGTAATGCACAAGCTAAAAATGGAAGCACAAGTTTATATTTAGATGGTGATAGGTCGTATGTAGAAGTCGATTATTCTTACCATTTTCAATTGGAAAGTGATGATTTTACAATTGAATGGTGGGAATATAGGGAGGCATAATGCCACAGTTTGATTTAGCAAATGCAAATTTAAGTTCTGATGGTCTTACAGCAGTAAAAAATAGAATTGGTTTTGTTCCTTTTGTATATGATACTGGTTATCCAGTAAATGGTTCATATGTAGATAATGACCCAGTTCCTAGTGGCTCTACTATATTTGCAGAAAGTATTGGTGGTAGAGTACCTTTTGACCCAGATTTTCATGATGGTGTAAGAGGAAATTTAGTAGTTGGGTATGGGCATACTTATAACAATGAAGGTGCACAACACAGAGGTTCTGATTCTTTATACTACGATTTTTATGGACTGTATACAAATGACACATTCACAATCAATACTGTTAATTACAGCTTTCCTATTCAAGTAGGAAGTTCTGTAGCAACAAGTGATAGTGGTGGTAACTTTTTAGATGCTAGTGGAAATGTTGTTACTAAAGGTATAAGGCTTTCATACACTGGTAATGATAACTCTAACAGTAACATGAGATTTTCTGAGTCACTAGCTAGTACATTACTTTCAGAAGATTTAGTAGGTTATATTGCAAAAGTAAAATCTATATTTAATTCTCATAAAGATGCTTTCCCTTATGACAATACATTAGCTCAAAAACACTTCGACATGATGGTTCTTGTGTGTTTCCAAATTGGTAAAGAAGCATTTTCAAATAGTTTTTTTGTCCATCAATACAAACAAGTAGATGGTACATCTGTTACGCAATCTAGTCATTTAACTGCCTACAACAATGCAGGGTATGCTTTGATGTTTTTAGGTTCTAAGCCATCACCAGCTGATTATCCATCAGGTACAGACCCAAACAATTTAAAAACTGTTTTTCAACCAATTGTTGTTAATGGTGTAAAAGTAACTTGGAAAACAAAACTTGTGTGGGATGATGCAATGATAAAAGCTAGGAGAGCAGATATAGATGACTTGCTTGGTGACAATAGTGCAGTAAATCCAAATGCTACACCATT
>CEVZ01010726.1_pt1 | contig 12442 bp, 6 predicted proteins | sample 361371 | NCBI WGS metagenome assembly CEVZ01 (sample SAMEA2620217, study PRJEB7988) | marine metagenome | isolation source: saline water (ENVO:00002010), including
TGTGCTGATGTTGTAGTAACATCTCCTGGTGGTCAGATAATACCACACGAGCACGAAATACCACAACCTACTTGGACGCAACCTTCTTCTTCCCAAACTTCAACGGAAGTAAACCCTTCTTCTCTCGATACTGATTCGTCTGGATCTCAGATAAAGTCGGACGGTACGGATTCTTCCCAAGCATCTTCTGGACTTTCGCAATCGTCTTCTTCACAATCGGCTTCACAACTTTCAGAAGAAGGTCAGCGAGGGGTTTTGCAAGTAGGGCAGATGTCGTTGCCACAGCAGCAATAGAAGCTGTAGTCGTTACAACAGGAACAGATGGCAGAAATTGCTCTACTACTGGAACAGGTTCCCATATGGTCTCACATATCTTACCATCAGGTGTCAATTTATATTCTTTAACCTTCTCTGTACCTGCCTGATTTAGGTCTCCTATGCGTCTTGCATTGGGTGGAGGACATTCCACATCTTCTGCTGTATTTCCCCCTGCAGGAGGCGGTGGAGGGGTATCTAGATCAGGTGTAGGTGGTTCACCTGTATCTACTCCATCTGCTTGTGGTTGCTCTTGAGTAATAGTTTGCCAAGTTAGTTCTCTATAATCATAATCAGGTGGTTCATAATATGGAGCACCAGCGTCACACAATACTACATTTCCTTTGGGGTCATCATTGACCAGCATTTTATTTTTATTTCCTTCAAATTTAGTATTATTCTCCTTACTTACCTTTACACAACCAGGCATATTAACAATAGGAGTTCCAACTCTTTCAGTAACAGGAACTACTACTGGTATTGCTTGAGATGGTTCTACTAACCATATGCGAGCATCAGCAATATTTCTAACACCAACACGATTTATAGATTGGTTATTGATTCGTCTGGATCCTATAAATTGTATACCAGAATTGTCAACTCGGATCAGGGGGATACCAGTACCGTTAACTTCAATGTTGGGTATATTATTAATTTCGCTCATTTGGTACTACCTGTTTATAATCTTGTGTGGGTGGTTTTAATCCCTTAACTGGACCTGAAGTAGACGGCCAGGCATTCACTAATTGTAGATATACTTCTTCTCTAACAACTTTTCTAATTTTTGCTATTTGAGCATCTTCTCGTTTTTGAGGACCACCAGTTTGCTGGTCAATAACATGATTGCCACCAACAAATGCACCAGTTCCTACGACTGCTGCTGCTGTTACTCCTGATGTTACTTTCTGAATGTCCATCTATTTATTAGTATCGAAGTATTTATCCATGACTAAATAACATCAGCACAATGTATCTTATTATAGAGAGATGCCTTTAAATAAGTTAGAGAATTTTATAAAGAATACAGAGGGTAGGATTCTCTATGTAAATCCAAGCGATTTGGACTCCACCGATAGTATTACTAATCAGGGTAACTCTTTAACAAAACCCTTCAAGACGATACAGAGAGCACTGTTAGAGTCTGCTAGATTTTCATATCAGTCAGGGTTAGATAATGATATAAATGATAAAACTACTATTTTAATATATCCAGGTGAGCACCTTATTGATAATAGACCTGGATTTGCACTTAAACCAGATCCCACAGATCCTACCAGAGCATTATCTGTATCTCCTGCTGGTGCTGAAACTCTTGCTACAACAACATTTAGTCTTAGCTTAACCAGTGAGTTTGATTTAACTGTAGAAAATAATGCATTATATAAGTTTAATTCAGTTCATGGTGGAATAATTATACCTCGTGGTACATCTATTGTAGGTATGGACCTTAGAAAGACTAAGGTGCGTCCTAAGTATGTCCCTAACCCTACAGATGATAGTGTACCAAACTCTGCTATATTCAGGGTTACTGGTAACTGTTATTTCTGGCAGTTCTCATTCTTTGATGGTGATCAGAATGGATTAGTATACACTGACCATCAACAGTTTGATACTATTAATCAATCTAAACCAACATTCTCTCACCACAAGTTAACTTGTTTTGAGTATGCTGATGGTATTAATGAAGTTAAGGGATATGATGAGACAGACCTTAGCATGTATTATTATAAGCTAAGTTATGCTTATCAGGAACCAACTGGTCGTGCTGTTAACTATGAGTGGCCAAATGCAGAAGGTGACTTTGATACAGTTCGTGAGGAATATGAAATAGTTGGTGCTCTTGGTACTGACCCATTGGTTATATCATCTATTGTATCTGGTGATGGATTAACACCTACATCACAAGTAACAGTAAGAACTCAGATACCACATGAATTAACTGCTGGTACTCCTATTAAGATTAGTGGAGTTAATGTATCTCAATATAATATTTCTACTATAGTTCAGAGTGTTATATCAACTACTGAGTTTACATATTTAATAGTAGATTTCCCAAGTAATTTACCTGCTAAACCCACAAATATTACTTCCGCAAGAGTAACTATTGAATCTGATACTGTCAGAGGTGCATCACCTTATATCTTTAACTGTTCAATGAGATCAGTTTATGGTATGCAAGGTATGCTTGCTGATGGTACGAAAGCAACAGGTTTCCGTTCAATGGTTGTTGCTCAGTTCACTGGTATCTCACTACAGAAGGATGATAGAGCATTTGTTAAATATAATCCAGAGACAAGATTGTATGAATCAATATCATATAGTACAGTTAAAGGTGCTACATTAGCAGCAGAATCTAGTTCTACTGATCCTAATACTGTTTATCATTTAGATAGTGGTGCAGTATACCGTCCTGGATGGGAACAAGCTCATGTTACGATAAACAATAAAGCACAACTTCAAATAGTTTCTGTTTTCGCTATTGGATTTAATGCACACTTAAGAGGTGATAGTGGTGCTGACGCATCTATTACTAACTCTAACTCCAACTTTGGACAGTATGCTTTAATTGCAGATGGATTTAGAAATGATGCCTTCCTAAGAGATGATCAGGGATATATCTCTCATGTTGTCTCTCCTGAATGGGTATCAACATATCAAGAAGATTTAGATAATATTACTTGGTTCCAGATTGATGTACCTAAGACACAACAGACTGGTATATCTTCACATTTATATCTCTCTGGATTTACCAGACAGGATGTAGCACCACTTGGTTTAACTCAAGGTTATAGAATTGGTGCTAATTTAAATGAGAATCTATATGTTTCTATTGGTGGTACTGAATATAGTTCTCCTGTATACATGCCAGAGAATGTAACTGCTGGTATACAAACTGCTAATGTTGGAATTAATTCTCATCAAGGAACTAAATTTACACCAGCAAGTTCTCCTAATACCAATTTTGAATTAACTGTTAATGATATTGGTATTGTTAATGGTGAAACTATTCGTATATTCAGTGATGATGGTGATTTACCTGAGAACCTAGCACCAAATACAGTATACTATGCTATTAGAGTTAGCTCAACTGCACTTAAGATTGCAAGTACATTCTCTAATGCTGTTAATAATATTCCTATTGCCATATATGGTGGTACAAATTTAAGGATTGAGAGTAGAGTTAGTGACAAATCTCCTAATAGTATAGGACACCCAGTTCAATGGGATGCTAATCAGAATAACTGGTATGTATTGAGTGAAACTAATTGTGATCTTTATGATAATATTGTTAATAATGATTATGTTAAGACATTAGTAGAAACTACTCCTGCATACTTCAAGAGATATGAAGATCGTAGAGGTATTGATAATAAATTATACAAGCTTCGTTATGTAATACCTAAGCAAGCAGATAATTCTAGAAATCCTGTTGATGGATTTATTCTTCAACAGTCAGGTCAAACTGGTTTTGCTAAGACTGCTGATATTAATGCTACAAGTATTACTCTTAATGATACTAACTATCAAAGAAATTATGGTTTCATTGCTACATGTAGTGAGAATAGTGATACTGTTACTGTTAGATGTGAATTACCTCATAATGTTAAGGTAGGTGATATAGTATTCACTGAGAACATTAAAGATTCTAATAATAATACTGGTACACCAAATAAAGGATATAATGGTTACTTTACTGTAACTAATGTTCCTAATAATATGGAATATAAGTTCAGTAATACAGACAACTCTGGTGTTAAGAGAAACACTGGTAATTATATGGATGAAACTTCTAATAGAACTTTCTTCCTTCCTAGATTTAGTGTTAATGATAACAAAGGAAACTTTAGCATCTATCGTTCAAGAGTATTATCTGATTGGGTAAAAGATGAGAGTGATGGTGTCTATCTATTAGATGTTGTTGCTGCTGATTATGCACCACCAACAGAATTTACAAGTCAAAAATACAATCAACAAATTACTGATTTCTATCCACAATTAGATAGAGATAATGTAAGAAAAAATCCACCACCTGCTGTTTCATTTGCAAGAAGAGATCCTATTGGTAAGGTAGAGACTAATAGTCTTCTTAATTCAATAACAAGAGAATCTATTAATAAGTTCACTACTAACTGGGGTGTAGGTATTGCTATATCTAGTGTTACTCCTGTATCTGCTGGTATAGCAACACTTCAACTTACTGGTCAGCATGACTTTAATGGTTTTGTTGATTATGAGAATCTTGAATCCTATCATAGTGGTGCAGGATTTGCTGTTACAACCAAATATAATGTTAGACTATTAGATAGTCTTGGTGGTTGGAATGGTGCAACAGCTAAAGTAACTGTTGGTGTTGGTTCTACTAACATCACTGGTGTTGAGATTCAGAGTGTTGGATCTGGATATACTGGTGGGGAACAGTTATTCTTTGAGAATTTTGCTGGTACTTCTATTGGTGTTCCAACTACAGGTTTGATTAATGGTATTAATGATGTAGTTCAGGTTACTGGATCTGGTAAGACTGATGGTGGATATTATAGAGTTACTAATGTACCAACAAAAGATTCTATTGTAGTTGGAATATCTACATTAGATCCAACAATTACTGCACATGAGTTCATTTACAGGGTTGGACCTTCTGTTGCTATTGCATCTACAGACTTTGACACTACTACTGGATTAACAACATTTGTTACATCTAATGCTCATGGTTTGAGACAAGGTGGTAAATTCACTCTTGTTAATAGTAATAATAATGAAAAAGTTGGTGAATACTATGTTCAAACTACATTGACAGGTGTTACTTCATTCACTGCTAAGACAGTTAGTGATCCTGTATTTGTAGCAGGATATAGAATACTTCCACATGCTTTCTCAGATAATAATCAATCAATTAGTGTTGAAGAAGCTATTGGATCTAGATATTTCAACATGTATGATGGTGATAGTGTAGGTATTAAGACTAACTTAACCAACACTGATACTTCAATACCTGTTCAACATGCTAGTGGTATTGGTACTGCTAACAGATTTAAGATTGGTGAGTATCTTGAAATTGATGAAGAAATTGTAAGAGTATCCACTACTGGATTGAGTGGATCTAATAATGATTCACTTACAGTTCTTCGTGGTCAATTAGGAACTATTCCTAAACCACATACTATTGATTCTCTTGCTAAAAAGATAAAGGTATTAGCTGTAGAGACTAGACGACCATCTATTATGAGAGCGTCAGGTCATACATTTGAATACCTTGGTTTTGGTCCAGGTAACTATTCAACTGGTTTACCTCAAGTTCAGAACAGAACTCTAACTGATACTGAAGAATATCTTGCTCAAGCACAGAATAGAAGTGGTGGTTCAACTGTTTATACTGGATTAAATAACAGAGGTGACTTCTATATTGGTAATAAGAGAATTTCATCAGCAAGTGGTAAGGAATCTTCATTTGGTATTCCTATTCCTACTATTACTGGTGAGGATCCATCTGCTAACTCTATTGTAGTTGATGAAATTACAGTTAAGCAGAGAATTAATGTTGAGGGTGGTATTCAACAGAATATCCTGTCACAGTTTGATGGTCCTGTTACATTTACCAATGATGTAAACTTCACTGGTAAGGTTGTATCTAGTGGTAGTATTGAACTAGCAGGTGATATAGCATTTACTGGTCAATTCCCAGATGGTGCTAGAGTTAACAATGTTCGTATTGGTGTTGGTACTCAGAATACTGAGATTACTACTGAACCCAATATTGGTGATTTGATTCTTAATGCTGCACCTGGATTTAAAGTTGCTATTGCAACTGATACTGCATATTCTGCAGAAGTTAACTTCAATGATACTGTTAGATTCACTGGATTTACCACAATGAGTGGTAATTTCTTCCATAGTGGTGCAGGTGCTACATTCTGTGGAGGTCCACTCCATTGTTGTGATGACATTGTTGCTTTCTATGGTCAAACATCTGATGTTAACCTTAAAGAGAATGTCACTATCTTGGATAGTTCATTAGAGAAATTAATGGGCATCCGTGGTACTGAATATGATTGGAAAGAAGGACATAAGAGCTACACTGGACATGACATTGGTGTCATTGCTCAAGATGTAGAGAAGGTTCTTCCTGAAGCAGTCTCAACTAAACCTGATGGCACTAAGGGTGTCCACTATAATAAACTAATTCCTCTATTAATTGAGGCAGTCAAAGACTTGTCACAACAAGTCGATGACATCAAAGATAAATAAGTAAAAGCGTCTTGTCTCCTATAAGATAATGCCTAGCAATTATAAAACCGTCATCAATTTTAGAGATGGGATCCAAGTAGATACTGATGATCTGATCTCTAATAATGGTCTGGTCGGTATCGGAAGTACCATCCCCAGACAACAACTCGATGTTCGAGGTAATGTAATTGTCGATGGCGTATCAGAATTTAATAATGTAAATGTTACTGGTGTAACTACATTCTTCAATGTTGTTAATGTTGCCAGTGGATCGTCAGTAGGTATAGGAACCACGGTTCCAGAGGAGGCATTTCAAGTTGGTGTAGGTAGTACAGGGGCAACGATCAGTCTTGCTGGTGTTATTACAGCAACTAAATTTGTAGGAGATGGATCAGAATTAACTGGAATACCTGCTTCAGTGTGGGTAAATCCAGGTGCAGGAGATACGATATATTCTACTAAAATTGTTGGTATAGGTACTACTTTAACACGAGATAATGCTGGATTTGGTGTAGGTTATGAAATCTACATGGATCCTGTATCTGGTGTTGGTACATTTGAAGGTATAGTAGCAAAGAATTTAACAGTTACAAATACAACAGGTGCAGGTCAGGGTAATGTTAATGCTGATGTTGGTACATTCTCTACGGTAACTGCAACCTCACAAATTACTGCTCCACAATTTATTGGTACTGTTACAAATGCTACTAGAGCAGTAGTAGCAGCAGGTTTAACAGACTCTCCTAATATTGCTGTTAATTATATTAATGGTGTTGGTGGTACATTTACTGGTATAACTAGCTTCCAAACTCTAAGAATTAGTGGTGGAGTTATTGGTGAAGCAGGAATTATTACTGCTACCACATTTAGTGGTAGTGCCACGACTGCCCAAAATGCAGCAATAGCATATGGAATTGCTGGTGATCCTGATATCCAAGTAGATAAACTAACTGTTAATGGTACTACACCAACCACTATTAAAGGTACTGGTGTCAGCACGATTGGTTCTGTTCTTAATGTTGGTGAGTTCCTAGGTGTTGGTGATACTGCATCTGCTGTAGGACAAGCAGCAGGATTTATTGGTACTGTTAGAATATCTGATGGAGACTTAATACTTGGTGGTAGTATTTCTATTGGTGGTAGTCTTGTAGGTACTGTACCTCTTGGTGGTACTCAAGAGATTAATGAATTAATTGTTGGTGCTGGTTTATCTGTTGCTGGTGTAACTACATTCACTGGATCTGTGAGTGGTGGTGCTGATTTCAATGTAACAGGAACTGTTACAGGTGGTGAGATAGATTCTCAAGATAGTATTATAGCAGGTGGTGGTATAACTTGTGGAAGTGGGATTGTTGTTGGTACTACTGTAGCTGGTTCTTCAATTACCATTAGCAATGGTGGTGGAATGATAATTGGTAGTGGTATCACTATGAATGGTCCTATTCAGGGTGCTACAGATATAGTAATGAATGGAAACCTTAGTGGCATGTCTTCTATTGCTGCTAGTGGTGAAATTACTGGTGTCACAGACATTTCTGCATCTGGACAACTTAGTGGTATTACTACCATAGCTATGGCAGGTGCTGGTGAGTTTAGTGGTGTTAATAGAATAACTGGTATTGGTTCTATTATTGGTAATGGTCAATGGATTACAACTTCAATTATATCTGCTGGTCATTTGAGAGGTGAGTTAATAGATCAAACTCCTGCTGGTATAGCAACACTAGGTACAGTAAATTGTTCTGTTCTTAATGTAAATACTGGTGGTAAATTTGACTTTAATAATGCTACTGGAATTGTCTCTTGTGTTGCTCTTAATGCACCTGAAGGGTTAAGTACAGTTAGTAATCTTCGTGTTACAAATGGAAATGATACCTACATGTTTGCTAGGTATATTGGATTTAACACTTCTGTTCCTAAAATTACTGATGGTCAAGAAGTTAATGGTGCAGCAGCAGAGATATATGTTGATGGTGAGACAATGGGAATTGGTATCGGATCTACTGGAGGTCAGAGATTAGACGATGCTAGATTCTATGTTGGATATGCAAGAACTCAGGGTGGTGGAATAGACAATACTACTTCAATATTTGAGTGTGGTAATATTGGTATTGGTACTACATCTGTTCAATCATCAAGTAATGGTGTTGAGTCTGTAAATATCTACAGGAATGTAAACTTCTATAATAATCATACTGGAGTTGCTGGAACTGCTGGTATTGGAACTAATATAGTTCAGGTAGGATTTAATTCAGATCAACCTGGTGGTGCTCTTGACATGAGATATGCAGGTGGTCCATTATGTCTACCAATAGCTGATGGAGATCAAGATGGTGCAGGGTTCTCATACTTCCACACAGAAGGAGATGCTACAGGTAACCTATGGTTCAGTAAGCATGACATGTCTCTTAAAGTTGGCATGGGTAATGGAAGTGGAAACTATATTGGATTAAAGACTGATACATTTGGCAAGGAACTTAATGATTATCAAGCGATAAGAGGATGGAGAGGACCAATATTTACAAGTAATGCCTCTAAAAATGCACAAGCACCACAATTACCACCTGAACAACCAGTTGGATGGGCAACGGCAAATATAGGTTATTATCTCCCAACTAACCAGTTCCAACACTTTGGTGATGATGGTGTATGGAGGTCACATGTTGGTAGTGCAACCACTGGGGTTGAATTTATAATCAACGGAACTACTGCTATACTAAATGTAGTAGGGGTTGGTTCTATTACATTGGGAACACTATCATAGGTAATTAAGTATGGCAGCACCTGATTGGTCGAATACCACACAAAAGTTACTTAAAACTGCTAATATACCAAATAATACTGAGATATCATTTGGTCAGATTAGAGCAGCAATAGGTGACACAACAAAATCTATTGGAGCATCAGAGTGGCATAGGATCACTGATCTTGATGCACCCTATAATTTTCCATCTGTACCCACAACATCTACTCCACATTTACCATATATCTTAGATGCCACCGAAAATGCTGGCATACCTACTAGTGGTGCTATATCTCCTAATCAAATTAAGGATGTTGTTAAAGAATATGTTATTGAACAAGATCCTAATAAACAGGAAGAAGAGTTTGATGTTGGTACTCTTACAGGACCAGACACACCTACTGCTAGTGTAAACTGGAATTCAAATTTAAACAAGAATATTACCAAATATCTTAAGATTAGAGGAAGAGTAATATCTGATGATGTTAGTAAACCTGCTGTATCTATTGCTAGCTCAGCATCATCTAATCTTAACATATATGTGAACAATTCACCTGCTGGTGATGGTGTCATGGCATGTGGTGGTGCTAAAGGAGTATCATCTGGACAACCTGGTGGTCATGCTATTAGTATTAGCAACCCATCTGCACCTGCTACTCGTGTAGTCTATGTTGAGTGTGAAGGTAATGAGTCTAAGATATGGGCAGGAGGTGGTGGAGGATATGATGGTGTTGATGGAGTAGATGGAGTTAGTGGATCAAACTGGACTGGTAATGGTACTGATGGTGTAGATGGAAATTCAGGTAATCCAGGATCTCCAGGTAATAATGGTACACCTGGCAATCCTGGAAGTGATGGATCTCCAGGTAATTCAGGTAATTCAGGATCTCCAGGAAATCCTGGTCAATCTGGTAACCCTAACTTCTCTATGCCACCAGGTCAGTGGTGTTGGTCATCATATAAATGGCGAAGAGTTGCTGGTACTGGTACTCAACAGCAAAGTATAGCTCATGTAAGAAGTAGTAGACGAAGAGAATGGTGGAGTAGATATCCTAGTAGTAATACAACATACTCTCAGAATACAATAACAATAACAACTAGAACTAACCAACAGTACCTTGTACAAGAGTGTCAACCTTGTTCAGGTGGATCTGGTGGTTCAGGTGGACAGGCAGGATCTGGTGGATCTGGCGGTGGTGCTGGTGGCGGTGGATCAGGTGGATCTGGAGGAAATGCTGGTGGTGGAGGATCTGCTGGTGGCGGTGGATCAGGTGGATCTGGAGGTCAGGGTGGATATAAAGGATATGGAGGATTCAATGGTACAAAGGGTTTCAAAGGATATGCAGGATCAGGATCATCTGGTAGAGGGTGGACTAACTTATCGTCTCCTTTAAGTAGTAGTGGAGGAAATCCTGGCAACCCAGGTAACTCAGGTGGAGGAGGAAATCCTGGAAACCCAGGTACACCAGGCAATCCTGGTAATGATGGTACTTCTGGAACTCCAGGCAACTCAGGAAATCCTGGAAACTCAGGTAACTCAGGTGGAGGAGGTGGATCAGGAACTCCAGGTAATGCTGGAACTCCAGGTACACCAGGCACTCCTGGAAGTGGACCTGGATGTCTAGGAGGAATTCCAGGTAATGCTGGAACTCCAGGAAATCCTGGTTCTGGAGGTAATTCAGGAAATCCAGGCAATCCTGGAAGTGATGGAAATCCTGGAAATCCAGGCAATCCAGGTGGTGATGGAAATGATGGAAACCCAGGTACACCAGGCAATCCTGGAGGTAGTGGTCAACCTGGTACACCTGGCAATCCTGGTCAACCTGGAGTTGCTGGTGGTGACTGGGGTAAATCCAATCCTGGCGGTGGTGCTGCTGGTCGTGCTGTGGCAGGATCTAAATATACCGTCATCCCTAATGGAGGTGACATTAGAGTAATCTACTAATTTATTATGTCATTTTATCCTATATTACCTCATCCTACATTTGATGAGGTTGACTTTGCTACTTGGGAAGATGGATTCACTAATGATGAGTGTAATGAAATTATCCGTCTTGGTGAATCTCTTGATGCTAAGGATTCTACAGTAGGTGGTAAGGTTGAGCAAGGCAATGCTGTAAATAATGACATTCGCAAGTCATTAAACTCTTGGTTATCTGTTAATGATGAAACTGATTGGTTATACAATAGATTAGCTAACATCTCTAGGTGTCTCAATGGGATGCACTGGAGATTTGATATTTCAGGGTTTAGTGAAGATTTACAGTATACCAGATATAATGATGATAAATCATTTTATAATTGGCATATTGATAGTGGAGTAAATAAATCAGATCATCCTCAAAGGAAACTGAGTCTTACTCTACAATTATCTGAACCAGATGAATATGAAGGTGGTGACTTTCAAATACATGGTAGTAGATTAAATACACTACCTAAAAAGAAAGGATTACTCATAGCATTTCCTAGCTATTCTTTACATCAAGTTACACCAGTTACAAAAGGTATTAGAAGGAGTCTAGTTGTATGGTTATGCGGTCCACCGTTTCGTTAGTGACACCTCATAAAGTGTCCAGTCATGCCCCATTGAGTCCCTCTGGGTACTATAATGGTAACATGAAAAACACACACCTTGAGCATCTCGAAGATAACATTCTCAACGCTGGTTCTACTGGTGGATTGGAGACTGTTGACTTCCTGAAAGATTTTGGAAATATGCTTACAGGTAAGAAGAGTGATATTTCAATCTCAACCAAATGGGATGGAGCTCCTGCTATTGTATGTGGCAGAGACCCAGTAAATCATAGGTTCTTTGTTGGTACTAAATCAGTATTCAATAAGGTTAATCCTAAAGTATGTTATGATGATACAGATATAGATCGTTATTATCAAGCAGAGGTACTAAGAAGGAAACTTAAGACTTGTTTGAAGTATCTCTCACAAACTGGAATAGTTGGAGTGATGCAGGGTGATCTGCTGTTTACTGAAGAGGATAAGAAATTTGCTAAGATAGGTGGCAAACAAGTGGTCACTTTCCAACCTAATGCTATTACATACGCTGTGCCTGTTGATTCACTCAAGGGAATTAGCGTGATGGAAGCAAAGTTGGGTTTGGTACTTCACACACTCTATATTGGTGAAACTCTTCAGGATATGAAGGCA
>CEVZ01178664.1_pt1 | contig 12405 bp, 19 predicted proteins | sample 361371 | NCBI WGS metagenome assembly CEVZ01 (sample SAMEA2620217, study PRJEB7988) | marine metagenome | isolation source: saline water (ENVO:00002010), including
TTAATATAATAGTAAGTAAGTTTTTAACAATTTTTTATTTTAAAAATAAAATTAATTATTGAAAAAACTTTAAACCTTATAACCACAACAGGAAAACACTTGGTTAATTTTGAGTAGATTTGAAAAGTGAATTATACTAATAGTTAACAAGGTTAAAGTAATCATCATATTTTATGTTACTCTACCAAGGTGTTAAATTAATTGTTATAACTACTATAACAACTAATGTATTTGCAAAATAAGTATATTGAAATATTTGTTTGTAGGTAAGTTTTATTTTTGAATTGAAAGGAGACAATTTGTATTTAAAAATTTTTTCTTTGTTTTACTTTTTTATTTTTAATTTGAATTTAAAAGCTAATGGTATTATTGAAATTATTAGAGAAAACCCAAATTTATCGACTTTTTACTCATATATTAATAACACAGAACTTGAAGCAACTTTAGAACAAAAATTTCCATGGAATTGGACAATTTTTGTTCCTAATAATAAAGCTTTCGATGCTTTACCTAAAAAAGCTTATGATCAAATTTTATCAGATAATTCTTTAAGAAAAATGTTGATACTAGATCATATTTTAATAGGACAAAAAACAAGTGATAACTTAAACTCTAAAATTACGGAAGAAGTTACTGTTTCTAGCAAATCAATTCAACTTTACAAAAGAGAAAGTTTATATGTAAAGGACATGGTAGTTGTGAATGAAAACACATCTGCTGATAATGGTGTTGTTCACGAGATTAATTGCGTTATGTTTGTTCAACCAAGTCAAGAGGATGATAGGTTAACTAAATTACAAAAAGAAAAATTTCCAATTACTTCATGTTGTTTGCAGACAGAGAATGAAATTGACTCCTGGCTAGGTTCGGTTGATTCATATTTAGAGTCGACAATTTTAAAAAATTGAGTTAATTACTATTTTAATTAAACTACAGTTCCGGATCATTAAAGATTAAGATTAACCCTCTTAGCAACAGTTATCTGAATCACTACAACATCCATCGCTGCAACAACTACTACTGCACTCTCCAGTTTTGCAACCATCACTGCAACAACCATCTGCACAACAAGTTTGCTTACAACAAGTATCTTTAATATCAATTTGTTCAGCTACCATAAAAATCTCCTTTTAAGTTCTTTTCATTATAATCTGTAAATGCAATAAATACCAATAAAAACGTTCTATTATTTTTTTATTGTTGGAATAGAACTGTTTGGGCTGTTAAGAATATTTTTGTAATTATTTTGTAATTTCGTTTTATAATTTGAAAAAATTCCATAAAAAATTATTGTTAAAAGAATTATAAAAAAAAGAATTTTTTTCATTGAATGCCTTCTTTTTATTAATTATTTTTTTTACAAATAAAGGGATAAGTAATAGTACCTTCTTTATATTTTTTATCTTTTTCAAAACATGTTACATTATTAGGTCCGTTTGACCAATAGGCGTGTGGATTAAGTGAATTATAAAAGTCTTTGATAAAATATTTACAACCCCAATTATTTTTTTCTTCTTTCTTACAGTATTCTTGACCAATTTGTAAATGCAAATGTCTTACTCTAGCCATGCATAAAAAATTAGCTTTTTGGGGTAGTTTGGCAATAATATCTCCTCTTTTAACAATATCATTTTCATTAACCATGAAGTCACCCACATGCCCGTATACAGCAATAATTTTTTTTCCATCTAAAGCATTACCATGGTCAACTACTAAAGTAGCTCCCCAACAATCCTCAATCGTTTTTTCTAAAACTATACCATCCTTAATTGCAATTATTGGTTGATTATGTGAACCAATTATATCAATTCCTTGGTGAACTGTATCCCTAGGACGAGTGTTTACACCGCTGAAACTTCCAAAATCTGATAAAATTGGGTTTACTTTAAACCCTTCTGGACTTATGTCTTTCGCGTTTTTTTTACAATAATCCAAGACTCTAGTAAATTCGCCTCGGTATCCTGGGTGATCATTATACCATTCTAAAGAGTTATGGCATTGTTCAATTACAATATCAGACGGAACTTTTTTAGTATTTTTACCCTTTGTCAATGATTTAAAGGAGAACAAGAGTGTAAAAACAAAAGTTAAACTGACAGAATATTTGAATATAATATATTTAGATATCATATATAATATATGTTAATGAATTTTTTTAAAAAAAGTTTTATGTTAAACTTTAAACGGATATTTTTTATTTATCCGAACTATTTTATTGAAAATAATTTAAGGAGTGCTTCATGTTAAATGTATATTTATCTGGTGAAATTCATACTAATTGGAGGGAAGAGATAATTGATTTGTGTAAAAAAGAAAATTTAAAAATTAGTTTTTCATCTCCCGTTACTGATCACGAGGCATCTGATAATTGTGGAGTTGATATACTCGGTGAAGAAGAAAAAAATTTTTGGAAAGATAATAAAGGGGCAAATATAAATTCAATAAAAACGAAAAAATATATTAAAGATTGTGATTTGGTTGTAGTTAAATTCGGAGAAAAGTATAAACAATGGAACGCGGCTTTTGATGCTGGTTATGCATCTGCGTTAAATAAATCTATAATTGTTATTCACAATGATGAACACCAGCATGCTCTTAAAGAGGTTGATGCATCTGCTTCGGCTGTTGCAAAAGATCAAAGTCAAGTTGTGAGAATTTTCAAATATATACTTAACGGATCTTTGAAATAAATTTTATTTTTTTAAATAGACTTTCTGCTTTGGGAATCCAGATAATTTGTATCATTAGTTAGTTCATAAAAGTATTTTTTTTTACTAATGGATTTAAAGTTATTCTTAATAGATGAATTCTATCAATTGTTTCATTAAAGTTTTTTTTATTTACATATATGTGTACAACTATTAATAAAACCAAGATTGTGTCACAAACAATAATAAGAATTATTAAGAAAGAAAAGAAATATGTTTTTTTTTAACTTTTAACATTTATTTCTCATTATTTGATATTATTGCATTTAAATAAAGAATAATTTATCTTACTTATTAAACTTTACTCGACAAAATAAATTACATGAAAAATTTTAAAGAATACTCTGAACATAAATGTAAAAACTTTGGTTTTACATTCTCTATTATTTTTTTTTTACTTGCTTTATATAATTACGTTAATGATTTGTTCTTTTTTGAAATTGCTTTAGCGTTATTTATACTTTTTTTAATTATCACAAAAGTAAGGCCATCCATTTTTAAGTTTTTAGCTTTTTATTGGGAAAAATTTGGTATAATTTTAGGCCTATTTTTCTCACCTATCATTTTATCTTTTGTATACTTAGTAACTATTATGCCAATTAATTTAATAATAAGAGTTTTAGGTATTGACCTTATTAAAAAAAAAAAGGATAGAAAAATTAGGAGTTATTGGGAATTAAGAAAAAATGATATAAATAATTTTAAGGATCAATTCTGAAAATGGGTGAATTTTTAAAAGAATTTATTACTTTTCTTTTTAAAAGAAAAAAAATTTGGTTGTTTCCTATAATACTAACACTTTTAATATTTGGTGTACTTATAGTCCTTACCCAAGGCACAGCTGTTGCTCCATTTATCTACACAATTTTTTAATGAAAAAAACAAGAATTATTGGAATATCTGCATATTTTCATGATAGTGCTGTGGGGTTGCTAGAGGATGGTAAAATTATTTATGCAGCACAAGAAGAACGTTTTACTAGGAATAAACATGATGCAAGTTTTCCAATAAATGCTCTTAAAGACTTATTGAGATTTAACAAATTAAAATTAAAAAATATTGATTATATTGTTTTTTTTGAAAAGCCTTTTTTAAAATTTGAAAGATTAATCGAAACCTATCTAACTTTTGCACCTAAAGGTTTAAAACAGTTTTTGTTTTCTATGCCAATTTGGTTAAAAGAAAAACTTTTTATGAAAAAAGAAATCATTAAGCAATTGAGAAAAATTGATCCAAGATTTAGTGAAAAAAAAATTTTTTTTTCTGAGCATCATTTAAGCCATGCTGCTAGCGCATTTTTTCCTTCTCCATTTCAGTCGGCTATTGTTCTTACTGCAGATGGTGTTGGAGAATGGGCTACAACATCAGTCGGTGTAGGTTCTAAAAATAAACTTTCAATTAAAAAAGAAATTAATTTTCCAAATTCCTTAGGATTACTGTATTCAGCCTTTACGTATTACATTGGCTTTAAGGTCAACAGTGGTGAATATAAACTAATGGGATTAGCACCTTTTGGTAAGCCTATTTATTCCGATAAAATTAAACAGTATTTGATAGATGTAAAAGATGATGGTTCTTTTAGGTTGAATCAGAAATATTTTAATTTTGCCACAGGTTTTACTATGACCAACGAAAACTTTAACAATCTTTTTGGGCGAACACGAAGAGAACCAGAGACAAAAATTAGTAAATTTCATATGAATATTGCTTCCTCTATTCAAAAAGTAACAGAAGAAATACTATTGAAAATTTTAAAAAACCTAAGAGCGGAGTATGAGATTAATAATCTTTGTCTGGCTGGGGGAGTTGCTTTAAATTGTGTTGCTAATGGTTTAATTGCCAAAGAAAAGATTTTTAAGAATATTTGGATACAACCAGCTGCTGGTGATGCCGGTGGCTCAATTGGTTCTGCACTTGCTTTTTGGTACCTTCATTTAAAAAAAAAAAGAATTATTGGTAATTCAGATGAAATGAATGGATCTTATCTGGGACCAAACTTTTCCGATGAGTTTATTCAAGAATCTTTAGATAAAATTGGAGCTAAATACCGAAAGTATAAAAAAACTGATGTAACTAAATATATCGCAAAAAAATTATCTAAAGGCAATGCAGTTGGATGGTTTCAAGGAAGGATGGAATTCGGTCCAAGAGCATTAGGAGGGAGATCGATTTTGGCTGACCCAAGAAATGAAAATATGCAGAAACAATTGAATCTGAAAATTAAATTTAGAGAGAGCTTTAGACCTTTTGCTCCTGCAGTTTTGGAAAAATATTGTGCTAGTTGGTTTAATTTAAATAGTAAAAGCCCTTACATGCTTTTTGTTGCAGATATTAATGAAAAAAAAGTAATAAAAAAAAAAACTATTCAGCAATCACTATCAATTATTAACCAAAAAAGATCTGTAATTCCTGGTGTTACTCATGTTGATTACAGTGCGCGAATTCAAACTGTATCAAAAAGTTTAAATAAACTTTTTTTTGAGTTACTCAATGAATTTTATAAGTTAACTAAAACTCCAATTTTAATAAATACATCTTTTAATATAAGAGGAGAACCAATTGTGTGTACTCCAACTGACGCTTTTAAATGTTTTATGGGAACAAAACTTGACTTTTTGGTAATTGAGAATTTTGTCTTAGATAAAAAAAGACAAAATAAAAAATTACTAAAAAATTATAAACAAAAATTTGATTTAGATTGATTTGTATTCAACAAGAAAAATATTAAGTTTAAAAAAAATTATTTTTTACTTTTCAGGTTTTTCTCTATCAATAATTTTTGCTTTAGTTTTATGTGAATTTTTTTCTAGGATATTTTTTGGAGGTGTTTTTAGAAATGATCCAGTTTTAACAAGAAACTCTGAAAATGCTTTGAATTACAATGGAAATCAATACACAAAATTTACTTCATTTGAGTGGGACGTGGATATAAATATCAATAGTAGAGGTTTTAGAGATGAAGAAAAGATCTATGAAAGTAATAATGATAAAATTTTAATTTTAGGTGATTCCTTTACTGAGGGATTTGGTGTTAAATTAGAGGATTCTTTTACAAAAAAATTTCAAAATATTTTAGAAAAGAATTCTTATTCTTTTGATGTTTATAATGCAGGAATATCAGGTAACAATCTTGTAGATTACATAGAAATTTATGAAAATTATTTTTCTATGGATGATAAAATAAAAGTTGTAGTTATAGCACTTTATGTTGGAAATGATTTGATTGATTCTTATAAAATTAGAAAAATTGAAAATATTAAAAAAAAAAATATTACATTTATACTTAAAAATTTTGCAGCTAAAAATTTAACTTTTTATAATGTTTTAAACAGATTTATTAAAAGTAACCCAGAAATAAACAAATTTTTTGTAAGCTTGGGATTAATTCATGAAAAAAGAATTTTAAATAAATATCAAATTAATAATGAACTATTGAAAAAAAAAGTTAATTTTTCAATGAAATTAATAAAAAATTTTGATGAAAAAATTAAAGATAAGAAATTTTTTTTATTAATAATACCTTCAAAGGAACAAATAGACTTTGTATATTGGAATTTTCTTGTAGACGTTCAAAAAGAAAAAATAAGTAATCTTGATAAAAAAAACTCGATAAATTTAATTGAGAAGCTAGCAATTAAATATCAAATTAATTACCTCAACCTTCTAAACACTTTTGAAATTAACCAAAGGAAAGCAGAATTATATTTTAAATTTGATCCTCATACCAATATTCTTGGGCATGAGTTAATTGCCAGCGAACTTTTTAAAAAAATGAAAGACAGTAAGTTTTTTAAATAATTTTATAAATATAATATTATAAAGTTCTTGTTATAATTGTGAAATGTTTAAAAAGATTGGATTTTTTATTGTTATTTTTTTTTCCTCATTGAATATTTACGCCAATGAAGAAGTTTTATCTCTATTTTGTAACTTTAAGTTTACAGAATATAAAAAAGGACCGGCCATCCGTTTCGATAATATTGTGCCAGATCCTACAAATGTTTGTAATAATTGGAAATGTGGTGAATCTATAAAAGTTTTTTCTGAAAGTGCTCAGGGGCAAAATTTCTTTTTTTCTAACGGACTATTAAAAAATATAAAATTTAAAGATTTTAAAATAACTAATGATGAAATTTTTATAAATACTCATCTTATTAATGACCCTCTTGTTTCATTTAAATATAAAATAACCAGAAATTCTGGAGAGGTTTTAAAAGAGATAAGAGAATATGATTTCTTAGAACTTACAAAAGATAAAAAAATTGAAAGTATAAAAGATGAAATTTTAACTGATGATAATTCTGCACTAAAAGCAATTTTAAAGTTTAACGGAAAATGTATTAAGAGGCCCGGTAAAAATTTTTGATATCAGTTTATTTTAATTATGCTAAAACGTTATTCATGATAAAAAAAAAAGTGTTTATTTTTTTGCTTTCTTTTTTAATATTGCGTTTTGAAAATATTATGGCGAATGATCCATATGACAATGATCTTAGTGGTAAAAATTTAATTTGTTATACAAACTCAGATAGTATTGATGATTGGGGTCTAAAATTTTTAGCAGATAGGGAGGTGATACTTTATTCTTTGGACAAGTTTATATATGAAATTTTTCAATACAAGAGAACCTATAGAACTAATTTACGAAAAATAATGATTTTCAAGGGTAATGATATTGAGTTCAATATTAATAGAAAAACTTTAAGATTTGGAAATAAAAATTGTAAATTAGATAAAAATGACCCTAAAATATTATTAGAAAAAAGAATTCAAGAGCTAAAAGAAGAAAAAACTAAGTCTAACAAAATTTAATATTTAATTAATCAACCAAATTTATGTTGATAAGAACAATTATAATTATATCAAGTACAATGTTCTTTTTTAGAGATCTGGAATCTCAACAAATTATCATGAATTGTGATGTTTTAAATGAAATTGAAAATGATAAATCCGCTAGACTTAAATTGTTTGAAGAGAAGCAAATAAAATTATTTTTAGACTTAAAAGAACACTGGCTTAATGATTTACAAAAACATGAATGGTTTTTTGCTGAAGATAATATTTCAAATCGAGTGAAATATGAATTAATAGATCATAACAAAAAAATAATCTTTAAATATTTTCAATATTTTACAGAAAAAAAAAAGGAATTAGAGTTACATTCTTTAATTAAGTTTAATAAATCTAATGGTTATTTCACTTTTGTGAAATTTTATTATAAACAAGATAATAAGGTTTATTTTAAGTCAGAAATAAATGGTTTTTGCAAAAAAAACTAATTTTAATTTTTAAAAAAAATTTATTTTATGATCCTATCGCAAAGAATCTCATTAACAAAAAAAGCACTCGTTCCTTTTTTAGGATATTTCCATGTCTTTTTTGATTTTTTTTTTAGCAAGGTAGTTCCCATCGCCATTTTATCAGAATAGGCTTCATAATTAATTTCTTTAATCGAAAGATTCTTGCAATTTACTTCTGAAAATACTTTTAGAGATAACATTCCATTTGGCTGCTGAGACTTGTAGTCAACTAATTGTGAAAAAGTAATTTTATTTTTTTCCCTGTTAATAGATTTTGTGTCTATGTAAAGATCGCCGGATGAAGTCGAGAACAATTTAAACCATGAGGCAAAACAACTTACCGGGATAATCAAAATAGTAAAAATTAAAAAAATTTTTTTCATAAGTTAATGCTGTAGTATAATTTAAGTAATAGTAAATGATCAAGGCTTCAAAAATTTTATTAATTTATTTAATTTTATTTAATGTATCTTTTACTGAAGAATTATTATCATGTACGACTAAAAAACACAGTGGTTTATTTTTTTTAGGTGGTGACTATCTTAAAATTCTTCAGTATTTAGGTTTAGATAAATTTTCAATCAAATTATCAAGAAATAGAGTTGAGATTATTGATAATCAAAAAGAAATACAAAAAAGAGATACCAACATTAAAAGAACTAAGAATGTTCATTTTTTAGAATTAATCCTTGTCAAATCTAACAATTACCCAATTATTTTTCATTGTTCTTGGAGGCACAGAATAGGTGTCGATAAAATCACTAATGATAATTTTGAATGTGTTGAGCAAAAGAAAAAAAAGGATTTATTTAGCTTAAGTTATAATGGAGATTTCTCCTATTCTTCAGAATTTCAGTTGCATGAAAAAAAGGAGCCGTTAGGAACTCTTCATTCAATATTTGGTAAATGTAATGCCATAAAAAACTAGAAAGTGTATAGTGTAACACTAAAAATCATTAAAGTATATTGGAGCGTAGTTATGAGTAAAATAATTTATAAGATTCTGGATTATGTCAATATTGAACATCATGACTTTGAAAATGTTGAAGGTAATTTGAATGTCAATTATGGTGATGAAGGTTTTGAATTGGTAACCGTCCTTGACATGGGTCAAAATAATTCAAATAAAGATGGAAAAAGTTCAAGGTTCAGATACATTTTTAAAAAGTATGAAAGTTAAGGTTAAAGATATTAACAATAAAGAATATCTGATAGATGATTTGGATAGATTTGTTAATCATATTCAGGAGTTTCATACTTCTGGTGAGTCAATCCATGAAGAAAATGGGTATTACTTTCTAGTTAACGATAAATTTAGAGAGCGATTATTTAAACTAATAAAATAATTTATTAAAATTAACAATGACATTTTTTTTGTACGATAGTTTATCAAAAGTAAAAAAAGAGTTTATACCAATAAACTCAAAAAATATTAGGGTGTACGCATGTGGTCCAACTGTTTATAGTTATGCACACATTGGCAATGCAAGAATGTCAGTAGTTACTGATTTGTTAATTAATGTGTTACGAAGTAAATTTGCTAATGTAAAGTTCGTATCTAATATTACTGATGTGGACGATAAAATAATAGAGGTTGCAAAATCTGAAAAAAAATCAATTCATGATATAACTTCAAAATACCATAAAATTTATAATCAGGACATGGAAATGTTGGGCGTTAAACCACCCGATATTCAACCAAAAGCAACAGATCATATTAATGAGATGATTTTAATGATTGAGAAGTTAATTAAAAATAAATGTGCTTATCTGTCTGATAAAAATGTTTTGTTTGATGTAAGCAAATATAAATATTACGGAACTTTATCAAGAAGGTCTAAAACAGAACAAATCGCTGGAAGTCGAATTGAGGTAGCAAAGTACAAAAAAAATCCAGAAGATTTTATTTTATGGAAGCCAAGTGAAAAAAACTCTGAGCCTGGTTGGGAATCCCCTTGGGGTTTTGGAAGACCTGGATGGCATATAGAATGTAGTGCAATGTCAGAAAAGTGTTTGGGAATACCATTTGATATTCATTGTGGTGGTGTCGACCTTACTTTCCCTCATCATGAGAATGAAATAGCTCAATCATGCTCAGCCCATAAAATAAATACAGAACCTCAAAATTTCAGTAAATATTGGTTTCATAATGGATTTGTTACTGTCAATGGAGAAAAAATGTCAAAATCCATAGGGAATATAACTCTAGTGAATGATTTACTTAAAAAATTTTCAGGTTCAACTATAAGATTAAGTTTACTTTCCTCTCATTACAGACAACCTTTAGATTGGTCAGAAAAAATTTTAGAACAATCACATAAAAATATAAAAAAATTTAAACGAATCTTAAATAAATTTTCACACTCTACTTTAGAATACTCTGAAAATGATCCTTATTTTAATGAGTTTCTAAATGACTTATATGATGATCTAAATACTCCTAAAGCCCTAGCTACAATTAATAGATTTTTAGATCAATGTAAAGATGGTTATAACGAAACCAATTTAGTTCCCTCAATTAATAAATGTTTTGAAGTTTTGGGTATAAATTTAGATGAATTTTGTGATAATGAAGTGGAATTGAATGAAGATGAAAAAAAAACTATTACAGCCCTTATCAAAGAAAGGAATAAAGCTAGAGAAAATAAGGATTTTGAAAAAGCAGATAAAATTAGAGAAACACTCAAAGAAATGAGTATTGAAATTGAAGATTCTTCAAATGGTACAAATTGGAAAAAAATTGATTAATAATCCATTAACAATATTAGCAATTATTATAGTAAAGTCTTATAAATATTTTATATCACCATTCTTTCAATTTAACTGCAGATTTTTTCCGACTTGTTCTGATTATTCACTAGAATCGTTAAAAAAATTTGGATTTATAAAGGGTTCTTTATTAACTTTTAAGAGATTAATAAAATGTCATCCAATGGGAGGACAAGGTTATGACCCAGTTGAAAAAATGAATAGAATTGAGATTAAAAAAGTCTCACAAAGATTTATTAAAAGATTTAGACAAAAGTATTTATATTCTAACCTTCCTTCGAAATTTTCTAATTATGATGAAGATTTTAAAGAAACGACTATTCATCTTGTTTTGTTTGATAATGAAAGGGTAATATCTGGTTTAACCTTGATTGAAAAAAAATTTTTAAAAAATAATTTTTCATTACAAATAAGAGGTATGTTTACAATCTCAAACTATTGTAGTAAAGGTTATGGAAGCAAATTAATTTGTTATGTTAAAGAAAAAAACTTTAACTCTAAGAATAATTTTTTGTGGTGTAATGCAAGAGAAGAAGCCTTAAATTTTTACAAAAAAAATGGTTTTTTAGAATTTGGAGAATTTTTTTCAATTCCAAGAATTGGCAAACATAAAAAATTATATTTTAAATTATGACTAATACGAATCAACTAAATGTTTTTGAAAAAAAATTACAAATATGTTCAATAGATCCAATGACTGGTTATTTTCGTGATGGATGCTGTAATTCATCAAAAATAGATCAGGCAAAACATACTTTGTGTGCATCAGTAACTGAAAAATTTCTTAAATTTTCATTGAGTAGGGGTAATGATTTAAAAACTCCGAGACTTGAGTTTAATTTTCCGGGTTTAACTCCTGGAAACAGATGGTGTTTATGTATTGATAGATGGATAGAAGCTCTTGAAAATGAGTGTGCGCCAAAAGTGGTTTTACAAGCAACTAACATTAGTGTCTTAGATAGAGTTGACATTGAAATTTTAAAAAAGTTTGCATTAGATTTAAACTAAACTTAATATCATCAAATTATGAAAAATATATTAATTGTTTCATCAACAAAAAATTCAAATTACCAATTATCAAACGAAATTAAAGGTTTTTTTGATTACAAAAAAGATATTTCTTCTTCAATAATTTCTTTGGAGGAATTCGATTTACCTCTTTATAACCCTGGTTTAGAGGAGAAATTTATAAAAACAAACTCTTTCCCAGATGATATTGAGAAAGTAAAAAATTTGATTTTAAATACTGATGCTTTGATTTGGTGTAGTCCAGAGTATAATGGGGGTATTTCCCCAATACTTACAAATGTGATTGCTTGGATTAGCAGAGCAACTGATGATTGGAAAGAAGGTTTTAAGGATAAACACTCGCTTATTTGCACCTCATCTGGTGGTAATGGCTTGAACTTTATAAAAGGTTTTTCACTTCAGTTGAGCTATCTTGGCTCGATAGTAATGGATGAATCAATTGTGAAAACAAAAAAAAAAGATCTGGATATCAAAGAATTTGAGAATATATTGAGTAAATTTTACGATAAAATTCAATAACCCCTAAATATTTTGGTTATAAGTCGTTAATAAATTGCAAGCTTGCTTTCCATTAACTGCAAAAAAGGGGTGTTTACACC
>CEVZ01014068.1_pt1 | contig 12396 bp, 7 predicted proteins | sample 361371 | NCBI WGS metagenome assembly CEVZ01 (sample SAMEA2620217, study PRJEB7988) | marine metagenome | isolation source: saline water (ENVO:00002010), including
CCCGCCGTGGACGGGTACGCGAAGGTGAATTTGACGTGCATGGCGTTGAGCGCCACGGCGCGAGAGTACGACGCGTCGGAGAGTGGGAGAGAAAATTTGCGCGCGCACGTGGAGCCGCACGCGTCGTACGACGGCATCGCCGTGCGATGGGGCATCGGTCACGTCGCGAACACGGCTGAGGAGTGCGCGGAAAAGTGTCGAACGCATCCCGTCAAGCCCGACGGCACGGGGACGGAGATGTTTCCGTGCAACGTCTTCGTGTGGTGCCCAAAGGGTGAAGGCATCGAGGAGTGTTTCGAGCCGGACGCGCACACGCACTCGCCTGGAGATTGTTGGCTGAAATTCAGCGAGACGCCGGAGAACGTGGAGGTGAACCAGCGAGGCGCCAATGACGCGAGCGGATTCGTGAATAAGGACGGCGCGACGTTCGCGCAGCGACATCCAAAAGCACCGAAGATGGTACACTGGACGAGCGGTGTTTTAGTACCAGAGGGGACGGAGGTGACGCCGGGCACGCTCGGTCCGAGAGCGACGTGGTAAACGAAACGAAACGCGCCTCATAAGTCGTACGATTATTTGTAAAGCTAGTTCTTCTATTCGCCATTGCATCTACGAACTACTACTGCTACTGCTGGACGAGTCGTCATCCTCGTCATCCTCGTCCTCGTCCTCGTCCTCGTCCTCGTCCTCGTCCTCGTCGTCCTCGTCCTCGTCCTCAACATCGACGTCCCAATCCTCCTCGTCCTCGCCCTCGTCCTCGTCCTCGTCCTCGCCTCGAAGACTACGAACACGCGCGCGCGCTTCCTCCTCGTCCCTCTCCCTCGCCGCCCGCACGAGCGCCTCATCCAACGCTCGTTGCGCCGCCGTCCGCGCGCCTTCGAATCGAAACACCAACCGCGGCGTGTGTTTCATGGACAACATCTTCGACAGCATCGTCCGTATCTTTTGCGCGTTTCGCTCCAACGCCCGTCCCGCGACGTGTTCCTCCCCGAATCGACTCGATCCGTACAGCACGTGCACCGTCTTAAAATCTTTCGACACGCGCGCGTCCATGACGTTGACGCCCGTGCGGTCGAATTTATGATTGAGCTCCTCGTGCACCACCTGCACGAGCGCCCGCCTCACGCGCGCGCTCTCTCGAATCTGCGCCGGGTCTTGATCGATCGTTCTTCGCTCCATCTCGACGCGTCTCGTCTCGACGGGCCGCGACTCGCGCGAGACACCGAACGCGCGCGCCGCCGCGCGCGGGACTCGCATTCGCGCCGTCGCGCTTCCGAGGACGCCGACGCCGACGCCGCCGGAACCACCGATCGCGAACGCGTCGTCGCGCGTCGCCCTCACCGATCGCGCGAGCGCGCGCGCGCGTCGACGCATCCCGAACGACGCGCGAGGCGATGAGTGTCGACGACCGACCGACCGACACTTCGGGACGCGATGACGACGAATCCTCCGCCGACGACGACGCCGTCTCGCGACGACGACGGCGCGACCGCGTCGACGTCGACGCCCGTCGTCCCGAGCGTCGCCCTGGAGTGGGCGGCCGCGGGCGTGGGGTGCGCGCTCGCGGACACGATGTTCAACCCGCTCGAGGTGCTGAAAGTGCGCGCGCAGCAGCGCGCGTCGAGGGCGTCCGCGACGTCGCTGGCGCGCGAGGCGATTCGTAAGGACGGTTTCGTGCGAGGATTAGTCGTCCCGGGACTGACGGCGACGTGGATGCGAGGGTTGAGTTACACCGGGTTTCGCGTCGGGCTCTACCCGAGCGCGCGGGACGCGGCGGCGGCGGCGACGGGAGGGAACGGATTCGAGACGAAATTATTCGCCGGGGCGCTCACGGGTGGAGTCGGTGCGTTTGTGTTTAATCCCATAGACGTCGTGCGAGTGCGCATGCAATCGAGCGAGGTGGCGTATCGAAGCACGCTGTCGGCGTTCGGCGAGGTGGCGCGCGCGGAGGGCGCGGCGGCGGGACTCTGGCGCGGCGCGGGGGTGTGCGTGACGCGCGCGATGACGCTCTCTGGTTCACAATTAGCGACATACGACGCGAGTAAACGATGGTTTTTAGCCAACGGGTACTTTGACGAGGACGCACCGCCGTTACACTTTACGTCGTCCTTCGTCAGCGGCGTCGCCGCGCAAACCGTCACGCAACCCGTCGACACGCTCAAGACGCTCGTCATGTCACAGACGACGACGACGAACGCCGAACGGCGAGGTGCCATCACCATCGCTCGAGACATCATCGCCACACACGGCGCACGCGGTCTATACCGAGGTTTTTTCGCCGCCGCCGCGCGTCAGGGTCCCGTCATGGTTATTCAGATGCCCCTCGTCGAGGCGTTGCGCAAATGTCTCGGATTGGAGTATTTTTAATTCAACGACGCGCGCGCGCGCGTTTTTCGCTCTCTCTCTCTCTCTTTCGTCTCTCTCGCGCTCTTCCGCTCTCGACGACCGACCGACGCATCGTCGCGCGCGCGCGAAAATCGGTCTCTTCGACGTCGGCGGCGCCAAAAATCAATGTGTCGTCACATCGCGTCTCGATGATGATTCGATCGCCTCGCGTCGCGTCGTCGGGGGCGGCGGCGTCCGCGGCGTCGCGTCATCGCGGGAAACGGTCGTCGATCGCGCGTCGCGCGTCGTCGTCCGACGATGCGTCTCGCGACGACGTCGACGCGTCGAAAACGTCATCGAAAACATCCAAAACATCCAAAACATCAGAAACGTTTGTCGACCTCTCCGTCGACGTCGAGGCTGAGTTTAAGCGCGGATTAGCGTTTGGGATCGAGGAAATTCGTCCTCGATTCACCCCGAGCGCGATCTCGAGCGCCGATCGCGGGTTACCCATCGCGGACGCCCTCGTGGCGACGTCGGCGCAGGTGTTCGTCGCGGCGCTCGCGTTGTCGGCGGGGACGCCGAGACCGTCGTGGTTGGTTCCGTTCGGACCGTCGTGGCGAGGTGCGGCGTATGTGCTTCCAGCGATCGCGCACGGGGCGAAACTGGCGAGTCTGTGGGTGTGCGGTGCGCTCGCGGCGAGAGCGTACGAGAGAGACGCGTTCGACGGGTCGTTGGGCGAGGCGGTGCGCCGCACGCTGCGCGGGGGGTGCTTCGCGACGGGATTGTTACTCTTGGTGACCCAGAGCGAGGTTGCGGCGGAATTTGCGGTGAAAGACTTGGGGGATCCGGTGATGAACGCGTCGCGGGAAGGGGACGCGATACTGTACCGCGCGACGTCTGAGCTCGTCGTCGACGTCGTCTCCGAGGCGACAGCCATCGTGGGATGGCGAATGATTCGATGGAATACCTCGCCGACGGATCCCGAGACGATGTTGAGGGAAGACGAGGAACGCGCGCGGCGGCGGCGGCGGTAGAATGTAGATTGTAGATTGTTTCAACTCGAGGCGCTCATTCGTCCCACGCGTCGTCGGCGGCGCCGGCGGCGTTTTCGTTTTCTTGTTGCGCGGCTCGCAGGTGCGGTGGCACCCACTTAGACGTCGACGGTGGAGGAGGACGCTCGTTCGTCTCGTTCTGCGCGGTGGATTGCGTGAAGGCACTGTCCATCATAATCTTCCCCGGAGGCTTCGGCGGCGCTTCGGCGGCGGATTCAGCCGTCTTCGCGGGCGCCGTCGCCGCGGGTTTTTTCGATTTCTTCTCTCGCTCCGCCTTACGTTTCTCCGTGAGAAGGTTTCCACCGGAGAATTCCTCGCGCAACTTATCCTTGTAATCGTCAAAGGATCCGTTGAACACGCGCACGCTTCCCGGAACGGGCGGATCCGACTTCATGTCGCCCTTGGTGACGATCCAAATTTCATCGACGACGAGCGAAATCAGGCGCTCATCGTGCGACACCAACACGACGCCGCCCTCAAAATTATTCAGCGCCATCGCGAGCGATTCGATCGTCTCTAAATCGAGGTGATTTGTCGGCTCATCGAGGAGAAGAATGTGCGGCTGCTTCCATGCGAGCTCAGCAAACGCCAGACGAGACTTTTGTCCTCCGGATAACACTCCGATGGGTTTCGTCGCGAGCTCGCCGGACAGACCGAACCGACCGAGGTACGCGCGCGCCGTCTCCAGCGGCATCTCCTTGTCGAGACGCTTCATGTGCGCCACGCAATCCTCCTCCAGGTTCATCGTCTCGAGGTGGTGCTGGGAAAAGCGCGCGAGGCGAAGCTTGGTGTGACGATTGATCCACCCCTCGGTGGGTAAGATGTCACCCTCCAGAAGCTTTAAGAAGGTGGATTTACCGGCCCCGTTCGGACCGACGATGGCGACGCGACTGTCCATGTCTAAACCAAAGTCCAAGTTTTGATAAAGCGTTTGATAGCCCTCGTATCCAAAGGCGACATTCATGACGGAGATGCACGGCGGCGGCAACGGAGACGCCGACGGGAAGTTGATGCGCAGGTAAGGGTCGTCGTAATCCACGTCCACGCGTTCGCTCTGCAACTTTTCTAGCATCTTCATGCGACACTGAGCCTGACGCACCATTTTCTTGTGACCCTGACCGAACCTCGAGATGAATTGTTTGAGAGAAGCCTCGCGGAGATTTTGGTTGCGCTGAATCGCCTCCTCGTTGGCTCTGTGCTCGGCGCGCACCTTGAGGAAGGTGTCGTACGAACCACCGTAGTAACGCAACTTTTTGTGGTGTAGAAACACAGTCGCGGTCGTACAATCGTTCAGGAAACCTCTATCGTGCGAGACGATGAGGACCGTTTTCTCCCACTTGCGTAAAAATTCCTCCAACCACGTCAACGCGTGGACATCCAAGTGGTTCGTGGGCTCGTCTAGGAGCAACAGATCGGGCTTCATGAACAGCGCGGCGGCGAGCGCGATGCGCATACGCCAACCACCGGAGAAATCTTTCGTCGCCTTGAGTTGCTCCTCGGGATCAAAGCCGAGACCGCCTAAAATTTGTCCGGCGCGCGCCGTCGCCGAGTCGGCTTCGATTTCGTCCAAGCGTTCGTACACTTCGTTCAAATCAATCCCATCAATCTGATCGAGCTCTTCGTCGAGCATTCGTTTCTCTAGATCAAGTAGATACAGACGCTCTTGATCCGTATCCACGACGGTTTGTATTGCCGACCTACTGTCCGGGTGCGCCTCCTGTTCGACGTGAATGATGTGCAAAAATTCCGGTAGCTTGATGACGCGTTCGGAAATCGCCCGCAACAGCGTCGATTTCCCGCACCCGTTTCGACCGACCAAGCCATACTTGGTCCCGAACACGAGTTTCAGCGTGCCGTCCTGAATCAACTCGTCTCGACCGCCGTACAACTGAATACCGTTGATGTGAATGTCCATATTCGAGTTGTTGCGACGATCCGCGTCCGGACCGCTTCGAATGTGAAATCCTAAATCCGCCGAACTCAACCGACCACCGTTCGCCGCGATTCTCGCCTCGCGCTCGAGTCGAAGTTTTTCCTCCCTCTTCTTCCTCGCCTGTTCCTCCTGTTCAAGCTTGACGCTCAGCATCTTTCTCGATTTCGCCTTGCCTCGCTTCACCGTCTCCTCCGGCAGCGTCTCCCCTCTCGCCACTCGCTCCCCGTTCTCTCTCGCCCGCTTCACCCGCGCCAGGAGCACGCGATACTGTTGACAACACTCCATCGCGCTCTTCCCATCGACGAACGCCGCGATCGCTTCCCACCGCGCCTCCTCGCTCGTCGACGCGTCCGCCGACGCCGACGCGCCTCGCGCGCGCAAGCCCTCGATGAGACATAAATCTTCCTCCTCGCTCCACGTCCCATCCTTGGACGTCACCGATTTCCCCTCACCGCCCTCCCAAGGCGCGTCTTTCTCCACTTTCGCCTCCGCCTTGGCCGCCCTCGCCTCGTCTCGCGCCGCGCGCTTCGCCGCGAGCGCCGCCTTCTTCGCCTCCTTCTCCAGACGTTTTTGTTCCTGCGCCTCGAGCTTCTCGCGCTCTTTACGCGTCGACATGACTCGCGCGCTCGCGCTCGCCCTCTCGTCGCGCGTCGATCGGTCGCCTCGGAGACGTTCGCCGCGCGCCGACGTCGTCCGCGCGCGCGCGTTTTGACGATCATCCATTCGCGTCGAGTCTGTTCGTCTTCAATCCATGGCGCGCATCGTGCGCGGCGTGCGCCTGCGCGTCGCGCTCAACGACGACGACGACGACGATACCCACGCGATCTCGCTCGCGCGCGCCGATCTCGCGACGACGCGTCGCCGCGAGCGCGCGCTCGAGTCCCCGAACGAATCGTCCCCGAGCGATGACGACGAGGATGAGATTCGCGCGACGCTCGCGCGCGCGGCCGAGGACGCGCGCGCGCGCGCGATGCGCGACGCGAGAGACGCGTACGATGATGATCGAGAGGCCGTGATCGCGACGTACCGCGCGGAGACGTCGTGCGATAGAGAGACGGCGTCGTTGGCGTGCGCGCTCGTGATTCATCAGAGACGAATTCGTGACTTTACGCGCGGGTTGGAGGACATGCGCGCCATGGGATTCGACGATGAAGACGGAGCGGCGAGCGCGGCGTTGATGCGGTGCGATTTCGACGTGAGACGCGCGGTGGAGACGCGTCTCGCGGCGTCGCGGACGTAGATTAGAGATTAGATTATGAGATGACGTGACAGTTACGATTTGGACGCGATTTCACTTCTCGACGCGACGCGACGCGGCGCGATCGAGTCTCGCGCGCGAACGAGGTCGAGGAGACGGTTTTCGATTCCATGCGAGCGCGAGCGCGCGCGCGCGGGACGACGGCGACGACGCGGCGACGATGAGTTTCCGGGCGGATGCGAAATTTCGCGAGAGATGCGGCGCGCGGGACGACGTGGCGACGCGCGCGCGCGAGGCGAGAGAGGCGCGAAAGACGGAGAGAGTTCGCGAACGGGCGGTGGTGGTGTGTCAGTCCCACCGACGCGCGGGGCTGGTGAGGAGAGAGCGGAGGATGAGAGCGCGGGAGCGTCTCGACGACGCGTTGGCGCGGTTGACGACGACAGAAGAGGAGAAAGAGGAGAACGACGACTCGTTGTCGATCGTGGTCGACGCGGTGACGCGCGAGGGTGTTCGTGGACTCGGTGCGGAGCGCGCGTTTCGAGCGTTCGCGGTGTCGCTGAAAAGAATCGAAGAGGTGAGCGCGCGGTTCGACGCGACGACGCTCGCGGCGTTGGCAGAGTCGGCGTTGGCGACGGTGCGGGACGCGGGCGCGAGGGAGACGTTACCGGCGCTCGTGGTGTGCGTGGTGAAGCTCGTCGTTCGATTGCGAGCGCGCGCGAAGGATGCGCGGGCGTTCGTCGAGAGCGTGCACGCGTCGGTGTGCGACGCGATGGCGGCGGCGGCGAGCGCCGAGCGTTCGGAGCGCGGAGACGCCGTGATGACGATGTTGGCTCCGTTAGCGTTGGAACCGTTGCATTTTAAAACGGATGGTGTCTCGGGTACGTTTCAGAAATGTGTGGGACGATTACTTCGCGTGCCGCGTTTGAGAAAACACGCGCCGCGCGAAATGTTGGACGATCCGGCGACGTTGATTCGCCTCGTGCGCGCTTCGAGCGATCCCTCGACCGATGATGGGAGGGACGCCGAGACTGTGATTGAAAATATTCTGGATCTGATGTGTAGAGATGGGAGACGGAACGAACACGTGCGTTCGTTCGTTGAAGCCGATGACGCCGCCGCGACTCTCGCTTTGCGGGCGCTATCCGGTTTGTCGGCGAGCGCGAGGACGACGTCGAAAGACTGGTATAAACGCTTCGTTTTGAAAGTGAACACGATGAACGAGACTTGGTTTCTAACGAGCTTGATTGGTGATGCGCGAGGAACGATTACGTCACCGGAGAAAGCCGCGGACGCGGCTTCACTATTCATAGAGTTGTCTCGTTCAAACGACGACGGCACTTTTTCGGCAGCGGCATTTTCGTCGGGCTATTTGCACTCTTTGTGGACCTATCTAGCGCGCGCACTGTCTCTGCCTCAGGAAGTGTCGAATGATCAAAAGTATTCCTCGACGTGGATCGCGTCCGCCTTTGAACGAAACGGCGCTTTGAGTTTGCCCGCCGGTGCAGTGGACCGCTTTCATTTTTTCTGTTCTGCGTACGCGTACCTCCTGGTCGTGTTACGAGATAAGAAATTCTTCGACGAACAATCGCCGTTCACACTCGGTGAGCAGCGGTCGATCGCCGTAGCCGTGAACACTATCGTCGTTCGGACGCACATTTCAAGCCAAACGCATTCGATATCAGTGAATTTGCAGCGCACCGTCGATGCGGCGAGCGCGTTGCTTCACGCGTTGACTGCGCGCGATGCGCGAAGGAGCTTCTGTTCAAAGAATCTATGGCTCGCTCCTAACTCTATGAAGTTGTCCCCAAGCGTCGCGGCGTCTGCCCTGCAATGTCAAATCGATGATGGCGTTCACACACAGATGACTGGCCTTCTGAACGATTGTCCACAATCGATTTCGTTTGACGAACGAGTCAAAATATTTCGAGAGCTCATCAAAGCTGACAGAAAAAAGGCAGGATATCGACCGCAGGCTGGTGGTGCGGATGCGTCCCATCGTGACTCTTTCATTCGTCCGGTGGCGAACCTCGTCACGAGACGTGAGAGCGTGCTCGAAGATACGATGGCTTCCATTCTACCGCTCGGCTCGAAAGCTCGGGGTCGAATTCTGGTAAAATTCGTGAACGCTGCGGGTCAAGAAGAGGCAGGAATAGATGCCGGTGGCCTGTTCAAAGAGCTTCTGAGCGTTGTCACCGAGCAAAGCATGGATCCAAACCGCGGATTGTTCACGACAAACGCGAGCGGACTCGTATATCCGAGCCCTCGCGCGGCCGATACGCATGAAGGAATTTTGCAGCTAGAAATGGTGGGAATGATGGTCGGAAAAGGGATGTACGAGGGCATACTGCAAAATATCAACATGGCACCATTCTTCGCGGCAACCATTCTCGGGACTCCCAGAACGATCGACGATATTCCCAGTCTCGATGAAGAACTCGCTCGTTCCATCGTCCAAATTTTGGAATACGATGGTGAAGTCTCGGACCTTTGCCTCGACTTCACGTGCACGGAAGAGGTGTACGGTAAAATCCTGACAAAAGAGCTGGTCCCCGGTGGAAGTGACGTGGAGGTCAACGACTCGAACAAATTGTTGTATGTTCATCTCTTGGCGGACTATCACCTGAACCGGCGAATCGCCGCACCGATGATGGCCTTTATGCGTGGATTGACTCACATCATCGACCGGCGGTGGCTTCGACTCTTCAATTCAAAAGAGCTCAGCCTTCTTTTGAGCGGCGGTGAATCCGCCATTGACGTTGAAGACTGGGAAAAGCACACAAAATACTCGGGTGGGTACACTGCGAGCAGCACCGCCGTGAAGAATTTCTGGCGCACCATGCGCAAATTCTCCCCCGAACAACGCCAAAACGTCTTAAAATTCGTTACGTCATCACCGAGACCGCCTCTTCAGGGATTTAAGCACCTCAATCCACCGTTCGTGATTCACAGGGTGCGATGCGAGGCGTCGGTTTTGGCGCTCGTCGGCGGCGCCGACGTCAAACGACTTCCGAGCGCCAGCACGTGCTTCAACATGCTCAAACTACCCAATTACCGACGTTTATCGACGCTCGAACGCTCGGTGGCGTACGCCGCCGAATCACGGGCGGGATTCGAGCTCAGTTGACGCGCACATTCTTTTCTTTTCGTCTCCGACGCCGCGACGTGTAAAATATCAGCGAGACTCTCTCCCGCACTCCCCCCCACGCGTCGCGCGCGATGCCGAAGCGTGGCGGGAAACCTCGCAAACACGACGGCCCGACCCTTCCCGGGATCCTCTACCGCCAGCTGGACGGCTTCGACGACGGCGGCACCGAAGGTCGCGAGCGCGCCCAAAAGCAGAGCGGCGCCAAGAGCGACCGAAAGGCGCGCCGCGCCGCCGCCAAGGCGAGCAAGGCGGAGAAACGCCGGGCGAGCGCCAAGTGGAAGGCGGACGTCGCCGCCAGACGTCGAGACGACCGTCGGCCGACGCGTCGACGGGATGAGGGCGAGAACGCCACGACGAGCGCTCGGGGCGGCGGCGGTCGCGATGACGACGAGGGCGACGACGCCTCGCGTCGAGACGCGACGCGGAAGCGTCGAGACGTCGCCGACGACGTGAAACGGGGGCAATCGAACGCGCTCGCGGCGGCGAAGAGGGCGAAGACGGCGCTCAAGGAGAAGAAGAAGCCAGCCATGCGCGCGTCGATGCTCGAGGCGTACGAACGGGACGAGGCGGCGGCGAAACGATTGGAGAAAAAGTTAAAGGGACGCAAGGGACCGGAAGATGGATTGGATTCGTTGTTTGCAGATTTACCGGGGATGGATTTTCTGGGTGACGACGAGGAGGAAGACGAAGACGAGGAGGAGGAGGAGGAGGAGGAGGAGGAGAGCGAAGAGAGCGAAGAGGAGGAGAGCGAAGACGAAGATGACGAGGAAGACGAAGAAGAGGACGAAGAAGAGGAGGAGGAGAGGGAAGTGAAGGCGGCCCCCGCACCTAGCGCTGCGAAATACATTCCTCCGGCTCAACGAGCGTTGATGGCGGCGGCGGCGGGAAAATCTCCCGGCTTCGAGCAGTGCGCTCGCCAAATTAGAGGTTTGATGAATCGTATGGGCGAGGCGAACGTCGCCGGGATCGTAAACGATGTCGCAGAGTTGGCACAAAAGTTTCCTCGTCTCGAGGTCTGCGATGCGGCGACGAAAGAGATCATCATAGCGCTCACGGAGGGTCCGCGGGCGAGCGATCAGTACTCAGCCGCCGTCGCCTGTTTCGTCGCGGGCATCGCGGGATCCATCGGACCCGAGGCGGGTGCGCGCTTTGCCTCTGCGATTTGCGTTAAATTAGAACAAGAACAGATGGACAGTAAGGCGAGGTCTTGCAGTAACTTGGTGAATGTCCTCGCTCGACTTTACACGTGCGGATTGTTGCCTTCCGCGTGCTGTTACGGATTTCTCGTGACTTTGGCAAAGGGCTTGACTGAATTAGACTCGACGCTGATGCTAACGCTACTTCGAATTGCTGGAAATCGTCTGCGTTCGGAGGATCCGGTCGGTATGAAGGAGTTTATCCTAGCCCTGCAGTCACGCGTCGCCGAATTACAAAAAGAGCGAGGAGACGGTGAAGATGGCGGACAACTCTCAAAGCGCGCGCGCTTAATGTTAGAGATGGTGATCGATCTGAAGAACAACAAAAAGCGAGACAGCGCGCAAGACGTTGGGAAAGATCAGTGGGGGTATCCGACGGCACTTGGCAAATGGTTGCGCAGTACGAACATGGGTGAAGCCACGGTGGCGCTTCGCGCTGTCACGTATGAGAAACTCATCAAGACGGAAAATCAAAAGGGTCAGTGGTGGTTACCCGACGCCGCCGGTACGGAAGAATGGTTTGCGGCGCGCGCAGCGCAAGATGCGATCGCAGAGCAGTCTGGAAAGACGAGAGAAGGAGGAGAGTTACTGCAACTCGCCAAACAGATGCGCATGAATACGGAGACGCGTCGCGCCATTTTCTGCATTGTCATGGGCGCGGACGATTACGCGGATGCTCTCGAACGTCTACTGCGTCTGCCTTTGGCTAATAAGCAAGACCGAGAAATTCCTCGCGTTTTGCTCGAGTGCTGTCTGCAAGAAAAGGCTTACAATCCCTACTACGAAGTATTGAGTACGAAACTGTGCGAGCGCCAGCGCACGCATCGCCTGACTTTTCAGCTCTGCATCTGGGATCAATTAAAAGAGATCGACGACCCGTCGTGCTCGGTGCGTCGTATTTCAAACCTCGCGCGATTCTTCGCCGGTTTGGTGCTCTCCAACACGCTCGCTCCGACGGCGTTTAAGGCTTTGGAATTCGGCGTCGACGTCGCCCCGCGCGTCACCCTCCACCACAAGCTTCTCCTCCAAGCCTTGCTCGACGATCGTTCCAAAACTTCCGCCGCGGACGCTCTCTTCCAAAAGATCGCGCTCCACCCCGAACTCATGTCCGCCAAGGCTGGATTCTTACGTTTCCTCCGCGATCCGGATTCCCTCTCCGCCGTCGCCGCCGGCGCCGCCGCCGGCGACAAAGCCGCGCGCAAGCGTCTCGCCGCCCGCGCCGCCGCCGCTCGCAATCTCCTCGGCGGCGTCGCCTAGACCATCCAACGTCCGCGCGTCATTGTCACCTTCATCTCACGCGCGCGCACATTCCCACCCGCGCCCGCGTTCGCCTCACCGCACGACCGTCCATCCGTCTCGCCTCTGTCCCGCGTCGACGCGACCTCGAGGGCGACGTCGCCCTCGTCCCTCCCTCATTCGCCCGCGTCCTCATGTCGTCCGCGGTGGCGCCCCGAAGCGCCCGCGCGGGTCGAGCGATCGCGCGCGCGGTGTCGGAGACGTCGCACCGCGCGTCGGCGTCGTCGTCGGACGCGGCGCGCGCGGTG
>CEVZ01088344.1_pt1 | contig 12353 bp, 8 predicted proteins | sample 361371 | NCBI WGS metagenome assembly CEVZ01 (sample SAMEA2620217, study PRJEB7988) | marine metagenome | isolation source: saline water (ENVO:00002010), including
TTCGTTTCTTATTATGACTACTATCAACCTGAGGCATATGTCCCGAGCTCAGACACATTCATAGAAAAAGACTCGTCAGTGAATGATGAAATAGATCGCTTACGTCACTCTGCCACATCTGCATTACTCACCCGCAGAGACACAATTGTAGTTGCTTCTGTCTCATGTATATACGGTCTTGGCTCCCCAGCGCAGTATGAAGGGCAACTATTGGTATTGAGAACTAAAAATGAAATAAACCAACGTCAGGCACTCGCCAGGCTGATTGATATGCAATATGAACGAAACGATATGGTTCTAAGCCGAGGAAAATTTCGTGTAAAAGGCGACACTATAGAAATACATCCCGCATATGAGGAAACAGTTTTCAAAATTTCTTTATTTGGCGATGAAGTGGAGAGAATCACTGAAGTTGACCCAATTACAGGTGAGAAGATCCGAGATTTAGATGAACTAATAGTTTTTCCAGCAACGCATTATATGGCAGACACCCAAGTGATGAATCGAGCTATAAAAGGCATAGAAAAAGAGTTACAGGAATCTTTAAAGGTGTTTGAGAAAGAAAACAAACTTCTCGAATCACAACGCTTACGAATGAGAACAGAGTATGACCTTGAAATGATGTCAGAATTGGGTTTCTGCAGCGGCATAGAAAACTACAGTGCACATATTGATGGCAGAAAAGCTGGGGAAAGACCGTTTACTCTACTTGACTATTTCCCCGACGATTTTTTAGTTGTTTTAGATGAGTCACATGTAGCAATACCCCAGCTTCATGGTCAACATGAGGGCGACAGAAGCAGGAAGTTGACGCTAATTGAACACGGTTTCAGACTTCCATCTGCAGCAGATAATCGTCCACTCAGATTTGACGAATTTATTGACCGTATAGGACAAATGGTTCTAGTTTCTGCAACTCCAGGAAAATGGGAAAGAGAAAACAGTACGCGAATTGTTGAACAAATAGTCCGGCCAACAGGGCTAGTTGATCCTGAAGTGCTAGTCAGACCAACAGAAGGTCAGATTGACGATCTTCTTCAAATGATTTCTTCAAGAGTGGATCTTGAACAGCGAGTTTTGGTTACAACTCTTACTAAAAAAATGGCTGAAGATTTAACTGACTACTTGTTGGAACAGGGTGTAAGAGTTCGTTATTTGCATTCAGACATCGACACAATTGAACGAATTGAAATACTGAGAGACTTACGCCTCGGTGAGTTTGACGTTTTAGTCGGAATTAACCTTTTAAGAGAAGGATTAGATTTACCGGAGGTTTCTCTAGTCGCTATTTTGGATGCAGATAAGGAAGGGTTTTTGAGGAGTGAAACTTCTTTGATACAGACAATCGGTCGTGCTGCTCGCAACGTTGATGGGCAAGTGATTATGTACGCAGATAAAATCACTGGGTCAATGAAACGAGCCCTAGAGGAAACAAAACGAAGAAGATATCTGCAAACTGCCTACAACAAAGAGCATGGAATAGATCCGCAGACGATTCGAAAGGCAGTAAGTGACATTTTGGAAATGGTTCGGCCAGGAGCTGCTTCTAATAAGGTTAAAAATAAGAAAAGAACCAGCGTCAAACTTGCTGATGAACTTTCTGATATGCCCCGTGAGGATTTAAGACGACTTGTTCACACTCTTGAGGAAGAGATGACTGAAGCAGCAGAAGAGCTGCAGTTTGAATACGCGGCGAGACTTAGAGATGAAATAAAGGAATTAAAGCGAGAAATTCGTGACATGCCCGAAAAAGTTTAAGTCAAATTAAATGTGATCTGCTTTTCATATGTCTATGCTCGTTGAATGCCAGAAAGGTTAGTTGTACAGGGAGCTCGAGAGCACAACTTACAGTCTGTAGACTTGGATCTTCCACGCGAAAAATTGATAGTCTTCACTGGAATTTCTGGATCGGGGAAATCTTCTTTAGCTTTTGACACCATTTATGCAGAAGGTCAACGCAGATACGTTGAATCTCTTTCAGCCTATGCTCGGCAGTTTTTAGGGCAAATGGATAAACCTGATGTCGATTTCATTGAAGGTCTGTCACCTGCTATTTCCATTGATCAAAAAAGCTCTTCTCGTAATCCACGTTCCACGGTTGGAACCGTTACTGAGGTATACGATTACCTGCGACTGCTTTTTGCAAGAATAGGCATTCCACATGATCCCGAAACAGGTGAGAAATTAACGCGTCAGACTCCACAGCAAATAGTTGATCGAATAATGGATTTGCCACCGGGAACAAAATTTCAGGTCTTAGCTCCTGTTATACGCGGAAGAAAAGGGACTTATGAGGCCCTTCTTGATGATTTAGCGAATCAAGGCTTTAGTCGAGTGCTCATAGATGGAGAGATGCATGAATTTGGAGAATCAGCAGATTTAGCCAGGTATGAACAACACACCATCAAAGTTGTAGTCGATCGGTTGGTAATGAAAAAAGGCATAGAACGTCGTCTAACTGAATCTATGGAGACTGCTCTTTCCTTAAGTGAAGGAGTTGCAGAAATAGAGATAGTTTCAGGCGTGGGAAAAGAAGAGGAAGAAAGTGACCTCGAGGAGAATGAAATTATTGTTTTTAGTCAGCATCTCTCGCGACCCAGTGACGGAAAGTCATTTGAAGATTTAGCCCCGAGGAACTTTTCCTTTAACAGTCCCTATGGGGCATGCTCACATTGTGATGGTCTGGGAACTGTTTATGAAGTTGATCCGCAATTAGTGGTTCCGAACCCGGAACTAACTTTAAACGAAGGGGCAATAGCACCTTGGTCCAGTGGAAGAAGTAGATATTTTAAACGACTTATAGAAGCAGTAGCTACAAGTGAAGGAATAGATCTCGAAACACCATGGGTTAAATTATCCAAAAAACATCAGAAAACGCTGATGAATACTGGGCTTAAAGAAAGAGTAAAAGTCCGATACCACAATCGTTTTGGTAGGGCGAGGGTTCACAATGCACGTTTTGAAGGTGCAATTCCATATTTGAGAAGAAGACATCAAGAAGCCGAAAGTGATTCACAAAGAGAACAAATTGAAGGGTACATGAGGCAAGTTGATTGTCCTGAGTGTGGAGGTGCAAGACTTAATCCACTATCACTGGCTGTGAAAATTGACGATTACTCCTTGGATGATATTTGCAAGCTCCCGATAGATAAGGCATTCGATGTTCTCTCAAGGTTGAAATTAAACGATCGTGAGCAAATGATTGCAGAACAGGTCGTAAAAGAAATCAACTCACGACTCCGGTTTTTACTTGATGTGGGTCTTGAGTATTTAACACTGTCACGTTCTGCTGCAACCTTGGCCGGAGGTGAGGCGCAACGAATACGACTCGCATCACAAATAGGTAGTGGTTTAGTAGGGGTGCTTTATGTTTTAGATGAGCCATCGATTGGATTACACCAGCGAGACAATCAACGATTGATAGAAACCCTTTCACATTTAAGAGACATAGGTAACACCGTAATAGTTGTTGAACATGACGAAGAAACAATCCGTGCGGCAGACCATGTAGTCGACATTGGACCCGGCGCGGGTGAACATGGGGGTGACGTGGTTTATTCGGGCGATGTAAAAGGCCTGATTGCTTCCAAGAAATCATTAACTGGTGAATACTTAGCAGGAAGCAAATTGCTACCTGTTCCTTCCGAACGTAGGGGGACTAACGGATCATACGTAAGCATTTTGGGGGCACGTGAAAATAACCTTAAAAACATAGATGTGGACTTCCCTTTAGGTTGCTTTGTTGCAGTAACAGGGGTTTCTGGTTCAGGTAAATCTACACTCGTTAACGAAATCTTATTAAAGGGTTTAATGCAGTCGATATATAAGTCCAAAAACCCGCCTGGTCTACACAAAGCAATAAATGGGGTAGAGCAGATTGACAAAGTAATAAACATTGACCAAGCACCGATTGGAAGAACTCCGAGGTCTAATGCTGCAACTTACACGGGAGTTTTTGATCATATTAGAAAGTTATTTGCTAAAACAGAGGAAGCGCGTTTGCGGGGCTATCAACCAGGAAGGTTTAGTTTTAACGTTAAGGGAGGTAGATGCGAAGCTTGTTCAGGTGATGGCACGATACGGATTGAAATGCATTTCTTGCCAGATGTTTACGTTCCGTGTGAGGTTTGTTCGGGAAAGAGATACAACAGGGACACTCTCGAAATACTTTATCGAGGAAAGAATATCGCTGACGTGCTAGAAATGCCCTGCGAGGAAGCACTCATATTTTTCGAAAAGCAGCCCTCTATTACGCGATATATGCAGACGTTAGTGGACGTTGGTTTGGGTTATATACGATTAGGACAATCAGCTCCGACTTTGTCTGGAGGTGAAGCTCAAAGGGTAAAACTGGCTACTGAACTGGCAAAAAGACCTACAGGTCATACTGTCTATTTACTTGATGAACCGACAACAGGATTACATTTCGAAGATGTAAAAAAACTACTAAATGTTTTAACGCGCTTAGTTGACAGTGGGAACACAGTAATAGTAATCGAACACAATCTTGACGTCGTAAAAACGGCTGATTGGATAATTGATTTAGGTCCTGAAGGTGGTGAGGGAGGGGGTGAAATTGTTGCAAGCGACACACCCGAGAACATCACAAAAGTTAAGAGCAGTCATACAGGAAAGTTTCTCAAACCACTTTTAGCCAAGGTATAGCTTTTGGAGCTAGATAATCTTCCCTGTTAGCTTTATTCTGAAAGAGTGATAAGACAACCCGAACAAGGAACAATTCCGACCTCTCCAGGCTCGTATCAGTTCTATGATGCGAATGGAAATATTATTTATGTTGGGAAAGCAAAAAATCTTCGCAACCGAGTAAATAGTTATTTCGGGAGTAAAAGAAACCTGGCTTCACGAACACAGAGAATGATGCAAGAAGCATCACATGTTGAATGGATAAAGGTAAGGAATGAACTTGAAGCGTTAATGCTTGAATTTAGTTTAATAAAAGAGCACACTCCAAGATTTAATGTCGACCTCAAAGACAACAAAAGTTACCCATATCTAGCAGTCACAGTAAATGAGATATGGCCGAGACCGACTATAACTAGAGGAAAACGTAAAAGAGGGGTGAAATATTTTGGACCTTATGGAAATGTAAGGGCTATTCGTGAAACCTTAGATTTACTTATTAAAACTTTTCCAATAAGAAGCTGTACAAATACAAAATTTAATGAGCATGAAAAGCTGGGAAAACCATGTTTGTTATTCCATATAGAGAAATGTTCTGGCCCTTGTGTAGGAAAAATTTCAAAAGAGAATCATGATTTGCTTGTTTTGGATTTTTTGAAATTTATGGAGGGAAACAGCAAAGAAATAGTTAACGACCTGAAAAAAGAAATGAACTCAGCCTCTAAGAGTCAACAGTATGAAAAAGCAGCGACAACTAGAGACAAAATATTGAATATTGAAAAAGTTCTCGAGAAACAACAGATGGTTCTAGCGGAGGATCAAAACATAGACGTATTTGGGATCTCTGGTGATCAAATTGAGGCTTCTGTGCAAATTTTTTACATAAGAAAAGGCAGAGTAGTTGGCAGAAAAGGGCTCGTAGTTGACAGGATTGATGGCGCAGAAAACTCGGAACTAGCAAAGCACTTAATCGTTGATCATTACAGCACAGATCCACCTAGAGGCGTTCCGGGACAAATAATAATTCAGGCAGAGCCGAATGATAGAACATTGTTGGAGACTTGGTTAAGTAGTGAAAAAACGTCTTCGGTAAGAATAAAAGTTCCGTCGCGTGGTGAAAAAAAATCCTTACTAGAAACTGTCATAAATAATGCTGCTGAAGAGTTTTTACGACATCGTTTGAAGAGAGAAAAAGATCACAATTCACGCTCCAAGGCATTAAATGATCTTCAATTAGCTTTAGGTATGCGAGCGGCGCCGCTTCGAATTGAATGTTATGACATGAGTCATTTACAAGGTTCAGACTATGTCGGATCAATGGTGGTTATGGAAGACGGCCTTTTGAAAAAAAGCGACTATCGTCGCTTTCGTATAAAAAGCTTTTCGGGAAATGATGACTACGCGGCAATGGAGGAAGTCATCGAGCGCCGTTTAACTGCTTACCTAATGGAAAAGGAGAGTTCGAAGGCAGAAGAAAAGAAAAAATTCTCTTATCCGCCGCAACTTCTTTTAGTTGATGGTGGAAAAGGTCAACTTTCGGTAGCTCAAAAAGTTGTAGACAAATTAGGACTTTCTGATCTGATTTTTGTTGCATCATTAGCTAAACAATTCGAAGATGTTTACGTTTCAGGAAAAAATTTGCCAGTAAGTATTCCACGAAACTCTGAAGCCTTATATATGTTGCAGAGACTTCGTGATGAATCTCATAGGTTTGCAGTCGAATACCATAGAAAGTTACGTTCGAAACGTATGACATCTTCTGTTTTAGATGGAATTCCTGGATTGGGCGAAAGAAGAAAGAGTCGTTTATTGAATGAATTCGGTGATATTTCTAATATCAAAAATCTCAAACTGGATGAATTGAAAGGCCTTTCCTGGCTGCCGGAAAAAGTTGCAATAGAAATTACTGAAAGATTAAGAATCGACTAGCCGATTGCAATAGAGGCCATTGAAAAAATGGCCGCCCCAACTCCAAAAATCTGAGATTTGGTCATTTTTTCACTTATCAGAAAATGCGCAATAAGAACGGTAATTGCAGGATAAAGAGCGCTTAATAAAGAGGTGATACTTAGCATTCCTCGATTAACTGCGAATAGAAAACAGGTACTTGCAGTAACATTGGCCAAACCTGATCCTAAAACATATGGAATTGCCGTTTTTGAAGGTTTTTGTGAATTTCGCGTTAATCGCAAAATGAACAAGAGTATAAAAAGTGGAAAAACTCTACTGCCGACCGAAGCCCATGGCTCTGTATCTTTCGATGTATTTTCAATTACAACGAAGAACCCACCAAAGCCTAACCCGGCCAAAATCCCTTCTTTTAGACCATTAAGTGAACCAGTGAAAGTTTGAAGAGTTACACCGGAAGTAAGAGCTATAGAAACCAAACCAACGACAACAGCAACAATATGAAGAAATGAAAGATTGTCTCCGGAGAATACCCCCCACACAACGGGAACAAGAGCGCTAACCACACCGGAAGCAGGGATCACTGTCACATAGGTGGCTTTTTGCATGCCGGCATATAGAAAACCTGCCCCTCCGATTCCAAAAAGTCCAGCAAATCCGCCAATTAGAAAATCTTTAAGAGTGAAGCTGTCGGCTACGAGAAAAGAGAGTGGTGTGACAACGCAAATACCAATGAAAATGTCAAGTGTTAAGATAGGTAAAAGTGCTGCTCTCCGGGATGCTTGTCCGGCACAGAAGCCACCAACTCCCCAAAAGATACTTGAAAGAAATGCTAAGAAAATACCCACCTTCGGAGCATAAAGCGAGTTGAGCAATTCCACTCCAAATGTGAGACGATCGAATAGTGGATCAAATGGAAAATCCTTGGAATACGAACGCAGAGTGGTGGCAGGAAAACTTCAGCAACGGTAAAAACAAGGAGTATTCCGAGCAGCTTTTGCCACTGATTGTCGAATTGATGAATGGGTGCAAAAAGATAATCGATATAGGAGCTGGTGAAGGTCAAACTCTAAGGGCCCTAAATTCGATCGATACTTGTGCAGTTGGTATCGATATTTCAAAAAAACAGATTGCAAGGGGAAAGAAATTATCTTCAAGTGCGCTTTTCACAAGGTCAGCCGCTGAGGAACTGCCATTTAACGATTCAAGTTTTGATGGAGCAATAGCTTGTTTAGTTCTTGAACACGTTGAACTTGAGATGTGTGTTCGTGAAGCAGCAAGAGTTTTGAAGAAATCAGGAAGGTTTGTTATTGCTATAAATCACCCGATGATTATGTCCACCGGAAGTATGTGGGTTGAAGACTGGAGCAGTGAACCACCAGAGAAGTATTGGAGAATTGGTACATATTTATGTGAAGAAATAAGCGAAGAAAATTTCGGTAACGGAGTGTCAATTCCATTTACTCATAGACCTTTAAACCGCTACGTGAATACCTTATCTGAGTGTGGATTTTCGATTACCAGAATGATTGAGCCTGAACCGTATCTAGAGCTTGATGAAGATTTATCATGGAAAGTTGAGATGTCTTCTATACCACGCCTTCTTTTGCTTCTTTGCGAGAGGACCTCTGGAAGCTCTTAAATGATGGCGGTAGTATTGTTAGATGGGAGAATTACTAGTGATAGCTGGTTTATCTGGTGCCGGCAGATCACATTTCGCTAGCAATTTAGAAGATCTCGGCTGGTTCGTTATTGACAGACTTCCGGCTGAAATAATGAGAAGAGTCTCGGAATTAGCTAGTGCTACTGAATCAAACTGGAACCGCGTAGCATTCGTTGCTAAGGCGGATTCAACTGAAGGTGAAACCCTCGCTGCAGTCAATGAACTCAGGGGCATGGAGGACAATCTTTCTCTCGTTTTCCTGGATTGCTCTACCGAAACACTGGTTCGTCGATACAAAGACAGCAGGCGTCCACACCCGCTTTCTAGCTTTCCGAAAATTGAAGATGCTATTGAGGCAGAACGAAATATGCTCGCTTCAACTAGAGCGGAAGCGGACCTGATTCTAGACACCTCTGATTTAAGTGTCCATGATCTGCGTGAAGCTGTCACTCGCCTATATGCAAAAGAGGGGGACCGTGCTATGCAAATTTCTGTGTCCTCTTTCGGGTTTAAACATGGTGTTCCGCGAGATGCTGATATACAGCTTGACTGCAGATTTTTACCTAACCCTTATTGGGTCGAAGAACTCAGAGACAAAGATGGATTAAACAGAGAAGTGCAAGAGTTTGTTCTCAAACAGGAGAATGTTGAAAACTTTCTAACCGATCTTTTTTCTTTACTTAACTATCTAATTCCAGCTTACGAGAACGAAGGTAAGTCATATTTGTCAGTAGCGTTCGGATGCACTGGTGGAAAACATAGGTCTGTTGCAATAGCTGAAGAGCTTTCTCAAATGTTGAAGAGGAATGAAATAGACGTTTCAACATTCCACCGTGACGTGAACAGATAAATCAATTAAAAGCACCATATTATGTCGTACATGAGGTAGTAATAATTGGTGTCTATACGTAAGGAGTGTTAAATGCCTATAAGGGTTGGCATAAATGGGTTTGGTCGGATTGGTAGAAATTTCTATCGTGCCGTAGCAAAACAAAATGCTGATATTGAAATAGTTGCAGTGAATGATCTGGGTGATACAGAGACTATGGCGCATTTACTTAAATACGACTCTGTTCTTGGGAATCTTCCGAATGAAATAACTTCAGTGGAAAACGGAATAAGCATTGATGGTCAGATCCTGAAGGTGTTGTCAGAACGAAGTCCTGGCGACTTACCGTGGGGTGATTTGGGTGTTGATGTTGTTATTGAATCGACAGGTATTTTTACTGACAGGGACAAGGCTGCAATGCATCTAGATGGGGGTGCTCCGCTTGTAATCGTGTCAGCTCCAGCTAATAATGCGGACGCTACTTTTGTTGTCGGAGTTAATGACTCGGATTTTGATAAGGAGAATCATTCGGTGATCTCGAATGCGAGTTGTACAACGAACTGCTTTGTTCCAATGGTTCAAGTTCTTGATGATGCTTTTGGGGTAGAAAAAGGTTTGATGACAACTGTGCATGCGTATACGGGTGATCAGTCACTAGTAGATGGGCCCCATAGTGATTTGCGGAGGGCTCGTGCTTCAGCGATAAATATAATCCCGACTTCTACAGGTGCTGCGCGTGCTACAGGTTTAGTTTTGCAGGCGATGAACGGAAAGTTGGATGGCATTTCTCTTCGCGTGCCTATTCCTGATGGGTCTATTACTGATTTCACTGCGGTTTTAGCTCAAAGTCCTAGCGTAGAGGAAATAAATGCTGCTTTTAAAGGTGCTTCGGAATCCGGAGCTTTGTCTGGTGTTCTAGATTTTAGCGATAGACCTCTTGTCAGCTCAGATATTGTTGGCAATCCTGCTAGTTGTGTGTTTGATTCTGGATTAACAATGACAATGGACAATCTCGTAAAAGTTAGCGGATGGTATGACAATGAATGGGGTTACTCGAATCGGTTAGTTGACCTCGTTTCTATAACGAGTTCGTAGTTTGAAGTAAACGAATGCTTGACTCGCATCTTCCTACTCTCGAGGAGTTGGAAGTAAAACTCGGTGGAATCAACGGGAAAAGGATAATAGTTAGAGCAGATCTAAACGTTCCACTGTCTGACGGTAAAATCGACGATGATTTGAGAATCCGTGAAAGTGGAGCAACGTTGAATTGGCTTTGTGATAGAGGAGCTTCAGTTGTTGTCTGTAGTCATTTGGGAAGACCCGCTTCGGATAATGACCAGGAGTTTTCGATGAAACCAGTTCGAGAAAGACTCTTGGAGAATTTTCCTAATGTTGAGGTGTTGGAAAATCTTAGATTTAACAATGGTGAGCAAAAGAATGGCGAAGACTTTGTTAACTATTTGATTTCAGGGGCAGGAGGGGACCCGTTCGATGCTTATGTTAACGATGCATTTGGGGCATCACATAGAGAGCATGCTTCGATAATGGGACCACCTATGCACTTGCCTTCGGCAGCAGGTTTTCTTCTGTTGAAAGAAGTGCGGATGGTTGAGAAAATTTTGAATAATCCTAAACGACCGTTTGTGATTGTTTTGGGCGGGTCGAAGGTTAGTGACAAGTTGTCTTTAATTGAGAAGATGTCTGATGTTGCCGATGAGATGCTCATTGGTGGCGGAATGTGTTTCACATTTTTATCCGCGCAAGGCGTATCAGTTGGGGATTCTCTTTTGGAAAGTGAGATGTTAGATGTGTGTGTTGATTTATTGAATTCTGATATTTCGATTCGCCTGCCTTTGGATTTCACAGCGATGGGCTCAGATGGGCAGATCGGAAACCCTGATATTGAAACACAGGTGCGTCAGTATGGTTCATCAATCCCTGAGAGCTGGATGGGGTTAGATATTGGTCCGGGGTCCGCGGTGGATTTCTCTGACGTCATAATGGAAGCCGGAACAGTTTTGTGGAATGGGCCGATGGGGGTCTTCGAAGATCCTCGTTTTGCTGCAGGTACCAAAACCATTGCACAGGCCATGAGCGAGACATCTGCTTTTACTTTTGTCGGCGGTGGTGATTCGGCTTCTGCGGTTAATAAATTTGGATTGTCGGATTCAATTAACCATGTTTCTACGGGTGGGGGAGCAACTTTGGAGCTGATAGAAAAAGGTGACCTTCCAGGATTAAAAGTACTTCGCGAAAGCAGAATTGAGAGTTAAGGTACCGTTGTGAGAAAACCTTTAATAAGCGCTAATTGGAAAATGAACCACAATCATTTTGAAGCGATACAAACGATTCAACGTTTATCTTATGCGCTGTCTTCATCGGACTACGAGAATGTAGATGTCTCAGTGCATCCGCCTTTTACTGATTTGCGTTCACTGCAAACACTTATTGAGGCAGACGATATTCCAATTTCTCTTGGAGCTCAACACTGCCACTGGGAAGAAAAAGGTGCTCTTACAGGTGAAGTTTCTACTGAAATGCTTGCGAAATTGAATGTTTCTTTTGTCATTGTTGGTCATTCAGAGCGTCGGCATGTCTTTGGGGAAACGAATGAGGATGTTAATAGGAAACTGCATGCAATTATTTCTAAGGAAATGACACCGATTCTTTGCGTGGGGGAAACTTTGGAGCAAAGAGAAAGTGGAGAAACAGCTAATGTAGTCGAATCGCAACTCAAGGCAGGGCTAGATGGTGTTGCTTTAAAAAACGTAGCTTCAATGGTCATTGCATATGAACCGGTGTGGGCTATTGGAACTGGGAAAAATGCAACTCCTGAGGATGCGCAAGAAGTTTGCAACTCGATTAGATCATGGATTACTGAAAATTGGAAAGCAGCTGGGGAAGAGGTTCGAATTCAGTATGGAGGGTCTGTTAAAGGGGTTAATGCACCAGATTTAATGAAACAATCTGACATAGATGGTCTTTTGGTTGGTGGTGCTTCTTTAGACCCTGATGAGTTTTCGAGAATTATTAAGTATCGACTTGTTGATTAGTATTAGCATCACTGCAAAATTGGTATCCTGAAAGTCTGATGTTTGTATTAATAGCTGTACTGCAAGTTATATCCGGACTGGGTTTGATATTCCTTGTCCTCCTTCATAGCGGAAAAGGTGGTGGCCTCTCTGACATGTTTGGTGGTGGTATTGGGTCGCAAACTGCTGGATCAACGGTAGTTGAACAAAATTTAGATCGAATTACCGTTGTAACTGGCCTTGTTTTTGCTTTTACAACAATCAGCCTTGGTCTTCTGTA
>CEVZ01097342.1_pt1 | contig 12341 bp, 9 predicted proteins | sample 361371 | NCBI WGS metagenome assembly CEVZ01 (sample SAMEA2620217, study PRJEB7988) | marine metagenome | isolation source: saline water (ENVO:00002010), including
CAATTAATTTTTATTTTCGAAAAAAAAACTATGTTTCCTACAAACCCCGCTGTTACTGATGGTGTTGAATTATTTGTTTGGATAGTTGTAATACTAATAAGTTTTGTTGGTGCTGTTTCTGTTGTTGATTTTAGAAACGTAAAAAAGAAGGGTTAAAAGTCTGAATCTTTCTGGTGATCACTAACCTTACTATTGGGCACAAAAATTGAACACAGTATTGCTGAAACAAACAAAACAATAATTAAGATTAACATTTCCATATTTTTCCTTTTTGTGCAAATATACCTAGGAGCAACTAAAAGTTTAGCTGTTATTTAAATAAAAATAATTACTTTTTTTGATTAAACTTGTTTATGAAAAACCCATTCCATCTTGCTTTTCCTATAAATGATATTGAAGAAACAAAAAGTTTTTATAAAAAACACTTTAATTGTGAAATAGGTAGAGAAGATAAAAAGTGGGTTGATTTTGATTTTTATGGACACCAACTTTCGGCACACTTAAGGCCTGAAGAGCTACAAAACACAAAGAAAAACTCCGTAGATGGAAAAGATGTTCCTGTTAGGCATTTTGGGGTAATTTTAGAATGGGATACCTGGCATCAACTGTCTTCTAATTTAAAAGAGAACAATATTGATTTTATTATCGATCCGTACATAAGATTTAAAGGAGAGGTTGGTGAACAAGCAACAATGTTTTTTTTAGATCCAAGTGGAAACGCACTAGAGTTCAAATCATTCAAAGATCCTGGTCAGGTTTTTGCAAAATAATTTACCTTAAGTAACTCCCAGCATTAACATCTATGGTTGATCCGGTGCTGTGATCCATTTTACCAGAGACAATTAAAGCAACTAGTGGAGATATATCCTTTGGCTCAGTAAGCCTATCTAATCTAATTCCTTTTTTTACTAAATCCTCTCCGTTTTTTTCAATGAAACTTTTAGCCATCTCTGTATTTACAAAACCAGGCGCAACACTAAAAGCTAATACGTTATCGTTTTTACCAAAAGAGCGTGTGATGGTTTTGGTGAGTGATATTAACCCACCTTTAGAGCATGCATAAGAAATAAAATCCTCCACCTCTCCCCTAAAAGCAGCTCTTGAGGCAATGTTTATAATTCTAAGTCTGGTTTTGATGTTTTCTTTTCTTTTTTTTGAAATAAATTCTTTACAAATTATAGCTGGTGATTTTAAATTTACAGCAATAGTTTTATCAAAATCATTAGACCACTCATCTGTGTTTTTTTCTATTGAGGAAGATTCTGCAATACCAGCGTTATTAATAATAGAGTCAGGAAAACCAATTAAATCACATGTTTTATTAAAAATATTTAAAGCTCCGTTTGGTGATGATAAATCCTCCCTTACAATATGAATTCTTTTATTAAGGCTAAGGTTTTGTAGTTTTTTGTGGTTAGAGTTACAATGTAAAACAAGCTCATTGTCGTTATCCGCTAATTCTTGTGCAATTTGAAACCCAATTCCTTTCGATGATCCTGTAATTAATATTTTCATAATTAATATTGTTACAACAAAATTATTCTTTTTTGTAAACTAATTTTTAAATGAAGAGTTAAAATAACATGTCTACTTCCCAAATTCTTTCTAAGTACACAAAAGAAATTAAAACAATTGAGCTTCAGTCGGTAATTAACGAAAACAAAAACATATCAATTAATGGTTTATGTGGAAACTTAAATATTATTATTCCCCTTTCTGTGTCTCAGAACGATTCTTACTCTCATTGTTTTATATTGGCAGATAAAGAAAAAGCTCTTGTTTATTATAGTAATCTCTGTAATTTTTTAAAAAATGAAAAGGTTTATTTTTTTCCTTACTCTTTTCTCGCGCCTTATGATGATGAGTTAATAAACAACGCAAATGTTGTTATGAGAACTGAGGTAATTCAAGCGTTGATTGAAAAAAAGAAAGAAAAAATATACATAGTAACTTACCCTGAAGGATTGTTTGAAAAGTTTCCAGAAGAAAAAACACAAAAAGAAAAAAGAAGTTCTGTTAAAATAAAAGAAAGATTAGACACGAGTGATTTTTTAAAAACCCTTAATAAAAACTCCTTTAATAGGGTTGATTTTGTAACTGAACCTGGTGAGTATGCGGTCAGAGGAAATATTATCGATGTTTTTTCTTTTTCATATAAAAAACCTATTAGAATTGAATTAGATGGAAACGAAGTTGAAAGGTTGAGGTTGTTCGGGGTAAACTCTCAGTTAACAGAAGAAGATGTTAAATCTGTAAATATTGTATCAAACAACGAAATAAATGAGAAGAAGAGTGAATACGTTTCTTTGTTGTGTTTTATGAAAAAAGACTGGGTAATATGGGGAGATGAAATCGGTTTATCCGCTAACATTATAGATGAAAAACACAAACAAGCAAAGCTAATTTTTGAAGAAATCAAAAATAAAAGCAAGGTTGTAATTAGTCACCCTCCTGATAAAAAGTTTTTAAAGAAATCTTCTTTTCTTAATCAAACAAAACGATTTAAGGTAATTAATTTTGGAAAAAACAACCCAAAAGAGAACTCACACGAGTTAAACTTCAACTCATCCCCTCAACCTAAATTTAACAAAAACCTTTCTTTGTTAGTTGAAGATTTAAAATCATATCAAAAAAAGAATTATTCTATTAACATTTCTTTTCAATCAGAAGAACAATCAACAAGGCTTTCTTCGTATTTTGACTCTGTCGGTTTTTTTTTAAATTATAAAAAAACAATTTCGAAACTAAGCGAAGGGTTTGTTGATCACGAAACTAAAACCGTGTATTATACTGACCATGAAATATTTAACAGATACTTTAAACACGCCAACACGCCTAAAGTTCCTAAAAAACAAAAAAACCCAATAAAAGACAGGGGTGAACTAAAAACAGGAGATTATGTCGTACACATTGACCACGGAATTGGTCGGTTCGTCGGATTAGAAAAAATGCTAACTAAAGATTCGGAACATGAAGTTTTAAGAATTGTCTACAAAAACAATGATGTTGTGTTTATTAATGTAAACTCCCTTCATAAAATTGCAAAATACTCTGATTCAAACGCAACACCAACCTTAAACAGTTTGAACAACCAAGAATGGGTAAAAAAGAAAAGAAAAGTCAAAAGCAAAATTGTAGACATGGCTAATGAGCTTATTCAGCTTTATCTAAAAAGGAGGGAGGTTAAGGGTTTTTCTTTTGATAAAGATTCGTATTTGCAAATTGAATTAGAATCTTCTTTTATTTATCAAGACACCCCAGATCAAATTAAAACAACAGAAGATGTAAAAAAAGATATGGAGGGTTCATTTCCGATGGACAGGTTGGTGTGTGGTGATGTTGGTTTTGGTAAAACAGAAATAGCTATTAGGGCTGCTTTTAAGGCTGTTTGTTCAAGCAAACAAGTGTTGATTTTGGTGCCAACAACAATACTTGCTTACCAACATTATAAAACATTCCAAAATAGGTTAGCAAACTTTCCTGTTTGTGTTAATTACCTATCAAGGTTCCGGTCAACCAAAGAAAAAACAAAAATAATAAATGATCTCAAAAATGGTAAAATTGATATTATTATTGGAACACAATCTGTTTTAAGTAAAAAAATACAATTCAAAAACCTAGGGCTTTTAATTGTAGATGAAGAACAAAAGTTTGGTGTTGCTTTAAAAGAAAAAATAAAAAAACAAAAGTTCAACTTAGATTGTTTGACATTAACAGCAACCCCAATCCCAAGGACGCTTCATTTTTCTTTGATTGGTGTAAGAGATATAAGTATAATAAGAACCGCTCCAACAAACAGACAACCTGTGCACACAGAGGTACTTACTTTTGATGAAAACGAAATACGAGATGTTATTAACAACGAAATGTCCCGTTTTGGACAGGTTTTTTTTGTACACAACAAAGTGGAAAACATCTATGAAATAGCGAATATTATTCAAAAACTGGTACCTAATGCAAAGGTTGCTGTTGCACACGGGCAGCAAAAAGGGGATTTGTTGGAGAAAACAATTTTAAATTTTGTGGATGGGCGTTTTGATGTTTTGGTGTCAACAAACATTATTGAGTCTGGATTAGACATTCCAAACGCAAACACAATAATAATTAACCAAGCGCATATGTTTGGTTTGTCTGATTTACACCAAATGAGAGGACGGGTTGGAAGATCGAACAAAAAAGCTTTTTGTCGTCTTTTAGTACCAACACTCAATAGTTTAAACGTTGATGCAAAAAAAAGACTTTTTGCTCTTGAGGAGTTTTCAAATTTAGGGGATGGGTTAAATATAGCGCTAAAAGATTTAGATATTCGAGGGGCAGGAAACCTTCTTGGGGGCGAACAAAGTGGTTTTATCAATGATTTAGGGTTTGAAACCTACAACAAAATATTAGACGAAGCCCTTGGTGAAGTTGATCTACCAAACAAAAATAAAACCTTAAAAGAGTTTGTTGTTGGAAACTGTTTGGTGGATTTAGAGGAAAGAGCTTTTATACCAAAAAACTATGTGACAAACTCCGATGAAAGGTTAAAAATGTATGGTTTTATTGAAAAAAAATCTAAAGAGGGCTTGTTTGATGAAATTGAGAGTGTGTTTAAAGATCGGTTTGGGTTAATTCCTGAAGAATTATCTTCATTAATAGATGTAATGAAAATTAAAAACATAGCGTCTCTGTTGGGTGTTGATAAGATTATTGTTAAAAAATCACAAGTTTCTTTTGTTTTTTTTAAGAACGATCAAAATTTAAAAAACAAACAAAACGCTGTCTTGTTTTTTTTAAACACCTTAAACAAAACAGGCCACAAAACAGATATAAAGGAAAAAAAAGGACAGCTTTCTATTATTATAAAAACAATACGTTCTATTAAAGAAACCTTGATTTTTCTAAAAAAAACAAAAAAAAACACACAATAAGTTTTTAGTTTATGAGTTTATTGTTTTCAAGAACTGATTTTTTTGTATTTTTGGTAAAAAATTAAACAACAAAATATTTTTAATGAGGGGTTTGCTCGCTATTCTTTTTGTTTTTTGTTTCTCGTTTGGGTGTTCTGTACTTCCTTTTGGTGGTTCGAACCCATCAGCAAGAAACCCAGGTTCAACAAGTACAACAACAGACTTAGAGTATTTCTCAGACGCATACGCAGAAGATGAGGAAGAGGGTTTTACTGTTGCTGATTTCGGAGGACAACCGCCTGGTCCAAACCAAATTTTAGTTCAGGGTGGAAGGGCAGTGTTAGGAACTTTCGAAGAAGATGTTTTCTACACCCATGATAATGTAGAGAGAACAGTAACTGTTCAGTCGTTTTTTTTAGACCAAACAGAAATCGCAAACATTCATTGGCTTGAATACCTACATTACATTGAAAGAGACTCTAGCGAAACATATTTTCAAAGCGCCCTACCAGACACGACTGTTTGGGAAAAAGAACTAGCTTTTAATACTCCTTATGTAAGTAATTATTTAAGATATCCTGGTTTTAGATACTACCCTGTTGTTGGTGTTAGTTGGGAACAAGCTGTTGATTATTGTAGGTGGAGAACAGAAGCTGTAAACAAACAAAGAGCAATGGAGTATTACGGAGAAGATTATATTGATGGAGATATTCCTCCTGTAGAATCTGGGGTTTACCTTCCTGAGTTTCGGTTGCCAACTGAGGCTGAGTGGGAATATGCTGCATATGGTCAGGTAGGTGATCAATGGTTAGATGAAAACCAAACACAAAGACGACTTTACCCTTGGGATGGAAGAACAATAAGAAGTTCAAAAAGAGGAAACGTTGGTAAATTTCAAGCAAACTTTAAAAGAGGTAGGGGTGACTATGCTGGTATTGCTGGTGCTCTTAATGATGCTGGATTTGTAACAATGAATATTTATGAATACGCACCCAACGATTTCGGGCTTTACAATATGGCTGGTAACGTAAACGAGTGGGTTTACGATATTTATAGACCTTTAAACTTCCAAGATATGGAAGACCTTAACCCTATTAGAAAAAGTGATTTTCTTGACTCAGAAGAAAGTTATGACTCTGACAACTTTAACTCTATGGTTAGCAATAAATCTAGGGTATATAAAGGGGGTTCTTGGGCAGATGGAGCTATGTGGTTATCTCCTGGAACTAGAAGGTTTTTGGATCAAGACTCTTCTTCCGCAACTATTGGGTTTAGGTGTGCAACTACAGCGCTTGGAACCGCAGGAAACTGGAATTAACAACACGCTATTATATTTCCTTTTTTTAAACTTACTCAAAACTAAATTCGTATAATATTAACTTATGTATATTATATTAAGAGTTTTAAAATAATTTATACGATAACATTATGTTTGTTAAAATACCATCTATTAAAGAAAATGTTTCGGTTGTTGAAAGTTTCATTGAAAACATTGGGGAAAAAATAAAAATTCAAGAAGCTATTTACGGCAACGTACTAGTTTCTGTAACAGAAGCTGTAAACAACGCAATAGTTCACGGAAACAAGGAAGACAAAAACAAAAAGGTAAGGTTAGGGTTAAAACAAAACAAAAAGAGTGTCAGGTTTGTTGTAGAAGACGAAGGGCTTGGTTTTGATTATAACAACCTACCCGACCCCACAAACCCTAAAAACCTTGAAAAAGTTAAAGGGAGGGGTATTTTTCTTATCAAAAGCTTATCAGACAAAACAACCTTTAAGCAAGGGGGAAGGGTTGTTGAGATGCTTTTCAAATTATAAGAATGTATTTAACAAATTTTTTTTTCGAGACAGAAAGCCTCAAAATAAAAAACAAAAACAAAGTGAGGTCTCTAATAAAATCCCTTTGTTTAAAAGAGAACAAAAAAATTGGCTTTATTAATTGTGTTTTTTGTTCTGATGAATATTTGGTGGAAATTAACAAAAAATATTTAGGACACAATTATTATACAGACATAATAACCTTTGACCACAAAGAAACGGAGGATAATGTAGAGGGAGATTTATATATAAGCGCAGAAAGAATAAAAGAAAACGCAAAAAACTTTGGGGTAAAAACAGAAGAAGAGTTAATAAGGGTGATTATACATGGTGTTTTGCATCTTGTTGGTTATAAAGACACATCAAAAAAAGAAAAGGTGATCATGACGCAAAAAGAAAATAAATATCTTTCTTTGTACAAAGAAAGCTAAAGTTCCACGTGGAACACTTAATTTATGTTTGCAAAATATGATGTTATAGTTGTGGGGGCGGGACACGCTGGGTGTGAGGCTGCGGCTGCAGCTGCTAATATGGGGTCAAAAGTGCTTTTAGCAACAATGAACATGGGAACGATAGCTCAAATGTCTTGTAACCCAGCTATTGGTGGGGTGGCAAAGGGCCAAATAGTAAGAGAGGTTGATGCTTTAGGGGGGGTTACGGGTTTGATAACAGACGAAAGCACTGTACAGTTCAGGATGTTAAACTTATCAAAAGGACCAGCAATGTGGTCGCCAAGAGCTCAAAACGATAGGGTTCTTTTTGCTGAAAAATGGAGGTTAATTCTTGAAAAAAACAAAAATGTTGATTTTTGGCAAGAGATGATAGTTAATGTTTTGGTTAAAAAAGGAAGGGTTGTTGGGGTAAAAACATCCTTGGGTCTTGAAATCGAATCAAAAGCTGTTGTTTTAACAAACGGAACGTTTTTAAACGGCATCATTCATGTTGGTGAAAAAAAGTTTGGGGGAGGAAGAACGGGGGAAAGTTCGTCAAAGGGAATAACAGAACAGCTTGAAGGATTGGGTTTTGTTTCTGGTAGAATGAAAACAGGAACGCCGCCTCGATTAGATGGAAGAACAATTAATTATAAAGCGATGGAAGAACAAAAAGGGGACAAAAAACCAGGTGTTTTTTCTTTTTTATCAAAAAACCCAATAAAAAAACAGCTTTCTTGTCACATAACATACACAAACCCAAAAACACATTCTGTATTAGAAGGTGGTTTTTCAAAATCACCTATGTTTAATGGTCGAATTCAAGGTGTTGGCCCAAGGTATTGTCCCTCGATAGAAGATAAAATAACAAGGTTTGCCGAAAGAGATCGACATCAAATTTTTGTAGAGCCTGAGGGTTGGAACACTGTTGAGGTTTATGTTAACGGGTTTTCAACCTCTCTACCTGAAGATGTACAGTTAAAAGCATTAAGGACAATTAAAGGTTTTGAATCGGTTAAAATGTTTAGACCTGGTTACGCAATAGAATACGATTATTTTCCACCAACACAACTTGAGCACACCCTTGAAACAAAACCAATTAAAAACTTATATTTTGCTGGGCAGATTAATGGTACTACCGGGTATGAGGAAGCAGCTTGTCAAGGATTGTTGGCTGGAATTAACGCCCACAACAAAATAAGAAAACTTAATCCTTTTGTTTTATCAAGGTCTGATGCGTATATAGGGGTTTTAATTGATGATTTAATAAACAAAGGAACAGATGAGCCGTACCGAATGTTCACATCAAGGGCTGAGCATAGAATATTGTTAAGACAAGACAACGCAGACTTAAGGTTAACTGAAATTGGCTATAATTTAGGTTTAGCTGGAAAAAAAAGGTTAAACCAAGTAAAGAAAAAGGAGGTTGAAATAGAAAAACTAAAAAGTGTTGTAAAAGCAGAAAAACTTGATTCTGGGGTAGTTAATCCACTTTTAAACAAGGTTGGGTCAGCTGAAATAAAAGAGAAAAAAAGCATAGAGCAGCTAACAAAAAGACCTGGGGTTAGTTTAGAGTCGTTATTGTTATGTTCAAAAACAAAACAGTCTTTTAATAAGGAAATTGTCGATCAAGTAGAAATAAACCTTAAATACGAAAGTTATATTATAAAAGAAAAAGAGGTGGTTGAAAAAATGCAAAGGTTAGATAAAAGCAAAATACCAAATAAGTTTAATTACAACAAGCTTGTTTCTCTCTCAGCCGAAGGAAAAGAAAAGTTGAACAAAATTAAACCTAAGTCTATAGGTCAAGCCTCAAGGATAAGTGGGGTATCACCGTCTGATGTGTCTATTTTAATGGTTCATTTAAAGAAGTAGTATGATGAAACCTTTGTGTGGTAACAAAAAACCTGTTTTTTTTATTAAAACAAAAGATTTTTCAAATAGCGGAAAAACATTTAATTTGATGAGGTGCCCATCAACAGGTTTGGTTTTTACTAGCCCTATACCCAAAAACATTAATAGTTATTATGATAAAAAGAGGTACGACTCCTATAAACAAGATTCGTCTTTTTTTGGACTCTTGTACGGTTTTGTTCAGAAAATTAACGGAAAACACAAGCTTAGTCTTATAAAAAAAGGAGCAAGTTTGTTGGATTATGGCGCAGGATCCGGGTTTTTTGTTAACCTGTCTTTAAAAGTGGGGGTTAACGCTGTTGGTTATGAGCCTATCAATAAACTAAAAAACAAACACGTTTTTAATACACTAAAAGATATTGGTAATAAAAAGTTTGATTACATAACCATGTGGCATGTGCTTGAACACACACATGACCCATTAAAAACTCTGGTCGACTTGAGAAAAAAACTTAAAAATAACGGCAGGGTAATAATCGCTTTACCAAACACTGATTCATACGATAACACCTATTATGGAAAATACTGGGCGGGTTATGATGTACCTCGCCATTTATATCATTTTAACAAGGGTTCTTTTGGTGTTTTGTGTAAAAAAGCTGGTTTTAAGCTTGTTGAAACAAAACCATTATATTTTGACTCTTTTTACGTCTCTATGTTGAGCGAAAAATACAAAAAAAATATTTTCTGGCCTTTTTTTGGTTTTGTTGTTGGTTTACTATCTAACATAATGGCTCTTTTTACAAAAAATCACTCTAGTATTATTTATATTATAAAATAATGTTACGTCTCCTTTTATTATATCTCTGTTTTTCTTTAGGTTGTGCACAGGTCCGACCATTAACTGGTGGGGAGAAAGACACAATACCCCCCAATATAATCAACTCGCTTCCGGTGGAGTTTTCAACAAACATTAATCCTGACGTGTTCTTTTTTGAATTTGACGAATTGATTGACGCATCAAATCTTAAAGAAAAGCTAATAATATCCCCTTACTATGAGGGGTCTTTTGATGTTAAAACTAAGAAAAACACTATCAATATAAGTTTTGACTCGGCGTTTAACAACAACACAACCTATATTTTTAGTTTTGCCGATGGTGTTGTTGATGTTACAGAACAAAACCCATCAATAAGATCTAAATATGTTTTTAGCACAGGCGCCATAATTGATTCTTCTTATGTGAGTGGGGTTGTCCTCGACCCTTTAAAGAACGAGCCTATTAAGGATGTTTTAGTGGGGCTTTATTCAGAAAAGGATAGTTTAGACCTCTTTCATAAAAAACCAATTTATTTTTCATCAACAAACGAACAGGGGTTTTTTAAAATAGATAATGTGAAAAAAGGACGCTATAGTGTATATGCGTTTAACGATGAGAACAACAACTTTCAAGCAGAATTTAAAAAAGAAAAGTTTGGTTTTATAAAAAATGAATTAGAGGTGGGGGAGAGTTTGGAAAAAATATACATTCCTCTTTTTAATGAAGACTTAACACCACTGAAGCTATTAAGGGCTCGGGAGAGAGGTTCTTTTGTTGAGGTTGTTTTTAACAAAGATATTCTAGAATACAACGTGTGGTGTGACGAAAGAATTATTTTTAGTTTAACCGATAACAATATTTTAACTCTGTATCAAAAAACGCCCATTAATGACTCTGTATTGATAAAAGTAAAAGCAACTGATTTGTATAAAAACAACCTTTTAGATAGTTTTTATGTTAGTTTCAACAACGAAACAAAATATGAGCACAATTTAAAAACCTCTTTAGATCTAAACACACAAAATATTGATGATACAGTTGAGTTTACCTTTAAAACAAACGTTCCTTTATTAGACTATAATATTAACCACATTGCTATTAAAAAAGACACAATTAATATTCCTGTCAGGTTTGTAAAATACAAGTCTAAAAAAATAAACAACAACACAATAACAGGAAAACTTTATATTGAGTCTGACTCGGTTGTTAGATATATTAAAGGTTTAAAAGAAAAGGTGATAGCTGATAGTTTAGCCTACAAAAACGATTCTATATATAGAGTGGTCACCAATTATTATAAAAAACTGAACACGAGCAGTTTTGATTTAGAAATTAAAAAAGGTTCTTTATTCACTTTTAATAAAGACACTATAGACGATATATCTAAAGAATTAAAAGTAAGAGGAGCCGAATATTATGGAAGTTTAATTGGTAATTTGTTAGTTAACAGAGATGATAAAAACTATATAGTTGAATTGGTAAACGAAAACTTTTCTGAAACAATTATAAATAATAAAAAAGGATTAGATTTTGAGTTTAAAAACATACCTCCTGGAAAATATCTGTTAAGGGTTTTTGAGGACAAAAACAATAATAATAAATGGGATTATTTTTCAATTAAAGATAAAAAAGAGAGTGAAAGAATTGTATATTATTCAAATATAATAGAGGTGCTATCCAACTGGACAATAGAAGATGTTGTTTTTGATGTTAATGAAAGTGTGGAAAGTTTGTTTTTTTTAAAGGAACAAAAATAAAAGAAAGATAGTTTCTTTTTTGTTCAAAAATTATCAACAATATATTATTAACACTAGGTTTCCTTTTTTTTGGATTATAAACATATCTTTTTGATTATCAGCTTTTTATGTGTTTAAAGTTTGTTTCTCTTTTGTTAATTAAAGTTATAAACATATAAACACTCTAATGATAATGAGTATTCTTTTTTAAAATAAAAAAGTTATTAATATAATTAATTATAAAATTCAATAATTATTAATACTATCTATTATAACATAAAATATTTTTTATTAATCTTGCTATTCATATGAAAAACTTAAAGATAAAAAAGGTTGCTGTAATAGGTTCAGGGATTATGGGATCTCGAATTGCTTGTCACCTTTCAAACGTTGGAATGGAAGTTCTTTTGTTAGACATTATACCTCAAGAAACTAATGAAAAAGAAAAAAAATTAAATAAAAAAATTACAGATAAAGATGTTAGAAACAGAATAGTTAATGAATCTTTACTTAATTCTATTAAATCAAAACCATCCCCTTTATTTGCTAAGTCTTTTTCTGAAAACATAAAAACAGGAAACCTAGATGATGATATTCATTTAGTGTCAGAAGTGGATTGGATTATAGAAGCTGTGGTTGAGAATCTAAATATTAAAAAATCAGTTTATGATTTAATTGAAAAACATAGAAGTAAAACTACAGTTATATCTACAAACACTTCTGGAATTCCTATATCACAAATATCGGAAGGAAGATCAGATAATTTTAAAGAAATGTTTTTAGGAACACATTT
>CEVZ01116210.1_pt1 | contig 12322 bp, 6 predicted proteins | sample 361371 | NCBI WGS metagenome assembly CEVZ01 (sample SAMEA2620217, study PRJEB7988) | marine metagenome | isolation source: saline water (ENVO:00002010), including
CTATGCAAGGCAAACCTGATTGAGTTCTGGCATACAGTAAATGAAATTAAATTACAGGCACTTAGTTTGTGTGATGATAATTCTGATTTTGAAACCCGTATTAATTACACGGAACGCACGAAGGGGGAGGGATACGTCATGATCACCCGCTTTGGATATTTCAAGTTAGTCAGTCGCCGTGAGTTTTCATATTCTAATTTTGTTAATCCCAAGTTTGCCGTGAGGACAGCATGAATTATAATAAGTATAACACCCAACTGCGTAAGTTGATGCACTCTAATGATTTCACTCTGCTGCGACGCTCAAAGCATTTGACGTGGCAGCATACCACGGGGGTTAAGTTGCATACATCAACCTCACCTTCAGATGTAAATGCCATTAGACAGGTTGAACGTGATATACGTAGAAAGTTGATTCGTTCGTGAATCAGACAGTTCCCCCCGTTGATCGGGGGGTTGTTTATAATTCCGATGGATCCCCTAAGCTATAAACGACCCAGATCGACCTTTAAATATAAGGAAAATCAAAATTTTTTTTCTCATATATAATTTCAAGATAAGATTCAATTTATATGAAAAAAAATTCTGGGAAAATTTTTGAGTCCATACAGGTTGATTCAGTAACTAATCATTATTATGTTGAATTGCCCGAATGGGTCGTTAATGATTTTGGATGGTATGAAGGGTCTGAGATTGAACTTACATTAGACGGAACTGAAATCGTTATCACGGAAAGAGAAAATGACTAAGCAAGATCCTACTTATCACATATACTTACAGAACAATTGTTTATTCAAAGATTTAACTGAATGGGAGTTTAATATTATATGGAGACGGATATATAAGTCATATTTTACAGAAGATTTAACGTATGAAAAGTTAAGCGAATCTGAGATGATTGATGCATCATATTGACAACCACTATATAAACTGATATAATTGAATTGTAATTACAACACGTTATGGCTAAAGGATTTACAGTAAAAGCAAAAACACCTGTAGCAACTAAAAAGAAAGAATCTGAGTGGGATTACGATAGGGCAAAGCAACTTGTACAAGGAAAATCAGTAGTATTCTGTTTACCTGGTAGAGGAGTATCGTATCAATACTTAAAGTCCTTCGTTCAACTTTGTTTTGACTTAGTACAAGCAGGAGCAAGTATTCAGATCTCGCAAGATTATTCATCAATGGTAAACTTTGCAAGATGCAAATGTTTAGGAGCGAATGTACTGCGAGGACCAGATCAATTACCTTGGGACGGTAAATTAAAATATGATTGGCAACTATGGATTGATAGTGATATTGTTTTCAATTCTGAGAAGTTTTGGCAATTAGTATTAATGGAAAAGGATCTTGCAGCAGGTTGGTATGCTACCGAAGATGGTAGAACTACATCTGTAGCACATTGGTTAGAGGAAGATGATTTCAGATCAAATGGTGGAGTGATGAATCACGAAACTGTTGAAAGTATATCCAAACGCAAAAAACCATTCACAGTAGACTATACAGGTTTCGGATGGTTATTAATTAAGAAGGGCGTTTTTGAACATGAAGGAATGCCTTACCCATGGTTCGCTCCTAAAATGCAAGTCTTCGAGTCAGGGCAAGTTCAAGACATGTGCGGTGAAGATGTATCTTTCTGTCTTGATGCAAAAGATGCAGGTTTCGAGATCTGGTGCGATCCACGAATACGTGTAGGACATGAAAAAACAAGAGTTATATAATATTATAGTAAACAATAAGGTGGTATTCTCTAGTCTATCTCAGATGGAAATGTTTGAGAGACTAGAAGACCTCTCGATAGAATTCTATCAGACAGGTACACCGCATCCTAATGACATACGAACTGAAATTATTACGGAGGATTAAATGGCAGTCAGAGCAAAAGGTGGTTTAGGTGGAGGAGATTTTATACAATCACCGCCGAAGAAAACTCGTCAAGGGAATGGGAAACATACAAAATACTCAGCAACATCCCGTAACTCGTCTCGAAAAAAATATAGAGGACAAGGAAGATAACTGAAGCGTCTCGAAAGGGACGCTTTTTTAATGCTAAATATTGGGTATAAATATATTAAGAAAACTATTATTATTTCTAATTTAAAATGAACACAAGGATATCTAGGTCATTTAAAGATATTAGTTTGTCCTTTAAGGCACATCCAATAACGAAAGATATTGGGGCTATTAGGAATGAAGATGCAATTAAAAAATCTGTAAGGAATATAGTTCAAACTATTCCTAGAGAAAGATTCTTTAATTCTATCTTTGGTAGTGATGTTACTGGTCTTTTATTTGATTTTGTAGATTTTGGTACTGCATCTAATATTCAAAGACAAATAGAGATTTCAATCAGTAATTTTGAACCAAGAGTTGAAAATTTAGATATAGAAGTAATACCCAGACCAGACGATAATGCATTTGAGGTAATTATTCATTATGATATCATTGGACAGCAGTTTCCTACACAAGAATTTTCCTTTTTACTAGAAGCCACGAGATAATATGCCTATTACTAAATTTACAAATCTAGATTTTGATCAAATAAAATCTTCAATTAAGAGTTATCTTCGGGCAAATTCAGATTTTACTGATTTTGATTTTGAAGGTTCTAACTTTTCGGTTTTAATTGACACTCTAGCATATAATACGTATATTACAGCATTCAACTCAAACATGGTTGTGAACGAATCTTTTCTAGATTCGGCAACTGTAAGAGAAAATGTTGTATCATTAGCAAGAAATATTGGTTATGTACCCCGTTCTAGGACTGCTGCACAGGCATCTGTTTCGTTTACTGTTTCACCTGATACTAAACATGATACATTAACCTTAAAGGCTGGTTTAGTATGTACTGGACAAACAGATAATAGTTCTTTTGTATTCTCTATTCCTGATGATATAGAAAGACCTGCAACGATTGTAACTGATTCTAGTGGACAAGAGACAAGTAGATCTCATAATTTTTCAAATATAACAGTTTATCAGGGAGTATATACTACTAAAAAATTCACTGTTGATGGTTCAATAGACCAAAAATTCGTATTAGATAATACAGGTATTGATACTTCTACTTTAGTTGTATATGTTAATAACTATAATGTTGATACAAATCAATTAGAGAGTGTAGGAAGGGGTAGTTTATATAAAAAAGTTGATAATATTTTAAATATTGATAAAAATTCGGAAATATATCTGTTACAAGAGGTTCAGGATGAAAAATATGAACTTTTATTTGGTGATGGTTACTTTGGTAAAAAATTAGAGAACGGTTCTATCATTACAATTAGTTATATTATCACTGATGGTGCCTCTGGAAATGGTCCTGGTGGGTCTAGTGGATCAGAAGGTGTATTTACCTTCTCTGGCACTATGACAAACCCTTCTGGTGCTCTTATTAGTGTATCTACACCTACAATTACCACTGAAAATAAGGCAAGTAATGGTGGTGAAATCGAATCTATCGATTCAATTAAGTATTATGCCCCTAGATTGTATTCATCACAGTACAGGGCGGTTACAGCAAGGGATTATGAGTCAATAATACAGCAAATTTATCCAAATACTGAAAGTGTTTCTGTTGTTGGTGGTGAAGAAGTGGATCCACCACAATTTGGAACAGTTTTTATCACAATTAAACCAAAAAATGGTGAATTTGTCTCTGATTTTGATAAAACACAGATACTTTCTAACTTAAAAAACTATTCTTTAACAGGAATTAATCAAAAAATCTTAGATCTTAAGATTTTATATATTGAACTTGAAAGTTATGTCTATTATAACGATTCTAAAGTCGAAAATATCAATGATTTGAAGACAAGAGTGTCAAATAATCTTGTAAAATACTCAAATTCACTAGATCTTAACAAATTTGGAGGAAGATTTAGATATAGTAAAGTTTTAAGTGTAATTGACAATATTGATGACTCAATAACATCAAATATTACAAGAGTAAGGATTAGAAGGAACTTAAATGCTCTTATAAATCAATTTGCACAGTATGAATTGTGTTTTGGTAACCAATTTAACGTTAAAAAAGAAGGACTTAACATTAAAAGTACTGGATTTAAGATATCTGGTTCAAATGATATGGTTTATTTGACAGATATACCAAATGAAGATGAAAAAACTGGTATAATATCAATTGTTAAACCAGATATTACCGATTCTTCAAAAACTGTTGTCGTTGAAGAGGCAGGAACAGTTGATTATATTAAAGGTGAGATAATTTTGACTACATTGAATATAACATCAACTCAAATAGCAAATAATATTATAGAAGTTCAAGCATTTCCAGAGTCTAATGACGTTATAGGTCTTCAGGATTTATATCTTCAATTTTCCATTGGAAGTAGTTCAATAAATATGGTTAAGGACACTATTACTTCTGGACAACAAATATCTGGAGTTGGGTTTAAAGTTACCTCAAGCTATACAAACGGAGCATTAATAAGGGCATGATAACGACTGGTATTGATAAAAGAATTCAAATACAACAAATTGTTGATAATCAACTTCCTGAATTTGTATTAAGTGAAAGTCCGAAGGCGGTAGACTTTTTAAAACAATACTATATTTCTCAGGAATATCGTGGTGGTCCTATTGATATTACTGATAATTTAGATCAATATTTAAAATTAGATAATTTAACACCTGATGTTATAGTTGGTGTAACAACATTGGGTGCTAATATTACTAATGAAGATTCAACTATTAATGTTACGAATACTAAGGGATTTCCTAATGAATATGGACTTTTAAAGATTGATGATGAGATTATTACATATACTGGTAAAACAAATACTAGTTTTACTGGTTGTGTTCGTGGATTTAGTGGAATAACAACATATCATGATGACAATAATCCAAGAGAATTAGTTTTTTCAACTTCTACTGCAGGAATTCATACTAATGGATCTTCTGTTTCTAATCTTAGTGCTTTATTTTTACAAGAATTTTATAAAAAACTTAAATATTCATTAACTCCTGGATTAGAAAACATTGAATTTATATCTAATCTTGATGTTAATAATTTTATAAAAGAAGCAAAGTCATTTTTCCAGTCAAAAGGTACTGAAGAATCTTTTAAAATCCTTTTTAAAGTATTATATGGTGTAAATCCTACAATAATTGATCTTGAAGATTATTTGGTTAAACCATCATCTTCAAAATATATTAGACGTGAAAGAATTGTTGCTGAAAGAATATCTGGAAATCCAATAAATCTACAAGGACAAACAGTTACTAGGTCTGCTGATCCTAACGCTACAGCGTCTATATCCGAAGTTGAACCTGTTTTAGGTGTTCCAGGGTCAGGAATTCTTTCTGACGCTGATTATTTTATTTTAGATGCATTTATTGGATATGCTGATGAAGAATATGTTACTGGAACCTTTAATATTCCAGGTAAAACAAAGGTTATTGGTAATGTATCTGCTGGATCAAGTATTATTACAGTAGATTCTACTATTGGTTTTAGTACTACTGGTACAATTATATCTGGTATTAATACTAATATTCAATATACTGATAAAACTTTAAATCAGTTTTTAAATTGTTCTGGTGTTAATGAAGCAATTTCTTCTGAAGATGATATAAGATTTGATGATAATATTTTTGGATATGAAAATGGAGATGTAACAAAGAAGGTAGAATTAAGAATTACTGGAATTTTATCTAAATTTGTTCCAGATGATAATAATAGATTATCAATAGAGAATGAAAAGGTTATTATTAAAAGTCTTGGGGAAAATATTGAAAAAGGTAGTACAAATAAGGAAATATTTGCCAATTCATGGATTTATAATTCATCTCCATCATATGATATAAATTCTGAAAGTATAAGAAATGAAGGAACTAGTACTCTAACATTAAAAGAAGATATTCTTGATGCATTTGATACTACAGGACTATCTAAGGGTAATTATGTTGAAGTTATTGAAAAAACAGCTAATCCTTTTAGGAGTAAATCAATTGTTACACCAACAGATGGAGTATCACCTGCTGAAATTGACTCAATTGAGGTCATTGATAATAAAATTATATTAAAAGATGTTGAGTATGATTTAGAACGCACAAAAACTTATGCTGTAAGAAAGGTTTTAGATAAAGTATCAAGTACGGGTGCACCTGTTAAGTATGGAAATCAGCTAACATCAAATATTCAAAATGTTTATAATGAATCTGATACTCATTTATATGTTGCTTCTAATTCATTACCAAATTACACAATCACTAAAGATATTATAAAATCAGAGATTCCTATTGCTGATACATCAACAATACAAAATTATAATTCTATAACTGAAAAATATTCAGTAATATCATTTTCTGCAAATGTGTCATTTGTTACTGGAGATGCAGTATATTATAGTGTACCAGAAGGTAAGTCAACATTAGTTGGATTGGAAGAAGGTGTATATTATGTTAAAAAATCTTTAATTGATGGTCGAAAAATTAATTTATATCTATCACCATCTTTTATTGAAACAGATGAACTTTTATCTAGATCTGGAGGAACTCCTAGTAATTTTATAGAATTTGATATACCATTAACGAATAATGACAAACATACTTTTACTTTATTAAAACATTATAATCAGGAAATAGGTAATCAACGATTATTAAAGAAATTTCCAGTAGATTTATCCTTGAATGATGGTAAAAACACTGAAACTATTCCAGGACCTGTTGGAATGTTGATTGATGGTGTAGAAATCAATAATTATAAGTCATCAGATAGTATTTTTTATGGTCCAATAGATAAATTCTCTGTTTTAAGTCAAGGAAGTGGTTATGATGTAATTAATTTACCTGAGATTTCAATTGTTGGTGGTTTGGGTTCTACTGCATTAGTTAAACCTGTTATTGAGGGTGATATTGAAGAAATTTTAGTAGATCCTCAAAATTTTGATATTGAAAGTGTAAATTCAATAAAACTTACTGGTGGTAATAGTAGTGAAACTGTTATAAGACCTATTGTTAGTAAAAGAAATAGAGAATTAGAGTTTGATGGAAGATTGACTACTGCTAATGGTGGGGTTGATAACCAAGCAGAAACAATAACATTTAAAGAAAATCATAATTTAAAAAGTGGACAAGTATTAGTTTATGATAGAAATAGAAATAATCAATTAGGAATTACTACATGGGGTGGAAGTAATGCTGATGAATATGATTTTTTAATTCAAGGTGAACAATATTGGCCAGAAGTAGTAGGATTGAGTACTATTAAATTATTTGGTAATGAAAATGATTATATTAGTGGTATTAATACCATAGCATTTACTTCTATTAATAAATCTGGTATTCATAAATTTAGACTTAAAGAGGCTAAAAATACCTTAAAATCTGTTGAAATTATATCTTCAGGTGCTCCATTTATAAATCGTCAAGTTTATGTTAATCCAACAAAAATTTCTACGGTAAATTCTTCTGTTTCCTTTAATAATCATGGTTTTTCTGAGGGAGATTTGATTAGTTATACAACTGCTGTTGGAATTGGATCTACAATTCCTACGTCTATTAGTGGTTTATCAACTTCAATTCAATATAAGGTAATTAAATTAGATGATAATTCTTTCAGAATTTGTGATGCTGGAATTGGTGGAACATCAAATGTAAATTATAATAATAATGATTATGTTAAATTTGGATCAACAGGAACTGGATATCAGGTATTTAAGTATCCAGATATTCAAATTTCTCCAGAGGTTACATATTCTATTCCAACATCTGATAAAATAAATTTAATTCCTATTATTAAAGGTAAAATAGTTGATGTAATACTTTATGAAAAGGGATCTTCATATGGTTCTCAGACAGTTGTTAATTACCAAAATAATCCAGATATTATAACAAAAATTGGAAATAGTAGAACAGGAACTGTTATTCAACCAGCATTACAACCAATTATATCTGGTGGTAAAATAATTAAAGTTAATATTCAAAATGGTGGTGGTGAATATTATTCAATTCCTAATATAGAAGTCGTCGGTGATGGATCTAATGCAAAGATAAGACCAATAATCGATACTGACCCAAATTCAGAAACTTACTTATCTATTATTGATCTAAAAATTATTAATGGTGGTGTTGGATTTACTACAAGTAAAACATCTATTAAGGTTACACCATCTGGGTCTAATGCAGTTTTTGGATTAGATATTAGAAAATTAAGTATAAACAATATAGAAAAATATGGTAGGGAGATACTAGAAGAATCTCAAAATGGATTAAGATATTCTGTAGTTGGATATTCTACGGATATTGGTTCTAATTATTATAATGATCCTAATCCTACTACTAATCATTCTTCAATTATTGGATGGGCTTATGATGGCAATCCAATATATGGTCCTTATGGTTACAGTGATCCTACTAAATTAGGTCCAGATATTAAGATCTTACAACCAAGTTATAGATTAGATACTTCTCAGATTATTGATAGACCTGGTATCACTACATTTGCAGCTGGATTTTTTGCTGATGATTATGTATATGATCCTACTGTTGGTGATCTAGATGAACATAATGGAAGATATTGCAAAACTCCTGAGTATCCTAATGGCGTATATGCTTATTTTGTAGGAGTAACAACTAATGGACAAAATCCAAAATTCCCATATTTTATTGGAAATACTTATAGATCATCCGATGATGTTTTGGATCCAGAATTTAAAATAACACAATCCTTTGATTTTAATAATTCAAATTTAGTTAGAAATACTGCATCATATAAGATGATTTCTAAATTTACAAATAATGATTTCATTGTAGATTCGGATAAATTAATTCCACAATTAACAGTTGTTGAATCAGTAACTCGTGGATCTGTAGATTCCTTAGAGATTGTTAATTCAGGTGAAAATTATAAATTAGGAGATAGTATCACATTTAATAATGAAAATACTGATGGATCTGGATTAAGTGCTAGTGTTAATTCAATATCTGGTGTACCAATAACTAATATTGACACAATATATGAAGAATATGCAAATGTAAAATTAGTATGGAAGAATTCTAATACAGTATCTGCATCTATTTCAACATTCCATGATTTATCTACTGGTAATAGTATTGAAATTTCTGGCATATCTAGTGATCTTAAATCGGTTACTGGATCTCATACTATTGGTGTTCATAGTGAATCTACACTTTTATATCAAGAATGTATTGCAAATCCAACATCATTGGGTATTGTAACAGATATTGTTGTTGGTAGAACATCTGATTTAATTTCTGTCGGTAGTAGTATTGGTATTGGTTCAGAAAGATTTTTTGTTCTTAATAAGTTTGAAGATAGAAATATATTGAGGTGTGTTAGAGGTATTACTGGTACTGCACATACAATTTCTTCAAAAGTTACATTAATTCCAAATTCATTTGATATACCAGTAAAAACTGATTATTTTGACTCAAGATTGAATAAAGTTGTTTATTTTAATCCAAAACAGTCAGTTGGTATTGCAACTGTTGCTGGATTTTCAACGTCAATAACTGTTACAGTTGCTGGTCTTTCAGAAACAGTATCTGTACCTGCTCAAAGCATATATCTCCCAAATCATGGATTTAAAACAGGAGATAAATTGATCTTTAAGGAACCTTTAAATATTGGATTTACAAATATTGGTGTATCTACTAATGGAGCTCCTGGTGGTAACGTTACTAGTATTGGTCATGATGATATTGTATATGCTATTAATAAGTCTAAGGATTATATAGGAATTGTTACTAACGTTGCTGAGATTGGATCTGGAATAGGAACAGTTGGTCAAAGTTCTGGATTATATTTTATTGGTGATGCTGATAATGATTTCAGATATTCATTTAGAACACAATATAATCAAGTAACTGCTACCGCAGAAAAAATTCTAACAACAGTCTCTCTTTCTACTGATCACCAATTACAAGAGCAAGATAGGATTAATTTAGAAGTTAAACCAAGAGAGTCTGTTGGTATTGGAACTTCTACTGCAATTAAAGTCAAATATCATAGCATTAAAAATAAATTATTAATTAATCCTATTGGATTCAATTCTACTGGCGTTAATACTACTACAAATACATTAACTATTAATGCTCATGGATTAAAAACTGGAGATAAAGTATTATATGATAATACTGGTGTTGGTCAAACTATTGTTGGTGGTTTAAGTACTACTGGATATTTTGTTTATAGAATAGATGATAATAATATTAAATTATCAAATACTTATGCTCAATCTACAAAAGTTCCTCCTGATGTTATATCTTTAACTAATAAAGGTGGTATTTCCCATGAGTTGTCTCTAATTAATCCTCCAATCAATATTATAAGAGATAATAACTTAGTATTTGATGTTTCAGATTCTTCATTGTCTGGATATGAGTTTAATTTATATTATGATAATAATTATGTTGATAACTTCGTATCTACTGGAAAAACTGATAATTATATCATATCTAAAGTTGGAGAATCTGGAACTACTGGTTCTACTGTAACATTAAATTATTCTGATGATAATCCATTAAATTTATTTTATAATATAGAAAAAGGTGGATTTATAAGTACATCTGATATTGATGTTGTTAATAGATCAAAAATTTCTTATATTGATAGTAAGTATAATAATAATTATTCTATTGCTGGTGTTACAAGCACTTCATTTAAGATTGTAGTAGAAGATAAACCAGAAATTCTTGGATATGCTGCAACTGCTATAGGAATAGGAACTATAACATATAATACTGATTCTATAAGAGCTCGTGGTCCAATTAACAATGTTAAAATTGATTTTGGTGGAGAAGGATATAAGCAATTACCTACATTTGTAAGTGTTGCTTCAACTCAAGGAAAAAATGCTATTGTTTTACCAAGATCTAACAATGCAAATCAAATTAATAATACTAATATATTAAATGTTGGATTTGAGTATTCTTCTGATAAAACTTTACTACCAATAGCAAAAGTATCTCCTGTAACATCATTAAGAAATTTTGATACAATTAAAGGAATAACCATAACGGATGGTGGTTCTGGATATCAGTCTAATCCTAAATTGGTTGTTGTTGATGCAGATACTAGACAAATTATTGATTCTGGTGCTTTGGAGGCAATTGTTAGTCCATCAACTCAAGCAATTGAAAAAGTTAATATATTATCTGAACCAAAAGGTATTGGTAATGCTTTAATATATGCAATTGATGGTACAAATGGTGTTTCAATTACTAATGTTACTATTGGTTCGACTCAACCTAATGATACAATATCAGGTATTGTAACATTTGTTTTAGGTACACCTGTACTTGGATTTAGCGAAACTCCATTTGCACTAGGGGATTCTGTATTTGTTGAAAATGTACAAAATGTTGATGATGGTGGAACTACACTCAATTCACCAAGTAATGAATTCAGAACTTATCCAGTAACAAAAATAAATTCAACAAATCCATTTGAATTGGAAATTAATATAAATGGTATTGCACCAAATCCTGGATTTGCAAAATCAGAACAAACTTTTGCGACTTTAATTAATTATAGTAAGTATCCTAAATTTACTATAACTCAAGAATCTACGGGATTTATTGAAGGAGAAGATATATTAGTAGATAATAATGGACAATTTATTGATAGAGAACTTATTCTAGATAAAATTGGCAATGATTATATAAAAATATTAGGTAAATATGATTTAAAGATTGATGATAAAATTAAAGGTGAGACTAGTGGTACTGTTGCTACTATTAATACCTTATATGAAAATAAAGGGTATTTTACAGTAGATTATTCTTCTAGAAGAGATATTGGTTGGCTTGATAATATTGGAAAATTAGATCAAGACTATCAAGTATTACCTGATAATGATTACTATCAAAATCTATCTTATACCATTCAAAGTCCAATTGAATATAAAGAATTAATTGATCCTGTAAATAGATTGGTTCATACTACTGGACTTAAGAATTTTGCAGATACTGGAATTAGTTCTAGTACTAGTTCTGGATTAACAACAGCAGTAGATGCTTCAACTATAGTTCGTGATTTTCTTAATGAGAAGAGGGTAGATTCTATTAATGCATTTGATATGGTCAGGGATGTTGATATTCTTACAAATCCATTAAGAACAAAATATATTCAATTTAAAAATAAAGAATTAGTAAATTATTTCAAATGTAAAACTAATAGAGTTTTAGAAATTGATAATATTAATACTTTATTTGCAAATGCAACAAATAATGCTAATCAAACTGGAGATATTGCATTAGCAAATGGTTATGATAGATTTTTAATTCAAATTAGAAATCCAGAAAATAATGATATTCAATGTTCAGAAATTGTTACT
>CEVZ01070211.1_pt1 | contig 12302 bp, 8 predicted proteins | sample 361371 | NCBI WGS metagenome assembly CEVZ01 (sample SAMEA2620217, study PRJEB7988) | marine metagenome | isolation source: saline water (ENVO:00002010), including
CCGCCCACTTATGCAGTATTCCATTTCCCGGAGGCCCAGAAAGTGGAATTCCTTGTACATTAGAAGCTCTTATTACGCTGACTGGCCTTTCAGCTTCCGCCCTTTCTAAGGCATTTTCTTCCATCCAAAGCTGACCTTCAGCTGCTACATCTCTGGGAGCAAGAGTCGAATCTAATCCGTAATAATCGTCACCTGGCATCCATTGAGGATGAACTCGCAGAGTTCCAATAATAATTAGATGAATACTTCCATGCCTATCCACGGCATCTAAAATAGGTCTTGCCGCCTCCCTCATTATAATCAGAGACTCACGATTATCTCTAGCGACATTAGTATCTACAGGTCTAGAATTGATGTGAATTAAGGCTTTACATGGCGATAACAACGCATCTAGGGTAGTCTGATCTTTTACCATTTCGTCAGAAATATTGACTGCTGAGTCCCCTAGCATCTCAGAAATATATGGTGCAACAAAGGAGTCAGCTGATGTTATCGCAACCTTCATGTAACCCCGCTAGAAACAACAAGGTAATAATCATGTGTGACGAATTATTAACTAGTTTACAGCCCATTCAGTTTAGCAACAGCCGTGTAATTGCTTAGGAGGAGTAAAATGGTCGACCAATTACCCAATCTCGGTAGAGAAAAAGAGATGCTGAATGAACTTGGCCTAAATTCGATTGATGATTTGTTTTCTAATATTCCCAAAGAAGTAAGAAGAAAGGAACCGCTACCTTTACCCCTTCCGCAAACGGAAGAAGAAATTTGGGCCGACGCAAATAGAATTTTAGGAGCGAATATATGTTTAGATGATCGCCCAAGCTTCCTATCTGCCGGATTATCTAGAAATTATGTTCCCAGTATGGTTCCTATGTTGGCAACTAGAGGTGAATTCCTTACTTCCTATACTCCCTATCAACCAGAAGTAAGTCAAGGAATGCTCCAAGCAATGTGGGAGTTTCAAACCATGATTAGTGAATTAGTAGAACTTCCAGTAGCCAATGTTTCAATGTATGATGCTTCTACTTCTGCAGCCGAAGCGATTACGTGTGCTGTCAGAGTCCATAATCGCAAATCTTCTCAAAAAGATACAATCTATATTTCTGAGTATGTACCGCCACACAGACTTTCAGTAATCAAGAATTATACACAAGGTGCAGGAATAGAAATTAAATTTCTAAAGCATGATAGTAATGGGATGTTAGATATCCAGAGTGCAGAAATTGCTAATGGGTCTTGTGCGGTATATGTGGAACAACCAAATTCTTTTGGAGTTTTAGATTCAGGTTTAGTGAAACTCAAATCAATAATTGGAAAAGATACCTGTTTAATTGTTGGCGTAGATGTAGTTTCTCTAGGGCATATCCAACCTCCAGGACTTTGGGGTGCAGATATAGTGGTTGGCGAAGGCCAACCATTTGGAATAGGGCCAACAGGCGGTGGACCAATATACGGAATTTTTGCATGTACAGAGAAGTATTTGAGGCAGATGCCAGGTAGAATCGTTGGACAATCCTGGGATTCTGATGGTAAGTTGGCATTCACATTGACACTTTCAACCAGAGAGCAACATATCAGAAGGCACAAAGCAACTTCCAACATTTGTTCTAATGAGACTCTCATAGCCCTAATGGGATCAATACATATGGCCTTACTGGGGCCCGAAGGACTGAATCAATTATCTATGAGAATAGCAGCAAATACGAGAATCTTACAAAGTCAAATTTCTTCAATTAATGAGTTGAAACTTGCATATCCCGATTCACCCCATTTCCGTGAAATCGCTGTTAGACTATCTGGAAATGCCTCAGAATTATTGGAATTCCTAGACTCGAAAGGGATACTAGGGGGTTTTGATTTAGGAAGATGGTGGGATAACAAGAGTGACATGTTGTTAATAGGGGTTGATGAAAGAACCAAAAAGTCCGATATAGAGCTACTTACAAAAGAAATTTCAGAATGGTTGGTGACAAAAGATGAGTGATATTTTCTCATTTAGAGGTGCAGAAGGTACGGGCTGGTCTCAGCCAAAACCTGCAATTCCACCACAAGAGCTACTTTCAGAAGTTCCCGCATCACTACGAAGGGAAAAACTCCCAAAATGGCCTAGGGCTAGTGAACCGGAGCTAGTAAGGCACTATACTTGGCTATCGAAAAGAAATTTTGGCATAGATACTGGATTTTATCCATTGGGATCTTGTACGATGAAACATAATCCTAGGTTGAATGAAAAAATTGTCCAACTTGCAGGAATAGATAGAATTCATCCACTTCAGCCTGATAATCAAGTTCAAGGATTGCTAGCTATATATTTTGAAATGCAAGAAATGCTGGAAATATGTTCTGGAATGGATCAAGTTACTTTGCAGCCAGTGGCTGGAGCACAGGGCGAATTCACAGCTATACGATGCATCCAAGAATTTCATAGAAAAAATGGCGAAGTTAATCGAAATAAAGTGATTGTTCCGGATTCTGCGCATGGTACAAACCCAGCTTCAGCTTCAATGTGCGGATATGAGATAATAGAAATACCCAGTGGAATTGATGGTAGACTAGATTTAAATGCCCTAAAGGCCGCAGTAGGCGAAGATACTGCAGCCATGATGATTACCAATCCTTCTACCTTAGGGCTGTTTGAAACAGAAATCGCAGAAGCGGCAAATATTGTTCATTCTGCCGGGGGACAAATGTACTATGATGGGGCTAATTTCAATGCAATATTGGGAAAAACTAATCCAGGTATTATGGGATTTGATGCAGTTCACTACAATCTTCACAAAACATTCAGTCAACCACATGGCGGCGGTGGACCAGGTAGTGGGCCAATTGGTGTTAAGAGTCATCTAGCAGAATTTTTACCAACTCCAATAGCTGGAAGAAGAGAAAAAGTAGATTCCGACCCCGAATTATTAGATGGCGATTATTGGTACTTTTGGAAGGATGTAGGGGATTCTAGTATAGGAAAAGTCCAGCAATGGAATGGTAATGCAGGTGCAGTAGTCAGGGCATGGGGATTTTACCGAAGATATGGAAAACAGCTAGAAAAAATGAGTGAGCATGCTGTATTAAACTCAAATTATTTACGACATAAGATTATGAATCCCAGCGAGGATACCAAATCAAAAATTAATGCTATGCCCACAGAAGGGGCTAATTCAGAATTAGTTATGCATGAATTCACACTCTCCATGACCCCACTTAAAGAACGAAATGGGATAACTGGCAAGGATATAGCAAAAAGACTACTTGACTACGGTTATATGTCTCCTACACTATATTTCCCTCAAATAGTTCCTGAGTGCCTGATGTTAGAGCCCACTGAAACTGAGTCCAAAGAAGTCTTAGATAAATTCGCAGAAGACTTCCATGCAATTTTAGCTGAAGACCCAGAGCTAGTAGCTTCTGCTCCTTATTCTACTCCAGTTAAGCGAGTCGATGAAGTTTGGGCTGCAAGGAATCTAGTTCTTAGGCATCCTTCTCGTCCTCAAGAATAATACAGTCAAATAGGCACATACCTTCCCCAACATTATGGAAGCGCAAAAGGATAAAAATTGGCTATCCGGTAATCCCAAATGGTGGGGAATTGATAAAAAATTTCCACCTGATTACATTAAGGGAGAGCTTTCACCGCCCGAATCATGGGTGAGTTCTACTCCCAAGATAGGAAATTTCGGGTGGATTAGGCAAAGATATAAGCCACTAGTTTGGTCTTTATTACGGCCATTGGCTTGGTCTCCATTTTTCCTAATTATTACAATTGTACCATTGATATATGCCGGACAGACTCCTAATGATCGCCTTTTTTCTTCCATTTTTTTCACTATTGCATGGTCTTTGATATTTCTCCCTCTATTAATTTCAAGGAATAATCAACCAATGTCTCAAAATAATTTTTTTACTCTTCCTATTGATTGGTCTTTCTTTTCTCTTGGATTTATATTTTTTATATCTCATATTCTAATTGATCAGAGAATTGGTTGGATTTCATACCTGTTTTTTTGGATTTCATACATTCGTACTGTACAAAATGTCCAATCTATAATTCTAGTTCCGCCCGCACGTTTTTTATTACCAATAATTTCCAAGGATTGGACGGGAAATTTAGAATCCCACTGGAAAGTAGAATCAGTTTCTTGGTCAAAAAAAATTCTAGCTAGGGCTGATTGTATAGATGGCGAGGTGGTTATATCTGGAATTTCTAGAAAAGGTATAGATTTTCTGTCAGTAGCCTATATTCATAAGTCCGGATTCGTTCAAGATCCATTTCACGATAACCACGAAAAAAATCGAAAATTAGACAAAATTCTTTCCCAGCCACCTCCCATAGTTGGAATAGAATGGCCTATCGATTTTATTCATAATTTCGAAGAAGAATGAGAAAACTTTCAAGCGTCATGCATTTGAACCTAATGCTACCCGTAGGCATATGGATGTATGTATAATACTAGGTTCTAAATCAGATTTACCAATCTGTGAAAAATGTACTGCAATATTAGATGAGTTTGGAATAGGATATGAAGTGAGAGTAGCTTCTGCCCACAGGGCACCAAAATACCTCGAAGAAGTAATTCTATCTTCAATAGAAAATGGATGTCAAGTATTCATTGGTATGGCAGGAGTTTCGGCTGCTCTACCAGGAGTGATTGCATCTATGACTCATTTACCAGTTATTGGAGTTCCAGTAGGTGGCAAGGTTCCATTTGATAGTCTACTATCCATAGTTCAGATGCCACCCGGAGTTCCAGTAGCATGTGTCGGCGTAGATAGGGGAGATAATGCAGCTGTTCTAAGTGTACAAATACTTTCACAATCAAATTCAGAACTAGCCAACAGACTAATTGATTGGAGGAAATCAAAGACTAATCAGGTTATTTCCGACGATGAATCATTAAGGTCGTGAAAAATTGGAAACACAAGTCTTAATCGACGAAGCAATTGAGAATTTACAATCTACTGTTGATGATACAGCAATTATTGCCTGCTCAGGCGGAATTGATAGTACTGTTGCAGCAGTATTAGCACATCGTGCATTAGGGAATTTACTAAATTGCATTTATGTCGATACTGGATTTATGAGAAAAAATGAATCTACTGAAGTATCTCAGATGTTTTCTGAAATGGGAATAAATTTGAAGGTAGTAGATGCGTCCAGCATTTTTTTCAAATCTCTAGAGGGCATAACTGATCCAGAAGAAAAAAGGAAAATTATCGGAGAGCAATTTATTCGAGTATTCGAGAAAGAACAAGACACTTGTTCAGCTAAGTATCTAATCCAAGGCACCATTGCTCCAGATTGGATTGAATCAGGAGGGGGTGAAAGAGATACAATAAAATCTCACCACAATGTTGGTGGAATTCCAGATGAAATAAGTCTAGAAATAATAGAGCCTCTACGAGAATTCTATAAAGATGAAGTAAGAGAAATTGCAAGGAAAATAGGAATAAAATCAAGTGAGAGGCAACCTTTTCCAGGCCCTGGATTGGCGGTAAGAGTTCTAGGAGAACTTACTCCCGAAAGAGTAGAAACATGTAGATCAGCATGCCATCTTGTGGAAACAATGATTGACGAAGCAGCTAAAAATGGACGCTGTGATTTACCCTGGCAATATTTTGCCAGTCTTTTGCCAGTAAGAAGTGTCGGAGTCCATGGAGACGTTAGGGTCCACGGGGAAACTATAGTAGTTAGAGCAGTAAAAAGTATAGATGGAATGTCAGCAAAATACTCTGAATTGCCTCATGACTTATTGCAAGAAATTAGTACCGAAATTACTAATTCGTTGAAGGGTCAAGTTAACAGAGTTGTTTATGACATTACACACAAACCACCCGGAACTATTGAATGGGAGTGATATAATGAAAATTGAGGGCACAGATTTCCAGAAAAAGGTTTGGAATGAGATAATGAAAATACCAAAAGGTCAAACAAAAACCTACAAACAAATTGCCGAGCTAATCGGAAATCCGAATTCATACAGGGCCGTAGCAAATGCATGCGGAAAAAATCCATATCCAGTAGTCATTCCATGCCATAGGGTGATACGCTCAGATGGGAGAATAGGCGGGTATAGTGGCATTGGTGGCGAGAAAACTAAGGCTAAATTATTATCTAATGAGTACAACTGACTTCCGATTCTTTGATGAATGGATGTGTTAGCCGACAGATGGGCCGACATAGCTTAGTTGGTGGAGCGGTGGACTGTTAATCCACAGGTCGCAGGTTCGAGTCCTGCTGTCGGCGCCATCTTTTTATCAACTTTAATTTGAATTTTTTCACAATTTTCTTCATTGATTTTTTTTGAGGTCATACAGTCCCAACACTCATGAGCTTCCTTTCATCAGCCGATGCATGGGTACTAGGGAGTCAGTTACTAGGGCACTAGAGGCAATAGAAAATTCAGGTAGACATTATCGAGACAGCTTACCGATGATCGCAAGTGAAAATATAATCAGTCCATTAGTCAGAAAGGCCTGTAATTCAGATTTACATGGCCGTTATGCAGAAGGGCTTCCATTCAAACGATATTATCAAGGATGTGATGATTTCGATACAATCGAAGATCTAGGAATAATTAGTGCGAAGAAGGTTTTCAATTGTACATTTGCGAATATACAATCAACTTCAGGAACCAACTCAAATATTGGTACATTGAAGGCTTTAACAAAACCCGGTGACACTATTACCGCTGTTTCTACTGCTGATGGAGGGCATATTTCTCACGCCAGAATGGGCGGAGTTGGAGTAAGAGGCCTAAATCTGATTACTTATCCTTGGGATGAGGATCGGATGGAGCCAGACATAGATGCTTCTGCAAAATTAATCAGAGAATCTGAACCCAGCCTAGCTCTTTTTGGGCAATCAGTTTTTCTATTTCCTACTCCTATGAAAGAACTGGCCGATGTTGCACATGAGGTTGATGCAAAGGTAATGTATGATTCTGCACATGTTTTGGGGCTGATTGCAGGTGGACAATTTCAAGATCCCTTAGGAGAAGGGGCTGATGTAATGACTGGAAGTAGCCATAAGACCTTCCCTGGGCCTCAAGGTGGTTTTGTACTATCCAAATCAGAAGATGAGAAATTCCATCGAAAATTGAACAGTGGAATATTTCCAGGGGTATGTTCTTCATATCACTTACATCATGTAGCTGGAAAAGTAATATCATTACTAGAATTTGAGGAGTTTGGTGAAAAATATGCTAGTGACATAATTGCCAACTCTAAGGCCTTGGCATCTGCTTTAGCATCCGAAGGATTTGATGTATTGGCAGAAGATAGAGGATATACAGAAAGCCATCAAGTTGTAACTAGACATGGAGAAAAAGATTCAGGTGCAGGTAGAAAGGCTGCAAAAATATTAGAGGACTCTGGGATTATTACCAATATGAATATGTTACCAGGAGATACAAAGGCTCTATCTCCAAGTGGACTCAGATTAGGAACACCCGAGTTGACGAGATTGGGCATGGGTACTGATGAAATGCAAGATATTGCTAAATTCTTCTCAAGGGCATTAATATCGAAAGAATCTCCTAAAAATATTAGGAATGATATTATGAGTTTTAAGAGTAATTTTCAAACAGTTAATTATTGTTTTGAGCCCGGTCCAGCCTATCCAGGACTAGATTAGTCCGTAACATATACATCTGAGCGTTTAATCGATAGATTGTGAATACAAAACCCTTAGGCGCTGTAATATTATGTTTAATTCTCCTTCTTCCAGGATGTACTAGTATTACTGGAGATGTCAAAGATGAAGATTTAGAAGTAAATAATGAAATAATAAACTGCCAAGATGACCCATCTCAAAGTGGGTGTTTAGTGAAAATTTCTCCTAACGATTGCTCTTTGAGTGAGATATTTGATACAGACTCATGCCGAGAGATAAATAGTCCAAAAAACCTACAAATGGGCGTTTCTGAGTTAATTCTAGAAATCAATTCAGAAATGCAACCACTTACTCCCAGCTTCTTAGGAGATAGACCATCATCATGGTCTATATCCCCCAATCTTCCAGAGGGAATAATCATGGATTTAGATTCTGGAGTTATTTCGGGCATTCCAATCGTCGAATCGATATCCAAAAATTATACTGTTACAGCTACTAATTTTGCGGGATCAACATCATTTAATTTTTCAATACGAATTACCAGTAAACAACCAGTTTCAATATCTTATTCTCCTTCAATATTGGAATGTACCGTGAATAATACTTGTTCGAATAATATTACTATAGAAGGTGGAATTCCTACATTCTATTCAATTATTCCAGAACTTCCATATGGATTATATTTACTTCAAAGTGGGGAAATCCAAGGAATCCCTCAAAATTCAGGAAATTCAAATCATACAATTATTGCATCAAATTCTGGCGGATACATCAGTAAAAATATCACAATTTCAATATCAGATGAAAAAATTTTCAATATTGAATACAACTTCACTGAACAATCTCTAGTAATTGGGCAGGCAATAGAAATTAATCCACAAATAATTGGTCCAAATCCTAATACTTGGATATCAGAACCCGATTTACCCGAAGGACTAATCATTTCAGAAAAAGGTAAAATTATTGGTATTCCTACTAAAATTCAGAATTTCATTACGTATAATATTCAAGGTTCTAATGGTGCTGGGACTGTTTCTACCAACATTTCATTCGAGATAATAGATATCGGAACAAAAAATTTATCTTATGGAAATTCTCAATTTTCATTTATGATAAATGAAGATGTTCAACCCATTATTCCTTATTGGGATGGCGGAAATCCTACTTCATGGGAAATAAATAATAATCTTCCAATTGGCTTATTTTTTGATGATGAAACCGGAATTATTTTTGGAAAACCTTCTCTACAATCGAATACTAAATATTTTACAATCTGGGCAAATAACTCAGGCGGATCCACATATTTCCAGTTTTCATTGGAAGTAATCGAGTATACAATTTCAATATCGTGGCCATTAGATGAAATTGCAATAGCGTCCAATAATTCATTCTTAATGAGGTCAAATTTCTCAGCCCCGAATGGTAGTACTTGGGAGATTTCACCATCATTGCCCAATGGATTGAGTCTATTTGATAATGGTACAATAATTGGCACTCCAATTGAACGTTCAGACTGGGATGAGTACTTTATCTGGGTTAATTTTTCTGGCTTCTCTGCTAATAGTAGCTTTTGGCTCGCAGTTCATGATTTGATTGCAGATCAATCCGAGATAATAAGGGGCATGGAAGTTACAAATTGGAACGGCCTTCCATCTACAATTTTACCCGTTGGCAAATGGTCTTTTCCCGTTGGAATCTCATCTAGAGATGATGGAAAAATTGGGAATCCAGTAATTTCTGCAAGTCATGTTGGAAGAGGAAAGATGTTAGGTTATGGTCATGAAAGCTGGATTAGTGGAGGACATACAACCCAAGAACTGACATTTTCATTACAAGCAGTGCAGTGGGTTTGTGGTAAAGAGGCGGAAATTGGAATTTCATATGGTTCCGGACTGTCTCATTACAAAGAAGATTTGGAGAATGATGGACATAATGTACAAGAATCAATATCTTTAGATGATTTATCCGAAGTAGATTGTCTAATTGATGAATTTTGGAATGGACATGATGCTAGAGATAATTCCCTTATAGAAGACTTTCTAGTCTCAGGCGGCGGTTTAATTATGGGTGGCCATTCGTGGTATTGGTCATATTCCAACTCAGATTTATCCAATAGTTTCCCGGGAAATAAAATCGCCAAAACCACAGGACTCTTCGTTTCAAACACAATTGGTGGAAATATAATAGATATGTCATCAATTCCCCACTCTCTGAATTCTCCAAAACTCGCCATCAATGCATTGACAAACCATATTCTAGATATTCAAGAATTAACGGAAGAAGAATCAAAGATTGCAGACTCCACTATTTCACTATGTACCGATGTAATTTCACTGGATTTCGATAAATTCTGGAATCCACTTAGAGAATTAGTTAACTTATCGGGATGGACGGTAATCGAATATGGATCTTTATATGAAGATGTAGGACATAATTTTGGAGCTGATCCGGTCGCAGATTCCCTAATTAGAATTGAATCAGCACTTACTCTCAAACTACCCGCCGAAGAATTGATACCTCATCCAAGTCACGAACAATTTCCAGGCAAGGTTCCAGATAATGCTACTAGGATATCTAGAACTATCATAGTTGATGGGAATCAAAGTGGATTAGATAGTAATTTCGGGTATTCGAATCCTCGAGCTGATATTCGTATATCTACAGGATTATATGCCGCTGCAGGAGAAATAGTTACAATTTCAGTACAACCCGACATTGTAACTTCAGGCACCAAGGTCCTCATAGGGGCACACACAGATACACTTTGGAACAAAGATCAAATTCACCGACACCCTGTAATTAGTAGATGGTGGGAAATAGATAATATTTCAACAGAGGTAGGAAATGCTTTTGGCGGTCAGATATATATTACCATACCTGCAGGTTCAACTATAGGGAATTTCAGTGTTAACATAGACAATGCGGTTAAATCACCCACCTTCATTCTAGGTCAAACAGATATGTTTCAATGGTTAAATCAATACAGATATCATCCTGCACCTTGGGCAGAAATTGGTAGCGATCTATTCATACTTACAGTCCCTAGTCATGAAATTAGAAACCTTGAAAATCCCGATGAATTGATGCATTGGTGGAATCAAGCCTTATCTATGGAACATGAACTATACGGATTCCTGCCATGGCCTAGAATTGAAAGAGCAGTATTTGATGCACAAATTTCAGTTGGTTGGATGCATTCAGGATATCCATTCATGGCACACGATTTAAGTGTACCAGATGTAGTTAATTTCACATATATGAGCGAGAATGGGGATTGGGGAATGTTTCATGAATTGGGGCATAATCATCAATGGATGCCTTCCACACTTCCTGGAACAGTTGAAACAGGATGTAACTTCGCTAGTGTTTATCTAATGGAAGAATTAGTAGGCATTTCAGGCCATGGAGCACTAGAAATAAACAATAGAAAAGCTAGAACTAGGGAATATTTCGATGATGGTTCAAATATCTCAAACTGGTCAGTCTGGGTTGCATTGGAGACATTTTTAATTATCAAAGAAAACTGGGGTTGGGCTCCTATTACTGAAGCCCTAAAAGTATACTATGATTTACCTGAAGAGCAAATACCTTCTAACGATATTGAAGAATATAATGCATGGGTAATTCATATCTCAACTAAATCAGGTTTTAATTTGGCCCCATATCATCAGGCTTGGGGATTCCCAATTACTCAATCAACATTTGATGAATTAAGTCACCTGCCCGTCTGGGTAGACGATCCTTTAAGGAGTACTTATTTTGAGTATGATAGCATACTGAGAAATTTAAGCTCTCCAATCATATCATCACCTAATTCAGCTACAGTAAATTGGGAAACTTATGATAATGGAACAAATATTTCTCTAACAATTTTCTATGGAGAGAATGATGGGGGCAATAATCAACTGGCATGGGAAAATAGTCAATTTATTGGTTCAACAAATGTAGGCAATCATTCTACGACTCTTACTGGATTAGATTGCTGTGGAACTACATATTATGCTAGAATCCATTCATCTAATGGAAATAGTGAGAAATGGTACGGGCCAATTTCCTGGACTACTGACTATCTTCCAGATTGAATCCTGATTAAATTTTCTAGTGATATTCTAATCTTATTTTTCTCATGTATTTGAGCAAGAGGAATCCAAATTATGGTATGTCCTATCGTGAAAATAAATGCAGGTATTAGGTCTAGTCTAGGCATGTCCTGTACAATAATCGCCACTATGCCCAATACTGCAAAATGGCACACATATATTGTTAGTGACAATCTACCTGCCGGCTCAATAATATTTATTTTTTCACCAAATCGCGGACTTCCTCCTGATAGCTCATCACCCTCTAAAATTCTCATAACTAGTATAACTATAGTCCCTGAAACCAATAAGAAAGGCATACTAGCGGGAAAAAAGGTAAGTATAGCATCACCATTAGTTAAGGCCCAAATTCTTTCCGAAACCAAGGAATAGGCAATAGTTATGAAGATCGTAAATAGTCCAATAGTAATAACTACATCTCTAGCTTTAGGAAAATCTGACAGGTCAAATATAATTGTCCCCAGAATACTAAAAAATAACCATGGAAATAATGGATAGGTACCATTCCATAATAGTCTTTCAATCCAAATCAACCAATTTTCCGACGAAACTCTTTCAAACCAACTAAGTTGATCACTGGCTATTTCTCCAATTAA
>CEVZ01082020.1_pt1 | contig 12274 bp, 8 predicted proteins | sample 361371 | NCBI WGS metagenome assembly CEVZ01 (sample SAMEA2620217, study PRJEB7988) | marine metagenome | isolation source: saline water (ENVO:00002010), including
GGATCGTTCACGTTCCATCGACCGAGCAAATATCCCGTCCACGTCACGAACGTCGCCGCCTCCGCCAGCGCGTTGGCCGCCGGATACGCCGAAACGAACGCTCGCGTCGCCGCGCCCCTCAATCCTCTCGCCTCTCGTCTCGCTCGCACCGCCGCCTCGACCACCGCATCCTCCGATTCACTCGCCCCCACGCGATCGGCGCTCGCCTCGAACACGCTCGAGCGCCGTCTGGCGTCGACGTACCGCTCCGGCGCCAACCGTTCGTGCGCCGCCGCCGCCTTGCTCCGCGCGTACGGCCCGAACGCCAAGATCGCCGCGCTCAAGAATCGCTGCCACCCATCGATCCTATACCTCCCATCGCTTCGCACGCGCCCATTCGTGAGCGTTCTCGGCACGCGCTGCAATCCGTACACGCTCTCCGCGAGCGACCCGTCGCCGCTCGCGAAACTCTTCAACTCGGCGAGAAACGTCAACGCCGCGAACACCTCATCCCCTCGATCGAGCGCGTAGTGCGCCACCCCGGGCGCACCAGCGTTCGCCAGCGTCCCCAGTGCGTACGCGAGCGCCCCCTTGAGGCTCGGCGCGAGCTGTTCGGCGGCGATGAGCTCAAAGAATGTCGGACGAATGGATGGGTCCACATCAACGCGACGACGTCTGCGCCTGTTTCTCGCGATCGACGCCTCCACCGCGGCGTCCGACGCGTCTATCGCCGCGTGCGTCGACGTCGACGCGTCGGGTTCGGCGCCGCGGGCGATGCGCGCGCGATGCGCGAGCAAGGGAAGCATCGTCCCGGTCCCGAGGTGTGAGGCGCGACGACTCGACCGGACGCGACTCCGACTCGACTGGACTCGACCAGACGCGACGTCATCGCGCGTTCGTTCACTACGTACGCGTATGTTACAATCTCGAGATGTCTAGACGTTCGATCGCGCCACCGCGCGAGGACACCGCGACGCGCGGGTTTCTTCGAATCGAATCGAATCGAATCGAATCGCGCCCGACCGCGCGAAAAATAAAATACTCACTCGATCTCTCCCCCGATCCGCGATCACTCCGCCGTCGTCGTTCGTTTCCTCGATCCCTTCAATCCTTTGAGCGCCAATCCGAGCTACTCGCGCGCGAAACAGCCATCCACCGTCAGTCTTTTCGCGTAGAGTTTCGAGCTCGAAATCAAAGTCAAAACGAATCGAAATCGAAATCACACATCACGCGCGTCCCCTCGCGCGCGTCTCCTCGCGAGACGATCCCCGAACGATACAAAATCACGCATCGGTCGCACCTCGGCCTCGATCGCGCTCACGTCCTGATCGATCTCCCCGCTTCGAAGGTGTAAGACGAAGGTTTCCCCTCGAGGCCCGCGCGCGCGGGATAAGGGCGCGGCGCTTCCGTCCTCGTTCCAGCGCGCGACGTTGCGTCGAACGAACCCGGGGTAGATGAGGGCGTCGTACTCGGCGGCGGACATGGCGGACATGGCGACCGACGACGGCGACCGACGCGTCGGCGTGTGGGGAACGGGTCGAGAATCGGTCGGGCCCGAAAACGACAAATTACAAGAGTTTTTGGGGAACGGGATGGGAACGGTGGATGAAGGCGCGAAAAGACACGCATCTGGACGCTGTGATGTGACAACGTTGACGGCTAAGAATGTGTTTATCGACGCACGAATCGAAAAACGTCGCGATCGAACGCGGTGGCGCCCTCGGACGCGACGCGAAGACGCTCGCCGGCGAAGAAACCGCCCTCGGGCCCTGATAAAAAGTCGGCGAACGCGTCGGGACGAAACCGTATGGATCCGTACCGCGCCTTGCACTCGTCCGGTAAGATTGGACGGCCGAGGACTTTTTTACGAAGGGTCGATCTGTAAGATCGCCACGGTTGCGGTTCGAGTATGAGGGAACCGCCGGGGACGAGGGCGTCTCGACACTTGCGAAAGACGGCGCGCACGCCCTCGTCTCCAAAGTTTAAGTGTATCCACTTGGTGACGCTGAGTAAGAGTATGACGTCGAAGGTTTCGGTTCCGAAATCGTGTTCCAGCGCGTTCGCGCGTCGAAATTCGACGCAATCAAAGGCGGATGTCGTCTTCTTTTTCGGCTTCGGCGGCGCGGCTTCGGCTTCGGCTTCGGCTTTGGCTTTGGCTTCGGCTTTGGCTTCGGCGTGTCTTCGCAACGACGCTAATTTTCTCTCTCCCGCGCGCACTAAATCCCCATCGATGTCCAAACACAAACACGCGCTCGGCTCGAACGCACCGACGAGCGATAACGAAAACAAACCGTCGTTACACCCGACGTCGGCGACGCGGCGTCCCCGAAACCACTCGTCCCGAAGCGCGCTCAAACGGTGATCCTCCATCGCTTCACCGACGCGATAGCCGTAGTATCGATCGTAATTCCCGTACCGATACGACTTTTGTGTCTTTTGACGCCTCTCGCGTCCGTCGACGCGCGCTCCCGCGCCGTCGCGCGCGCGTTTTCGTCGCCACCGTTGCTCGCGCACTTTTTCTCGGGACGTCGATTCGTCGCCGCGGTGCGTGGACGCGCGCGCGCGCGCGCTCGGGGGTGGTTCGGATGAACTCGATGGTACGTCATCGATGTCGTCGCGCGCGCGCGGTGCGGGGTCGTCGGTGGAGTCGCGCGGCATCGAGGCGCGCTCTGCGGCGACGGCGGCGAGAGGCGTCGACGCGAAGAAACAATCAATGTACGAATTACAATGTATGCGCGCGGTCACCGAGCGTCGATGAGATCTTTCCTGGTGATGACGCCTCGTGGAACGTGTTCTTCGTCGACGACGACGAGATGTCGAAGTCCCAGGGAGAGGAAGAGGTCGTGCGCGCGTCTCGCCGGGAAATCGAGCGACACGGCGAGCGGCGCCGGGTTCATGTACGTGCGCACGTCCACGACGGCGGCGCCGAAGGCGTCGACGGTGGGCGGACGATCGACTCGAAGCGGTGATGCGTGCGAGCGCATGAGACGTTCGACCTCGATGGCGTCGACGGATTCGTCGAGGACGCCGGCGGCGACTCCGGGCACGGCGGCGGCGGTGACGCCGCGCACGTGCGCGGTTCGCATCTCGAGATCGAGCCTCGTTTGCGTCGATTCGGACGCGTCCGGAGACGCGTCGACTTCTGATGCGGCGAGAAGGACGTCGAGCTGCGAACGGAGGATGAGACCGACGAGTTTTCCTCGATCGTCCACGACGGGGAACCCGTTGTGAGACGCGTGCGCGAGGAGCAATCGCACGGCGTCTCGGTGCGCAATCTCCGGTAAAATAGCCGGTGGCACCGCCATGACGTCACGCACCGTCTTATCGTCGAGCGCACTCGAAGGTTCTCGCGGGAGGTACGCCACCGTCTTGCTTCGAGAGAGCTCAGCGTGATAAATGCCGCTCGCAAAGTAATTCCCGACGATGTTGCTCACGACGACGGCGACGATGATGGCGAAGACGAACGCCTGTCCGTTCGTGCTCTCGACCATGATGACCACCAGGGACACGGACGATCGAAACACACCGCCGAGCGCCGAGGTGGCGCCGATGAGGGCGTAGAGACCGGGTTGGATGTCCCACGATTCCGGGAGCGCGCTCTTTAGCGTCAATCCGGCGCATCCGCCGGCGCACGCGCCGAGAAACAAACTCGGCATGAATAATCCACCGGGCACCGCGATCCCGAACGCGAGCGCCATCATGACGAGATAACACGCGGCTGCGATGGCTAATCCTCGCGCGGTGAACCCGTACGCCTCCCCCCACACGTGCTCCGCCATGCCGAACATCCACCCGATGGAGCGACCGGGATAGACGAAGAAGACGGTTGCGATGTCGTTGATTTCACCCTCTGGACAGTTGAAACGCACGCCGAAATCGTCTTTTTTCCACGTATCCGGTGGCACGATGCACTGTCCGGCGTACGCGGACGCGGCGAAGCGAATGGCGACGGTTGCGAGGACGACGACGACGCACTCGCACATGCGCGCAATTTTTTGCCTCGCCGACGGTCGAAATCTCGCCGTTCGCGCCTGAATCGCGTTGAACGTCGCCCCGAAGAGTCCGCACGCGGCGGCGACCGAGACGAAGAACGGTAACTGATGGAAGTAATCCCTCGGTGTCGTCGGTCGAAGGGTATCGCCGGTGATGAACACCATTCCTGGATTGCCTCGTAAATCGAGCAACGCCAAGACGAAGGACGCGACGGCGGCGCACATTAAACATCGCCACATCGTGCGTTGACTCCAAAACGTGCTCGCCTCTTCGAAAGAGAAGAGCACGCCTCCAATGGGAGCGCCGAAAGCCGCGGCTAATCCGGCGGCGGCGCCCGCGGAGACGAATTCTCGGTGCGTCGACGGCGACGCTAAATCGAGCAAGACGGTGTCGAGTTTCGGAGACTCGCCGAACCGAATCAAACCCTTACGTCTTCGTCCTCCTCCTCGTCGTCGTCGACGCCGACGCGATAAACGTTCGCGCACGTCGTCCTCGACGCACTCCTCCTCCTCCTCCGCTGAATCTTCCGCATCCATCGACGAATATCCCTCCTCGTCCTCCTCCTCCTCGTCCGAATCCTCGGCGTCCTCTCTCGTCGACGCCCCTCCACCCTCCTCCCCCATCGCCCGTCTCGGCCACCACAGCGCACACACGCTCGCAATCCCCGCCCCTATCTGCACCATCGGTCCCTCCGGCCCGACCGCCAGCGCGCTCCCCACTCCGCCGCACACGCCGACGATTTTCGCCGCCGTCGTCCGTCCGCTCAACAGTCCCGGGACGTCGTTTCCATTCAACGTCGCCATCACCGCCGTCACCCCACCTCCGCTCGCTAACGGCGCCCGATACGTCACGACCCACCCCGCGACGAGCACCAACACCGACGACGTACACGCGAACAGCGCCGCCGTCGTCGTCGGCGCGTCCGCGTAATATCTCGACACCAACGCCGCCTGCGCGGCGACGACCCGTCCCGTCGCTCCCTCGATCGCCCACGCGACGACACCGACGACGAGTCCGACGAGCAACGTGAGCGCGTACTTTGCAGACGTCGCGGACGGAACGTACGCCGTCGACGACGACGCGAGACGTCGACGATTACTGAATTCTCGTCGCCGCGCGTGCGCCATGTTCCGGGGACATTCGTAATCGATGCTCTCGTAATAGTGCGCGGGCGCGCGTCGAGGGTGCGATTCGAGGTATTCGTCGCCACCGCGCGTCACCGCGCGAGGCGTCGGGGGCATGATGGACGCGAGCGTCGGCGTGTGGGGATGGATTGGATTTCGTCGCGAATTCGAGAGGACGAGGGAGAACGGCGAATGATGCGCACACAGAGCGCGGAGACGCGAGACGCGGGCGTCGTTTTCATTCTTAATTTACTCGGGTGAAACGTGCGGTGGTCCCGCGCGCGATCGCGCGAGAGCGAGTTCGGCGCGAGAGAGACGCGCGCGCACGTCTCGCATCTCGACCACCAACTCGCGAACGATGGATGCGAGTTCCTCCGCGCTCATCGCGTCGAGTGACGCGTCGTGAACGTCGCCTGGACGACTGAATGGATCGTTTTCGTCGTCGAAGGGGTCAGAGTCGTCGTCGATGCGTTCGGGGACGGGTTCGTACCCGGCGAACGCGGCGGCGGCCGCGCCGGCGGCGTCTCGCGGAACCGTCGGGGACGGGGATGGGGACGGTCTCGGTGACGCCGGCGGTGAGTGCGTGATCCTCGCGCGTGGTTTCCCGTCCTCGTTCGTCGTCGCGGACGACATCGCCTCGCGCGCCGCCATGGCGGCTCGTTTTTGTCTCAACACGTCCCGTTCCTCCTCGACGGCGCGACGAATGCGCTCGTTTTCTTCCCTATCGCGTCGTTCGTCCTCCTCTCGCGCGCGTCGCTCGCGTTCGCGTCTTTCCGCCACCTGTCGATCCAACGCCTCCACGTACGCGTCTCGACGCTTCCGTTCCTCCGCCGACTCCCTCGCCGCTTCCGCCGCGTCTCGCCGCCGCGCGTTCGCCGCGTTCGCCGCGTTCCTCGACCGTTCGCGCAGCGCCTCTCTCCCATCCATCCTCGCGCGCGTCGCCATCTGCGCGTCCAACGCGTGTCGATACGCCCGCGCGTTCGCCTCCCGCTGCGCTCGCTCGCGCGCGCGACAGAGCGCCTCGTCCCGAGCCAACGTCCCGAGCGCACGCGCCGGCGCCAACCACCCTCGATCGTCCGCGTGCGTCCCGCTCGGCGTCCCCGCGGCGCGCAACGGGCGAAACGAACGATCATCTCGCACGCGCGTCATGTCTCGAAGTCGACGGACGCGCGCGAGGACTCTCGAGCGCGCGTTCCCGAAACGCTCGCTCGGTGACGTTCAAATTCAATGCGCGCGCGCCCCTCGCGCGTGACGCGCCGTCGTCGCGCGGTCGCGGTCGACGACCGTCTCAGAACGCGACGCGCGCTTTCGGTCGTCGCGTCGAACGCGATTCGCGGCGAGAAAGACGCGCGTCGAGCGATGGCGACGATGGGCGTCTTCAGTGCTCGACGCTTTGCATTCGCGCCCGAATGTCCGTCCATCTCGCGCTCGAGCCCGCGATCGACGACGAGGGCGGGTCGATCGATCACCTCGCGCACGTCGCCGAAGATGGATCGTTCGCGAGCGCGAGCGACGGCGCGCGCGTCGTGCGCGCGCACGCGTGGGCGCACGATTCATCATCGACATCGGCGCCCGAGATGAATGACGGCGCGGACGACGACGAGGACGCGCCGTTGGAGGCGGTGCGTCGCGCGTTTGAATCATACGCGGTGTCCTCGCCGATGTGCGCGAGCGATGCGAGGCGGGGATCGAGATTGGTGGCGACGCACGTCGGATTTCACGGAGCGTCTCCGGCGGCGGCGACGACGACGACGGGACGGTATTTAATCGCCGCGCAGAGAGACGGCGCGCTGGCGATGTGGCGAAAAGGTCGAGACGACCGTTGGGTCGCTCAGGCGGAGGCGCCGTACGCGGGGGCGCCGCCGATCGTGGCGAACGCGCTCGAGAAGGGGGATTCGCGGTTGGGCGACGCGTTCGCGGCGACGGCGTGTTCGGCGAGCGACGGAGGGGTGTACTGCGCGACGCTGAGCGAGGACGGAGACGGTGGAGGGTGGTTGGTGTTGAGGAAAATAGGCGTCGACGGCGAGACGACGACGACGACGGCGACGGTGCGGTACGCGGATGCGAGAGGGTTGGAGGGCGCGGGCGGCGAAGATTTTTGGGTGACGACGACGAGCGGGACGTTTTATAGATGGAATTGTCGGTTAGGGCGCGCGGTGGCGCGCGTGAACGTGTGGAACGCGATGAACGATGACGATGACGACGGTGAGTGCGTCGCGCGACGCGCTGGTCGCGCGTTACTCACGTCGAAATCGTACCCAAACGACGCGCTCTTGTGTTTCGATGCCGACGCCGGTCGCGGGTACGAGCTTCTTCCCGCGCTCTCGGCGCCGAACGCGCGCTCGGACGTGACGACGCGCGACCACACCGTCCAGCGCGTGTGCGCGATTCAACGCGCGAAGAGCGGGGACGAGGCGTCGACGAGCGACATTGTGAGCGCGGCGAGACACGGCGCCTTTGTGTGGACGGCGTCCGTCGACGGCGAGCGACGATCCATCGACGTGTACCACGCCATCACGGGCGCACACATCGCCTCGACCGACGTGCCCGCGCCCATTGTGTCTCAGCCGACGGCGGCGTCGAAGGTTTGGTCGCAGAGTCCGGTGTTTGAGGTGCTGAACGCGGGCGCGATGGGCGTCTTCGCACGTGTCTACGTCCCGGGTGCGCTCGCGCCCGCGTATCGGTGTTCTATACACGTTCCGAGCGCGCTCGCGAAAATAGTCGAACCGGTCGTGTTGGACCCCACGGCGCACGGCGTCGAGCGCATCGATCGACTCCTCGCCGAGATGAAGTCGTTCGGCGGGTGCATCGAGCCGCTGTCGCACGCGCTCGTCATGGCGAGGAAAGAAGCTGAGACCGCGCCCGAGGCGTTCAAAACGAAGCGGGACGCGTCCGATAGTTTAGATTTACGAGACGCGCGCGCGTCGTGTTCGTTCGCGCCGGCGCTCTTGCTCAAGGCACGTCTCACCGGACGATTCGACGACGTCGCCGCGGCGAGATGGAATTTTGCGGCGAAGGAAGCCATAGAGGCGCTCGAGAACGCCGCGCGCGGAGACGGCGCGTTTTCGCGTCTCGCGAGCGAAAACGTGGACGAGACGCGCGACATTTTGCTCAGGGATTGGGAGGCGGCGCGCGCGAGCGCGACGAGTACCGCGAGAGAGACTGAGACGGAGACGACGCACGTCTCCACCTTTGTGCACGAACTCGAGACAGCGCGCGGCGCGAAACTCCCCGCGTTCGCGTGGGTGAGCGCCGCGGCGTTGCGCGCGTTGTCCGATTCCGAGTCGTTAGAGCCCTTCGTGAACGCGGTGTGGAACGGGAAACCGTTGGTCATCCCGACGGATGACGCCGAGTTGGCGACGCGGGCGCGCGCCTTCGCCGACGCCGCGAGATCGCGCGTCGACGCGTCTCTGAGCGCGAACGACGCATCTCTGAGCGCGTTCGAGGCCACGATGCACTTGGTGTATCGCATCGCGCCGCGATACGCCATCGCGCTCATCGACGCCGTGGTGGCGGAGACTGGCGCGTCGCGGGTCGATTTGGCCAAACGCGCCATACGCATGGCGGAATCGCCCGGCGCGCTCTTGGACAGTTTCGGCGACGGCGACGCGGCGGACGCCCTCGCGCGCGCCATCGCCGAGACCCTCTGCGCGGCCGATCTCGCGCGAAGCGGCGTGTACGTCGCGCTCACGTTCGGTGGATTATACGGCGCGCGGCCAAAGAGAGCGTACGCGCAGCGCGGCAAGACGACCCTCGCGGGATGGGACCTCGCGCACGACGTTCTCTTCGCCGAGATCGACCACCGACGTCATTCGATCGATGACGCGCGTCGTTTCGCCGCCGAAGCGTTCGAAGTCATGAGCAAATCCTTCCGCACGCTCATCGAGGATTGGAACGATTTACCGCTTCGGCAATCCGCCGCGGACGTCGACGTCGACATCGCCGCCGAGGTCATGCTTCGCACCGCCGACGTCGTTCGCTCGCTCTACGACGACGGCAACGCGCGGGTGGAAACGCGCTCGCCCGTCCTCGACGTCGCGCGAAGACACGCCACCACCATCACCGAGGTGCGCGCCGCCGCCGCGCGCGGCCAAGACGCCGAAGAAACCGTCGACTCGCTCGAACGTCTCATCGTCGCCGTCACCGCCACGCTTCGCGCTCGCAACGCGAGCGAACGCGACGAAGCGTGACTTCATAACATCACCCATTCCACCATCACCGATCGCCCATCCCTCCCGTCCCCGTCCCCGTCCCCGGCGTCGCCGTCGTCCCCGGGACGAAAAAGCGCGCGTGCCTCACACCATGACCCACTACGACACCCTCGGTCTCACCGCCGAGGCCAAAACGGACGACGTGCGAGACGCGTACAAACGCCTCGCCCTCGTCCTTCACCCCGACCGCCCTCGGGGCGACGCGCGCGCGTTTCTCGAGCTCAAACGCGCGTACGATTGTCTCGCCGACGGAACCCTTCGCGAGAGATACGACGCCTCGCTCGCGTCTCGAGCGTCTCGACCGCTCGCCGACGTCGTCGACGTCGAAGAGATGGACGTTCGGACCGTCTCCTTCGCTTCTCCCGAGAACGACTCTCGCGTCGCGAGCGGTGGGTGCGACGTGTACGCGCGCGCGTGTCGGTGCGGCGACGCCTACGAGATACCGGTGGGTGAACTTCAATCCCTTCGTCGCACGCACGACGAGTGCGTGTTGGAGTGCGGCGGGTGTTCGTTACGAATAGCCGTGCGATTAGCGCCGATAGGGGTCGATCCCACGAGCGCGAGCGCGAGTCTGGCGGTCGGGTGACGCGCGCCGAAAAAGCGCCGCGCGGAGCGTAGAATTTCAATAGAATCAATATTAGAATACATAGAGCTAGAGCACCCCTCGCGTCGACGCGCTCAAACCACCATCACATCTTCATCACCCTCCTCGCTTCCTCATCGCTCCCTCGTACTCCTCCAATAACTCGGCGTACACCACTTTCACGCAAAACGTACACGCCGGCGCGCTCTGACAACAATCGCTCTCGAGCGGTTCCCTCGGTCTCTCGAGCGCCCTCGTCTCGCATCGACAGAACCGTCGTCCGCACGCGACGCAGAGCGAAGGCGGGGGAAGTCGGTCGTCGACGATGCCCTTGGCGAGCTTTTTACGACGAATGGATTCGACGACGACGGCGTTCGTCAAGTCTCGTTTTGCTTTTTTGGGATTCTTCGTCGCGGTCGATTCCGACGACGAGAGACGCGCGAGGGGGAGGGACTCGACGCGAAAAGTGGATGACGACGTCGACGGTGGTACCGCGACGTGGCGCGCGAGACGGGAGAGACGCGCGCGCATGGTACGCGGGCGAGGTGTGACGAATGTGATGTGTTCGAGCCGCGGGACGCGCGCGCGAGAGCGAGAGAGCGAGAGAAGGAGAGACGGTGGTGGTCGAGTCGTGAGACGTGAATTGCGCGTCGCGTGAGGCTTGTACTATGTTTTCGTTTTGTGATTTTTCTATAATTTTACGCGTCGATGGGGGGACTCGAATGGAAATCGAATGTTTTCACGTCGCCGTCGTAATCGACGGCTTCGCCCGACCGTCGGACGCGTAAAAACGCGTCCAACGCGGCGGTCGCGCGCGGTGGCCATCGGTTGGCGACGGTGTCGGTGGTCGAGTAGAGTCGACACGGGGTGTCCAGACCGGCGTCCTTGACGCCGCCGTCGAGTTCGGCGGCGATTTGATTGGCGGATTGCGCGAAGAGCTCGAATCCGTACGCCAACGCGCCGGCGTCGCGTTTTTCCTCGGCGGAGCGTTTCGCGCCGAAACCTCGACCGGATTTACACAGAAACGTCCACTCGGCCTCGGCGCTCGTTTCGTCGCCGAGTGCCCAGAGAATTGCGGCGAGCGCGGCGCGCATGTCGAGAAATTCTGGGTCTCGACGCAACAACTTCCGACACGTCGCGACCGCTACGTCCTCTCTACCGCTTTGAAACGCGGCGAGCGCGTAATTCGCGAGCGCGATCTCGCGCATGTCCTCCGAACCGCGCGAAGACTCTAAGAAATCCGCCATCGCCTCGTCCCATCGTCCGAGCGCGCCCTTGGCGTTGCCAAGGTTATTCAGCGCCAACGGATCCGGCGAGTCGTCGTCCATGTCGACGGAGGCTTGCAAATCGACGAGCGCGCTCGCCCACTCTCGATACTGAAGACGCAGCGTCCCACGATTACTGAGCGCCGCGCTCATGGCGGGCGAGTTTGGAGGTGATAGTTTCAACGCCTCGCCCCACAACGCGTCGCTCTCTTCGAACGTCGGCGCCGACATGGCGGCGTTAAAGGTTTCGGCCAATCTCTTCGCGTCCGCGCTCGCGTTCGCGCTCGCGGGACGGGCGATGCCGAGCGAGAGCGCGGACGCGCCCGCGACGACGGCGGCGGAGAAAAGAGCGGCACGTCTCGTGGACGACGGCGGCTTCGACGACGCGTCGAGAATGGGTCCCGCGAGCGTCTTCGGGATGGTTTCCGCTCGCGGAAGCGCGCGCCTGGCGCCGACGTCGCCGCATTTTGCCGCGGCGACGTACGCGCCGAGACGCATCGCGTCGCCGAGATTAAACTCTTCCGAACACATCGCGGCGGCGAGCGTGCCGATGAACGCATCGCCCGCGCCCGTGGTGTCGACGATGTCTTCGTCTCGAAGTCGTCTCGCCGGCGCGAAAATCACCTCCACCGTCATCTCCAGCGCGCCGCTCGAATCTCGCACGCGCATCGCCTCCGTCTCTCGCGACGGTCCCGGCGCGTCCTCGCTCGTCGTCGAAGACGTCTCGTTCGCGAGCGCCTCCACGCGCGCGATGACGTCATCGATGGACGTCGCCTCGCGCGTCTTCGCCGCCGCCGCCGCGTCTTCGTCGACGCGCGCCAACGCGACCGCGCCTCGCGCCCCCAACGTCGTCGTCACGCTTCTCGCGTCCGGCGCCGACTCCAACACGCGCATCATCGCGTCCCCCAAACTTGAACACTCCGGAAACCTCGCCGACGGATACGTCTTCGACGTCACCACCGCGTCCGCCAGCGCCACCAATTCGTCTAAATTTTCTCGCAATCGCTCCGCCTCCACCAACACCCGCGTTCCTCGTCTCTTCTTCGCCTCTCTCGCCAACACGATCGCCCCCTCGGTCAGACGACCGTCGAAGTACACGACGTGAGGTCGCACGTCGTC
>CEVZ01246281.1_pt1 | contig 12267 bp, 14 predicted proteins | sample 361371 | NCBI WGS metagenome assembly CEVZ01 (sample SAMEA2620217, study PRJEB7988) | marine metagenome | isolation source: saline water (ENVO:00002010), including
CGGGTAGACCTTTCATTCTTGTTAGATCTCCTTGTGCAAATGCTAATGTTTCAATCATGTTATTTACTTTTTTAAGTTCATCAGCATTAAATATTTTTTTCATGCTTAAAGCTTGTTTTTCTAATCTAGCTGCGAACGCTTTAGCATCAATGATATTACCAAATTGTGGATCAATTTTTTTGGATGCTTCTAAAGCTTGATTTAAAAACTGTCCTTTAAAAGCTGTAAGTAAGTCTTCTGATTGTTGTGTAGTTATTTGTCTTACTTTTCCAAATTCATCTGTATACTTTGTAAATTTAGGTAGTTCTCTAATTTGATTAACTACTTTACCAACTAAATCTGACTTATCTCCTGTTTTAAATACTGCAGCAAAAATGTCTCCAATGTCACCAGTATTTTTAATACCTTTTGCTAATACTGCATTTAAACTTCCTCTTTGAAAGATATCCATACCACCTTCATAAAATTCATTAGCTTCTTTTAAAAATCTACCCGCTTCTTCACTTAAACCCTTTAATGATTCAGGACTTAACAACTCATCAAATTTATTAAGTAATTGTGTGGCTCCTCCAATACCATCAGAGACTCCATCTCTTATAAATTTTTGTTTTAATGCAGCTACTTGTGATCTTAATCTACCAGCTTGCGCATAACTTAATTTACCACCTGCTGCTTGTACACCTTCTTCCATAAATTTATTTTGAAGCTGTCTTAAAATTGGTGTTAGTGGATCAAGTTCTTCAATTCCTTCTTTTGCTTGTCTTTGTAACTTTAACACGGTTTCTTGTAATCCACCTTTTCCTTCAATAGGTAGAGTAGGTAGGCTTTTAGCATTTTTACCTGATGCTTGAATCAATGCATCATCAACTCTTTTATACATAGCATCTTTAGCCGCTTTAAACATGTTTTCTGCATCAGTGATTGTTTTAAAAAAATAATTACCTAATGCTTCTTTATCTGTAATTCTTACTCCGTTGTCAGTAATTTGTTGGAAAGAATTAACTATATCATCTGAAACAAGTTTACCCATCGCTTGTGCAGATCCTCTTCTTCTTTCTAATGCACCACCACCAAATAAAGCTTTTGATACAACATTCTCAATAATATTAATTGTTCTATTTTCAGTCTTAACTCCTGGAGTCAAACCTTTTTGCATTTCCATTGCTTTGTCTTTTAAACTTTGAAATTGACTTTCAGGAATATTATTTTTCTCCATGAATTCTTTAATAGCTGAATCATCAATTGTTTTTTTAGCTTGCATCTCTACTTGTTCTTTAATTGGTCTAATTGCACCATCCGCAGTTTTTGCAATTAAGTTAGCTCCAGCTTTACCATATAAAATTTCATTAGCTTTCATTCGTAAAGTAGTTTCGGCTTCTTCAGCACCTTCTAATAATTTTGCATACCCTTGAGGTTTACCTAAAATTTTTGAAACGTATTGACCTCCTTTAATTACTATTGGCCCACCAATAAGTTCTGCTGCTGCACCTTCAGTTGCAGCTCTAACAACTTCATTTACAACATTTTCTTTTGGGTCAAATGTTTGTGCCACAATAGCACCTGCTCCTCCACCAGCTGCAGCTCCAGCTGAAGTTTTGAGTAATGCTTTTATAAAAGGTTTAGACAACATACCAATTTTACCCGCAATTCCTGGAAGTCTACTTGCTCCAGTTCCTAAAGCACCAACAACAGATAAACCAGCTTCTGTAAGAATTCTTGCAAATGATGGATCGTTTGTATACTTTTCTGTAGCTTCATCAGAAACTGCATCACCTACTAAGTTACTATTAATTTCAGATAAAGCCTCTCCAATTTTTTTACTTTCTTCAGCAGTAGGAGTTTCGCCTTCTATGTTTACAACACCAAGACCTTTTACATTAATTTGTCCCATGCTAATCCTTTACTAAGTTACCTGACTCATCAAAAGAATAAAAGTCTAAGCTTTGATCATATGTTATATCTTGTGCGTTAATACCAAATTTAGTGAATGCTGAACTATAATAGTCTACAGTATTAGGATCTACTACAACACCGCCAGCACCTAGTCTGTCATCTAATTGTTGAATTTTATTTTTTGCAACTTTAATTTTTTCAACAATTACATTTTCAGGATCGTTTATTGATGGCAAGATAGCGTTGAAACTAGCTTCCTCTAAAGGACCGACTTGTGCACCCCTTAGTGCAGCAATAGCTTCTTTTCTAAATGTTTCTAGTTTTGTGTTGAAGTTTGCAGCTTTAGGATTCATACCAAGTGCAGCAGTTGCTTTTGCAATACGACCAGCTACAGGACCAGAACTCGCACCTTCTTGAATATCTCTTAAAATATCATCAGCTGCACTTAATGTAGTATATCTTTTACCAGCTTTTTCTCTTTCACCAAAAGTAGGTTTATCTTTAATATCAACAACCTCTCCATCTTTTACTTTTACAATTAATCTATCTTTTACATTATATCCAAGAGATGCTTTTTCAGCATCAGTTGCAGCTCTAATACTTTCTGTGCTTTTTTTATTTTTTTGTTTTTCTTCTTGTATTGCGATTAAAGTAGATGGTAATTTTTCTGCACCTTGACCAACTGCTCTAAGAACACCACTCAATGCGCTTTCACCTTGTCTTTGTGTTGACTGTAACAAAGGCGCAGCAAAGGTTGCTGCGATAATAGCTTTTTCTCTAGATGACATCCCACCTTCTTGAAAATGTTGAATGTTAGCAATACCACCTTTATTAAATGCTTTAGGCTTATGCATTTTAAAATATCTATCTCTAAACATTTTTCTTGTTAATACTTTTTCCATATTACCTCGGCTGCATTAAGTTATATGTAGAGTAAGCACCTAAGCCAGCACCAAGAGCTTGTCCTAAAGGATTTGCACCGGGAGCCGTGGAGGCTGTAATTGTGCTCTGTGTAGTAGGTAAGTTAGTCATTATACCTTTTAAGAATTCTATTCTTTGGAATGGTTCATATGCTCTTTGTAAAGCAGTCTGTCTTTGTGCTTCTAATTGCTGTTGACCAATTCCTCTTTGAACTGCACCAGCTTGAAGTTGCGCTTGAATATCTGCAAGAGACATAGCTTGTTGTTGTTGCCCCATTCTACCTAAAGCTTGTCCTGCTGCAAGTTGAGTTCCACTAACTAAATTTTGTTGTTGTTGCGCAGCTCCTAATGCAGTTTGAAATCCTTGTGCTTGAGCTTGGCCAATCTGAGAAAGTCTAGCTCGTTCTAATTCTGCTTGAGCTATACCTTGTCTGCCACCACCAAAAGCTCCTGAAGCAACTGCTTGTGCACCTAATTGATTTTGTGCCATTTGTGATTGTCTATTTATTTCATCAGTTACATAAGATTGATATGGATTAAAAAATTGTGAAATGTTTGGTCCAGCTGCAGCAGTTTGTTGTGCACCTAATAAGGATCCGATACCAGCTCCAACAGTTGGAGCACCCACTCCTGTTTGACCAGCTTGTGTAATTGCAGCTTGTTCAATTCCAGATAATGGTGCTACTTGTATAGTAGGTAAATTTACAGGGCTAGATGCTAGTCTTGCCGCTTCATCATATAACGAAAGTTTTCTTGACTCTACTCCAGGTGCTTCTCTTTGCGTAACTGTTGATTGTCCAGTTGATGTTGGAGCACTAGATCCTCCTCCTCCAAAAATAAAACTCATTATTTAATCTCCTTAGTATATAAATATCTTTTTACATCCCAACCTTTTGTTTTTAAAAAAGGTTGCCATCCCGGTCTTGCATGAACAGCTATTCTTTTGCAACCAGTTTCTTTAGCAAGTTTTTCAATTGTGTTTGCTAATTCATCTTGCCATAATTCTCTTTTCTCTCCCTTTAATAGAATGACTTCACATTGTTTAAAATTAGGAAGCACCATAATTCTTGTTACACAAACACCAAATACTTTATAACCTTTAGCATCATCTGAACCAAACATCATATATAATTGCATTGATCCTTCTTTAATACATTTTTTTAAATCCTCTATAGACATAGGATCTCCATCATATTTTAAACCCTCTCTAAGCATAAAATCACATAGATCCCAATAAGTGTCTAATGTTTGTGAGTAGATCTCTAAAACCTCTACACCTTTTTTTATTTTAATTTTGTTTGCTTGCATTTGTTATATCGTAAATTCTTTTAAATTGTTTTTGTTGATTGTAAAAAAAATCTGCACCAGCTTTTCTCATACCCTTAAAATTTTTCGGATCTGCACCTGATAAAATACCAGCTCCTAAAACAGCATCAGCTCGTGATACAAATTCTCCATCAGCTAATTGAGCTAACATAGTATCTTCATCTTTATCTCCAGCACCAGCTCCATCTTCAACATAACCAGTAGCCCTCACATAATTGTTTACATCATTTTCATCATGATCAACTTTAGATGGTAAATAGTTTACACCACCTTTATTAAATTTATTTATTGCAGTTGCTAATCCACCTTGATTAGCATAAAACATATTTGATCCAGTCACCTCAGCCATAGTTGGTTTAGCTACAGCTGTATCTACTGGTTCAAATTTACCTTTTAATTTTGCTGATTGTTCTTTGTAAGCTTGTTTATAATCTTCTTCTGTAAACATAGGTTTTACTGGTTCCTCATCGCCCATTAAAAAAGGCGCAATAGTTGAAGCTGCAACTAATTTTGTTCCTGTATCTGCACCTAAAATTCCTGATCCTTTTGCTGCAGCTTTAGCAGCTTCACCTTCTAAGCCAGCTGCTTTTATTTGTTCAGCTGTCATCTTTTTTTCACCTATTATTTTTTTTAAAAAATTTGAATCACCGCCCATTCCAGGAATACTACTGAAAGGAGAACCTCTACCTATGTTTCCAAAAAAACCTTGTCCTGCTTGCGCAGCTGAACCAAAAGCTCCAGCTTTTGAAAGTGCCCCTATACCGAATGCAGACCCTCCGATAAGTGCAGCATCTTTTAACGCTGTTCTAGTTGATTTTCCTCTTAGTTTCTGTACGCCAAATGTGGCTAATGCAAGTGTAAATGGATCCATATACTATTTTCCCTAATAATAGCATATATTAACATTTTATTTAGTTGCTATCAACTCATCGTAAAATTTACCTTGATATTGGTGCTCTCCTACATGGACAATTGCATCGTTAACATAAGCATAACATTTACCTCCTATGTCTCTCCACAATTTACAGAAAGCAAAATCTTCTCCATTATATGTCTTAGTTTCAGGCTCATGAAGAGTATCAAAAAAATTCCACATATTTGGTTTATTAACATATTTACCATTAATTACAGTCTTTTGAACTATTTCTTTATCAGGATATTTTTCAATCATTTTTTCTATTACTTCTCTCTTAATTAACATACATCCTGTTGGAGCATCTGTGACTTCCATCACACCGTTTTGAAGTTTTATATTGTTAGCATCAGGCACTTTCATAGGATATGTATGTAATGCTCTTCTAATATCATCAGAAGTTTTTATCTTACCTTCTTGTATTTTTCTAAATGCTTTTTCCCACATTAATGTTTTTAAAGGATATGGAACAGATATAATATGTTTGTCTGCCTTTAACATTGAAAATATAGATTTACCTTGAAAATAAATATCTGAATCAATAAACAACAAATGAGTAGCTTTTGATTCTAAAAATCCAGCTACAGACAAGTTTCTTCCTTGTGTTACTAAAGATGATTTAACTAAATGAAAAGATACTTTTAATTTTTTACTAAAACATTCTTTTTGAAATTCTATTAATGCTTGAGTGTAATGTATCGAAACATCACTGTGTACAGGAGTAGCAACAAAAACTTCAAATTTTTTATATTGTTCATTATCTTCTACCCATAATGGTTCTTTAGCTCTTTCATAATCTGATTGAACTTCAATGTTTACTTCTTGTAATGTTTGATATGTATCTTCATTTATATATTTATCGCTTGACACTTAGGGCTCCTTTCAAAAAGTTTTCCCACTCCATAGATTTTTTTTCCCAACTATAAAACTTTTTATAATATTTTTGTTGTTCGTCCAAATGGTTTTGCATTGTATCTGTATATAAATATTGTGAGGAAATATCTATAGCTGTAGCAAAACTCTCTCCTAATAATTCAAAATTTTTACTGTAATTTACATATACAGGCCATTCAGCACAAGTTTCAGGCAAAGCTCCGAAATTAGTTGTTATTACATGAAGCCCTGAAGCAAGTGCCTCTAAAGCAGACGCACAAAATGTTTCTTCAAAAATTGATGGATAAACAAATAAATCATAATCATTCATATGTTCTAAAATGTATTCATTTGGTTTGTATCCTATATAATTTACATTAGGTAATTTTTTAGCTTGATCAAATAAGCCTTCAAAATCTTGATCTACTCTATTTGAAAATTCACTACCGTAAACTTTGTTTGAACTATACACATCTAAAGTTATATTTTTATTTTTAACTAATTGCATAGCTAACAATAAAACATTTAAACCTCTCCATGGAGTGCAGTGATGTATTATCCTAATTGGATCTCCTTGTTTGTGTATTTTTCTTTTTGGAAAATGACTTGCACCATTTTTAATTACTATGCTTTTATCTTCTGGTATTTGAAAAAAATATCTAAACTTTTCATAATTCCAATGAGAATTAAAAACATACCAATCGTATTCATCATGTCTTTCTTTATTTCTAAAAAAACTTTGTAAGTTAGGTTGATCCCATGAATTCTTCTGCCAAAGAATATTTATTTTTTTTGGATCTAACGGTATCTTTCCAGGAATTGAAGTACAAATTTGAAACTTACTTAATAAATCTTTATTAACATGTTTCTCCAACAATTCATGTTGGATTTCCGTGGCACCTCTAGGTTCCATTATTTTTTAGTTTGGGCACCCATTGAAACTCTAGTGACTTTTATTTCTAAGTCTTGTCTAAAATCATCCACAGTAGTATCAGTATTGGGATCAGCAACATCAGCATCAAAATCAGCTTTGCTATCATATACCTTACCAGTCCTTTTGTGTTTGATTATTTCTTTTGCTTCAGCAGGAATTTTCTGTAATTCACTCATAATTATTTTTTATTATATACAAACTATTTAGTCAAGTTTGTTTCTTTATTATAGTTTGTATTTCAGGAAAGTAAATATACTGAAGATTACTATTTTCAAACATAATTTTTAAATCATATAATGTTTCTACTAAAACTTCTCCAGGTAAATTTAAACTCGTATTTACTATAATCGGTAAATTAGTTAATTTATAAAAAGATTTTATTAAGTTATAATAATGAAGATTATTTTTATCAGATACAGTCTGTATTCTAGAATGATTATCTACTGAAATACCAGCTTTAAGTATACCTAATTTTCTTAATTTGAAAACAAACATCATATATGGCGATTCATCAATTGACATATCAAACCAATCTTTCGCTTTTTCTTTTAGTATTGAACATGCAAAAGGTCTAAACCATTCTCTTTTTTTTATTGAATTTAATAAACTATGTGCATCATCATGTGAAGGATTCATTAATAAAGATCTATTTCCTAAACCCCTTTGTCCTTGTTCACTACGAGATTGAAATATAGCTATTGGATTATTTATTAAAATTTTACTAACTTCCTCATAAGTACATTTATTTATTTTGTGTTTAAGAAATAAATCAGTATTTATTTTTTGTGGTATACCTAAATATATATTATTGTTTTTAATATTATTATTTGTAAAATAATTTGCTGCACCTAAGCTTATACCAAAATCCCCATTAAATGGGTCACAAAAAACATTATTAAATTTTTTAAGTAACTTTGAATTGTATAAAATGTTTTGAGCACAACCTCCAGAGAATAATACTTCTTTTTCTATATTAAATTCTCTTACAATATTATCCATTCTATTTTCAAATTGAGTTTGAATTTTTTTTGGTCTTTCATCATATAAACTCCAAGCCATTGTTTTACCACAGTCATGAGAGGACTGAAAATATTTTTGTGTAAAAGACTCATAATCAGATCCTATGGTTGGAGCTTCATTTTTTGTATAAGTCTTTATATGATTTAATTTGCCATCATATTTAAATAAGGATTCTCTTTCAAAATCATCTTTAATTTTTTTACCTCTACCATCAACTATTAAAATGTTTTTTATTTTTTTATTCCAAGTCAGTGAACAATAAGCATGAAATAAATGATGATGTTCTTGTCCGTAAATTAAAAATTTTTTATCTTTTAAATTAGGTAAAGTTAGTAAAAATTCTCTCCAAACTAAAGCAGAATTATTTTCATTTAAAAAAGTAATTAAAACTAAATCTATTTCAATTGATTTGATAATATCTAAAAAAGCTTTTGAAGGAACAGTTGTGTTTTTAAATCTATTATATCTATCTAATTGCGTATGAAAAATAATTTCATTGTCTTTAATATAAGTCGCACAACCTTCATGCGATAAATGAAGCGATAAAATATACACTATCTACCTTGTTTATTGTAACGCTTATAACTCCTTTTTTCATTTTTGTTAAGACGTTTTTTGTGACGGCCTGGTCTTTTTCTTGGTTTAGGTCTCGGTACAAAATTAACAAATTTTTGTTTAGCCATTCTCCTGCGATCTATTTATTAATGCATAACTAATTGCACCTTGTATTGTATTACTTCCTGTAGCTGCTTGAACTGTGATTGCATCTCCAGCTTCTAAATTTAAACCTTGTGGTGTAGCGTTCACTTGTGATTTTGCTTCTACATCATCTCTAAAAAATTCGTATTCTGCACTTGAATCAGATGAATCAACTAAATTCATATTAACTAAAATAGCTGATGAAGCATCGCTGTTAGAACAATAAACGCTTTTTACTATACATGTTGCATCAGTAGGGCAAGTAAACACTGTAGTCTTTCCTGTACCAGCTTGTTTGAAACCTTGATTTTTATATCTAATTGTCATGATAAAAAGTAATTAAATGCATCTTGTTCATTTTTTAGTTCTTGTTGATAAGAAGTGTTTAACTTATCTTTCATAGTTTGTAAAGATTGTGAAACTTGTCTTTGATTTTCTTCTGAATAAACAGGAGATGGTTCAGGTATTATGACATCTACTCTAGCCATTATCTCATTCCATCTGGTTGAACGTCTGCCCTAAATGTTCCAAATCTCCAATTTTCATCCGTTGTAGTATTTGCAATTTTAATTGAAGCAAATCTTGATCTAGCTCTTGTGTCTACTTTTTCAGTTGTGCTTGAAACAGTAAAAGGTCCGAGAGGCGAGGATGTTTCAGTGTTTGAAGGAAATCTTCTTAAATTAATTGTAACTTGTGCATTACCAGTTAATAATTTAAAATCTGGTATAAACCTTCTTATACTCATAAATAGCTGAGCATTACCTTCTACATTTAAACTAAAGTCTCCTGATTCAATAAATGCTGGTATAGCTGTTTTTGCTCCTGTTGAATCAACTTGGTTGTTTCCGACTTCATGCGCATAGTAAGTCGAAGCTCCATTTACATTTGTTACACCTTGTATAGTTGGAAAATTAGGAACACCTGTTGAATTAAATTCTGTAGCATACGGATTATCATAAAGAGTTGAATCTTGCCATGAAGTCCTTGATAAAGAGCCTGTCACCCATGTGTTTTCAATATAGTTAAATGTTACTACTCTATCGACATTTGATGAACCGTGTTTAGGATAGAACCAACTTACTTCTTCATATAAATGATTTAAGCCAGCGTAAATTTGTTCACCTGACGAATAATTAATACCAAGATTATCTCCTTTATTTGTAAATACAAAATCTTCAACTTCACATGGTACTGATTTGACTGTACCATCATAAACAAAAAATCCACCTGCTTGTCCCATCCACCAAACTCTTCCGTTAACATACTTAATAGCGTGTTGGCCTATTAAACCACAATTACTTCCGACTTGCCTAATTGAGAACGTAAACGGTGGGCCAACAAATTGCATTACGTAAGCAGAGGTATCAGTAAGAATTAAAATGTAGTCTTTTGCTTTAGCTGCACCGACTATTTTTACACCTGAATCTAATCTAAAAGTTCCCGCAGTATTTGTTGATGTTGGCGAATAATCTGAAATACTTTCTTGATCAGAAAACCTTATAAACATAGGATCTTGAGTTGAGTTTGTGCCAATAGTTGTTTCAGTTCCTAATATAATTAAATGTCTATCTCTCTCAGAAACAATTGACATGATAGATTTTGTTGGAGCATTGCTTACTGCCGTTGCTCTCGTAGTTAATGCATTTGGTTGTGAGTGAATAGGATCCCATTCAAAAGTTTTACCATTTTTAATTGTAGCAATTAGTTTTTCTCCAAAATGGTCTAATGACCACGAAGCTGGATCTAATATTACAGAAGAAGATAATGATTGAGAGCCCCAACCAGTAAAGACTTCTACAGATGCGCCACTTGAATGAGCAGATCTTGTTCCAGCTACTGCTCTAGTTATTCCTGTTAAATCGTTTCCTGATAATCCAGTGTATGAAATAAATTCTGCCCCAACTTTAATCGTTCCTGTATTTGGAAAACCAATAGTGGACGATAAAGTAATTGATGTGCCTGATCCTCCTGTACCCGCAGTATCATCTTGTAATAAACCATTTAAAGTTGAAACTATTCCTGATGCTCCACCCCAAGATGCGGTGCCCCATCCATAACCTGCTGACTGATTCAATGGCCCTACTTTTATGTAAGGTTCAATAGTTGCAGATCCGCTTGCAGCTACTGTTGTTTGAGCATTTGCTGCCATTGTTATTGTAAATGTATCAGCATCAGGAACTGATACAACTTGAAAAGTATTTGTTTCAAAATCAGAGGCTACATATCCAGCACCAGTTGGAGGAGTTACCGAAGTAAATATAAATAAATCTCCTTCTACTAAACCATGCGCAACTTTGTTTACCGTAACTGTTGGAAAAGTGTTTTGTGTTGTAAACGTGGCTCCAGTTATAGCTGTATCCAAAGGAGTTATATCATAGAAAGCTCCTTCATAATAAATTAATAAAACTCTATTTGTACCTAAAGCTGCATATCTTCTACCGTCTAAATCAGCCCAAACTAGTTGCTCTCTTACAGCTCCAACTAAAGTGCTAGATGTAATTTGTTCCCATCCACCGATTTTTTCAGGAAGTCCGTATCTAAATCTTACAAAGTCTCCATCTGTCCATTGACCCTCAGCACCCGTTTGAGTTACTTGCTTATTAAATCCTGGACGTATTTTTACATTTGTTAAAGGCATGGTGCATTATACCACGATCCTATTTGTTTTTAAACAATATGTAAAACATACAATTATAGTCTTTATCTGATTGCCTTTTTTGAATTACAGAGGTTGGGTAATCTATGAATAGAGCTTTATTCTGCTCAGATTTTATTTCTTGAAATGAACTTACAAAGCTAAGTCCATTACAGCTTTCCATATTATAGATACAAGTTAAAGGTTTAATATTTTGAACAATTACATTTTTCTCTCCTATTTTAGGTATAAGAAGTATAACCGCTTCAATAATATCTTTTTTAACTTTTTCTCTAAATGGTTTTAAAAGATCAACTTGTGTGCTAACTACGTTTTCCTCTTCAATCAATCTATGTTCAAATAAATTTTTTCTTTTACACCAATGAAAATTAGTATTGTATATAGCTTTGTGCATTTCCCAATAAGTTTCATTGTCAATATAATTTTTTTCACAATTAATTTTCATTTTTTGGAACTATCTCATGGTCATCAATTGTCTTTATATTTTTAACAGATTCAGGTAGTTTTTGATGAATATTACTAACCATTTTCATAATGTTATTTTGAAAATGCCTTACATTTTCTACACCTAAAGTTAATTTTTTTGTTTTAGTAAAAATTTCTATTTCCTCTTCTGAAAATAAAATATCCATACTGCCATCTTCTTTTTGTAAAAATTTCATGATTGTCTTATACCTAACCCTGGTCTTTTATCAAATTTATGTTCTTTGCTAGGACCATCAGCATCCACATAATGTAGAAAAATTTGTGCTTGATAATCTCCTTCTAATTTTTTTCTTTCATGTTTTAATTCACATCCAAGATATATAAGACCATCTCCAGGGTTTAAATGTATTGGTTTGTCATCAACATATATTGGCCAATCAGTATCTCCTTGAATATTCATAGTTACACTTATTTCACAAGCAGGTCTATCTGTATGTTTTTTTAAGTAACCGCCATACGTATACATTCTCCAAAAAGAATAAGTAGGAAATAATTTTTTTCCAACTAACTCTTCCATTTTTGGTTGACAAAACAAAAGTAAAGATTC
>CEVZ01011298.1_pt1 | contig 12260 bp, 4 predicted proteins | sample 361371 | NCBI WGS metagenome assembly CEVZ01 (sample SAMEA2620217, study PRJEB7988) | marine metagenome | isolation source: saline water (ENVO:00002010), including
AAAAGTGAGAAACAACCCTCACAAGTTTAAGGATCCGGATGCAGAACCATACGATGTCGCCGATAGCGGGCCCATGGGAGATCAGGTCTTTGTCGAAGACGAAAAGGAAAAGTCCTCTGAAAGAACTATTACAGCAGACTCCATTCAGACTTCACTGGAGGAGTGGGTTACCAAGGAAAACCCAGTGAAGAGGGGAAATGACTCCAAAGGCGGTTATTACAGGTGGGGCAAGGGAAAGAAGTACCACTACAAGACGGGTAGCGATAGATCGAGAAACATCGCACGTAAGAAGGCATACGAACAAGCAAAGGCAGCGTATGCTGGAGGTTACAGGAAGAATCCACACAAGTCGGATTACAGGCAAGCAGCAGGTGCAATAATAATGCACAAAGACCAGATTCTCCTTCTTAGGAGATCCACGAAAGAAACGTCTAAGCACGGTATGTGGGAACTTCCAGGCGGTAAACTGGAAGAAGGAGAAACCCCAGAGCAAGCAGCGATGATTGAAGCGAAAGAGGAAAGTGGACTTGATATCGAAATAAAAGGTAAAGCAGGTGCACATGCAGACCACGATAACGAGAAAGTATACCACGCATTCCTCGCAGAACCCAAGAACGTCAATCAGGAAGTCAAACTATCAGATGAGCACGACGAGAGTCTATGGGTCTCACTGGATCAAGCTCTCTCAATGAGAGAAGACGAACTCAGTCATCACGCAAAATACTTCTTTGAGCAAATGAAGGAGTCCGCAGGAACCAAGACAAACCCAACCAAGAAAAAGAAATTCAAGATACACACTGGAGACATTTCTGGAACGAAAAAGGGATCGGTCTACGCAACTGTACAGGTTGGGAGAAACATAGTGATGGATGTAGGAGAAGGAATCCAAGACGTCTACAGAGGACTAATCGGCGGTCGACAGAGTATGACAGAAAAAAGACTAGCAATGGGTGTTGCGGAGATGGAAAAAGATTTGATGGATCAGGCTAAGAAACTAGGAGCCAATGCAGTATCGAATCTACAAATAGACTACGAACCACAATATCGTGGTGAAGTGACCATACTTGCAACAGGTGAAGCAGTTAAGACTAGAGCATCGGTAAAGAAGAATCCAGCCAATCCGAAGAAGGTAGAGAAGGGCAAGAAGCTCTACAAGCACATGAACGGTCAAGACCCAGAGAAAGTCGCTGTCGAGAAGATCGACATAGGCGATGTATGGTACAAGGTCGGAGAGGGTGGATGCTGGCAGATTGGTTACATGTCTGGCAAGGAAACAGGCAAGGAAGATCAGAAATACGTTCACACTTTCAATGAGGAAACCAAGGATGGGAACTTCCCAGAACTATACGCTACAATGCCAGAGAACGGAAAGCCAATGCTAATCATAAAAGGTGGCACTTGGAAAATAAGGACAGACGACACGGGAGTTGCTTGGATATATGATTGATTACAAACTAGGCATATCCGACCGTACTTGGACATACATCGGGGCTGCTTCTGCAGGTCTTTTGCTTCTTACTGCAAGCAAGAACGTAGCCAACGAAATAGGCAAAGAGGGAATCTTCGGCTACGGGAAGAGTAAAAGGCTCGCATCCTTTGGGAAGAGCAAGGAGGCGACGTGGGGGAATCTGCAAAATATCTCTCTAGTGTTGGTGGCATTGACTTTATTGGAAAGCAATTACGACGCATTTGAGAAGGTTAAGCAGGTAAATATCAAAGCAAAGATTCCCGAGTCCTTCTTCTAGGTGATATGATGACTGAAGTTTGGAACCCCTTTGATGACGGAAATCCCGTCTACAAAGAACTGGCCAAGCAGACCGCAATAAATCGAAAGACATGGAGGGTAGTCGGTTCTATCGCCGCAGCGATGCTGATAGCAGATCAATTAGGAAACTCCAACTCTTTCTCAAGAAGGACACTTAGGAGAACGACCGGAATCGGTGCGTATAGAAACCCCTACGGAATAATCCGTAGGTAGGTTCTTCAATGACAGATCACGAAGATCAGAAATATGGGGAAAAAGACCCATTCGGAGACTATGGTGTCGCCAACCCCAATGACGTCGATGCCATAACAAACGTCCTTCGATACAAGAAGCACCTCACCAACCACGCTCTTCAGCACTACGAGATGTATGCGAACTCTTTCGACAAGAACGAACTAACTGCTCATAGCCTACTATACTATCATGTATATGGGGACTATAGACTAGTACTAGAAGATGGAGGGGACGGTAAGAAAAAAGCGAGATATGCTTACATGTCTCCGGATTTATCGGATCGCGATTTTGTCAACACCCCAGTCATAAGAAGGGGAAACAGAGACTACTTCCTAGGCCCGTTCCTAGAAAATCCAGGTAAAGACGAAATCAACGGGATATACAAAGAAGTTGACCAATCCGGCAATCTTCAGTTGGAGATAGGGGAAGTCGAGTGGTTGAAAGAAGAGTTACAGCGAGAGGGTAGCGGAGCCAAGTTCAACATCCCGAGCTTGGGAACGCAAGTCACCAATCTGCATGCTTACGGAAACATGACCAACCAAATCAAAGATGGACTCGTAGAGGAGATGAAGAGCCTAGTCGCGTTTTACGAAAACAAGAACAACAGCCCGAGCTACACCAATGGCAGCATTCAGGATATCGTTGACATAACCGGGATTGATGAAGACAACATAGCGATGGATGGGGAAGTATCTAACGTATCAGCGCTATTCGCAATAATGTACCAGCAAATAATCAACAACCCAGAATACGACTCCACTAACGTAACAGACTTGAGAGCCCCAAATATCAGGAGGGAGATGTCAGAACTGTACAACAGCAACTTCGATTACGACGACGAAAGTGCAGCAGAGAAGTTCGTCAATATACTATTCAGAGGAACTGCAGGCAAGTTCGACGAAGGAGACCAAGTTACTCTTAGGCTCAGAGAAACCAATAACAGAGAACGGGGGATACTAGAAAGAATACGAGATTTCCTGATAAATGAGGGATACGATTCAAGCACAGACGTAGAAGATGTGTTGGGAATGGTATTCGTTATATCAGATAAAATCACGGGTGACCCCGATTCTAGGAATAATGGTTACAGGTTGGCAAGCGATGACGACGTGAGCGAGGGCCTAATCGATATCACAAGATCAGACGACGCAGACGATCCGGATATCTATATGTTCAAAGACAACGATCTTAACAAACTAGTAGCATTGGATTTTGAGGAAGGTGGCGAAGCCCAGTCAAAGAAGTCCCTCTCACCAGAGATGCTAGTCTACCAAAGAGTAGTTCTAGACACTTTCTTTGCTTTTCAATCTGTGATACATCTTTCGGAATGGGCTGCTTTCGGAAACATGGAGACCACGATAGACAGGGCAAAAGCAGAGAACAAGATGAGGTTCCTCTCCAAGGGAATAAACGTGAAACCAGTCATCAACCCAGAGCAGAAGAAAGATGGCAAAACTAAACTAATGGCCATGAACGTCTTCCATACATTCCCAAGGATGACGCACTTCTCGATGACTAGGATCGAAGGGGTGTCTCCCAAGAAGGACAAGAAGTTGGAGAACGCGAACTTCGGGCTCCTCGATGAGATGGTGAAATGGAGGACGTACTACTCACTATCTGTTCTCTCGACAATCAGGAAGAAGGCATTCGACAAGCAGATTCTCGATAGTTTCTACGGCTCCGACATGCTGGTTCAAGAAGTGAAGTGGATCACATCTACACTGGCAGATGGCTCTATGACGTTGAAGAAGAAAGACACCACACCAGACCTACTCGCACAATCACAGTACAGGGATTTGGGTGAGACACCAGGAGTGACGCAGTTCGCACCATCACCACTGGAGACGGTGTTCTACGAAGTCGATGTCCCTCTGTTCAAGATGATAATCACCGAGTACAACAAGGTATTCAATCAGACAGTGATAGCCCAAGCGTTCAATGTCAAAGCGGATCTTTCAATCACGTACGACAGTGGTGTTGAAAGAGAAGATGTTGTTGACGTGCTGAAAGAAGCAAAAGAACTTCACACTCGAGCGTATGCAGCAAAAGACGCAGGAGACGACGCAGAGTTTAGACGACTCTCAGCAGAGAAAAGTGCGAAAGTAAAAGAGGCAATAGACTTGCAACCCTCTGCTTTCATAGTCGACCAACCCTACGGAGCAAAAGATGGGAAACCAAACAAGAAGGAAAATGCCAGTCAGTACCCAGGAGTGAAATACACCCCGACGGGAGACAGATTCGAGTTTCACATCGGACTTGGTTCGATACCAAGAAACTTACCGGGTGCAGATAACATACCAAACCAAGAAGCATTAGGGGCCCCGATAGTAGATCTGGACAATATTAATGCGGATCCAAAGTCGAAGCCAACCAAGATTCCCGACGAAGGAAAACTAGCGAAGATGATATGGAGAAATGCCAGAGACAGAATCAGAGGAATTTTCGACATAGAGGGTGTGAAACCATACGAAGTAATGGATTCTCTATTCAATCAAATCGAACTAGATCTTGGTAAATCAGGCGCTCTGAGGTCCCCATACCCCGATTCTTGGTTGGGTACGGATATCGTCACAAGGCTACGAACAGACCCCACGTATCTCGGCAGACCCATCGATAGGAAGTACTACACCGAGAAACTAGTGGAGTACGTGGACGCATTGAAGAGCAAGTACCTCAACAATTGGAGAATACCGACTACGTTGTTGAGTACCTTCGAAAATGCCGAAGTCACCTACACGAAGGATCCAGATACCTTGAAGAAAGCATTCTTGGAGAGACTATCGAGGGACGAAGACCGACCGAGTCTGATAACGACGAACTACATCCTCAGGCCATATCAAATCACCATCTCGATAATGAGGGCCGCACTCCAGATAAATGAGGACGACCGCCTGCAGTACGCGGCAGACAAGATAGATGATAGGATGAGGGAAGACATCCAGAGACATCTGAGATCTGGAAGCGCATTGCCCATACTACCAAAGGGTCATCCTCAAAGAAAGAAAATAAACGAAATGAAGGGATACGAACCAACAGACACTGACTCAGAGGAAGAGCCAGAAGAAGAGTTTGAAGAAAGGGAAGGCGAAGGAGGGATGTTTGGATGATGAACCAACTTCTTCTCAGAGAATTTACCAAGTACACCGAACTTGTCACGGTGGAAAAGGAAATCCCAAGCGAGGACGACATAGACTTCTTCTTGGAGAAGTTCCTATCCAGATCCTATTCATTCACCTATCAGAATAACTATCATACGCAGATTCTATGTGCCAACACAGAGGATCCGCTAACAGGCGAGAAGCCATATGACATGTCTGATAAGACATACAAGGAAGCATATGCGGAACTGAAGCCAATGCTGGCCGAGAAAGTAAGGCAGGCTTATGGTTCGATATCGACTGAGGCAAACGAGTTCAATTGGGATCCCAAGCCAAAGACAGTCGTTGACTACGACAAGGAATTCGTTTACGAATCCAACATGAAGTCAGAGACATGGGACAACATGTCCGAGACAGAGAAGTCTGTTCACCCAATACGCAACGACTCGATAGTCAGGGCATCCAAAGTCAAAAGCAGAATAGGCCAGTACTTCCAGAAGGTAATGCCATTCATGCTGAGAAAGACGATGCACCACCCAATCGCATTCGTCAGATGGAGCACGACGAAGGGATTCCTCCCACTCCAGAGAAAGGGAAGGGACGAGCAATATGTCTCGATAAACACAGAAGAAGAGTTACAGACATTCATGTCGAGCAAGACCTATGACAAGCAATCTGGTTTCCCAGGAGGGAAGCACGAAGGCATCAGAAGTATGCTATGGACTCCAACCGAATCTGGTAAGAACGTGAAAATGGGAGTAATCGACATAGACAACCCCGCTAAGCGACCTCAAAAGGAATTACGAGACATAACAATCACGGTTGCGAACACCTTGGACGCATATGGTCATCCGTATATCATAATGTTCACCGGAAACAACTTCCAAGTGTGGTTCGGACCATCTCCGAATGAAGATTTGGGCGAGATGAGATACGTGAATGAGAGAATACGGTCTTACTTGCATCCATTCGGGAAATTCGACAGGCAGGAGGCAATAGACTCGGAGATGTTCCACTTCGATGACGCAGTCATGAAGCTCCGTGCAGATGGCAAGGCATACCAACCAACTAGGATGTTCTTCAGCCTGCATTATCCGATAAATGAGAAAACATCGAAGGAGTACACAGGACTGGCTGCAGTTCCAGTGACGGTAGAGGACCTCAGTGGCCCGCAGGCATTCGAGCCAGCGATACATGCTCATCCAGAATTCGTGTTGGATAACTTCGATGTGTACGCCACGTTGGTGTCCAAGTTCTTCGATACAGTTGAGATCGGCCAAGACTACGAAGGGCCCAACGAATTGGAAACCCGCCCTCCATGTATGGTAGAAGAGAATAAATATCCAGATAGTGAACTAATATCCCTAATAGATAATCAGAATAACTCTATACCAGTTAAGTTAGAGGATATAGCTAAGAAAGTAGCAGATGAGAAGGGAGCGTATGTTTATGCTAAGACTCGCGGAGTCGATGCAGTTCTCAAATACGACGAGAAAGGCGGTCTGAGGTTCGGTGGCTCTGCACTAAAAATAGAGAACACATTAGTCGATAGAGTCGGAAACAAGAAATCCCGTGTTCAGGAATCTACTGCGGCAATGATAACAAGAACGGGAATCGTCATTCACCAAGATTGGATAACACGGGAACTGAGCAACTTCTGCCAAGCGAATGACATAGCAGAGTTGACTCTTGTCGGTCAAATAGTGAGTTACGACTCCATGCAGAACGAAACAGAGGAAGACGCTGTCAGAGGAATACTGACATCAGGAGATCCCACGGACTACAAGAATCTGAGATTCGTGATCCATAAGATAGCTTCTTTCAGAGACGATCCGGTTCCGATAGAAGGAATGACCGATGCCATATACTCCTTACAAACAAATAGGATGATAGTTGGTCCAGCAAGATTCTTCACCGAGCCTATGGGTAATAAGATAAAGAGATATTATCAGACGATCCGAGACAGCAGGAAAGGAAACAAACTAGTCGTTCTTGGAGAAGAGAAGTATTTCATCAGTTCCACGAACACCGTATCCATGACAATACTTGGTGTGGACAAGATGAGCAAGTTGTTCCAACAGGACTCGCCAGAGATACCCCCTGCGTTTGTCGCAATGATGAAGACATCTAGTAGCAGAGGTCCAGTTTATCACATACTGGCTAAGGCAGAAATAGCGTTGAAGAAGGAAGATAGAATCAAACTCAAGAATCTGGTGTATGGCGAGAAAAATTCCAATCGCGTTCCGTATAGCACAACAGACGGACTATCCGATATCCTCGAGGTCTTCGAACCAACAGTGGTTGTTGACGTGGAATACGATGGAGTGAGCAATCGAGCCTTCAACACAGTACCATTCACGTATCTTCCGGGGAACTTCGAGGGCACCAAAAAGCAAGAGATATTCCGCTTGGCAGCAGGAAAGAGCTACGGAACAGGCTTGGAGAACGCAAAGATAGTTGCAATTAGAGAAGACTTAGACCCAAGAAAGGAAGCACACGTCACTTTCAAGCAGGATAGACTGATAGAGATAACCGGAATAAAACCGAAAACAGGTTTCTCGATAGTCAAGACTCTTCCAAACCCAGTCAAGACAGAGGACTTGTATTTCTACAATGACAAACCATTCGGAGAGGAAATAGACCAAAAAGTTCCTTGGAAGATGTCCGAGAAGGCATTCAAGAAACTACTGAGACTAGCGAAGAAGTCCAAGGTCATTGGGTACATTCATGGGAAGAGAATGTATTACGAAGAGACAAAGGAATGGACCATACTTGGAGAGAATGATGCATTCTTAGGTGCATCTATGACCTTCAAGTCAATAGACGACCCATTCGAATTGAGGGGAATAGACATAATCAATGCTACCAAGATGTCTGCAGAGTACGGAATCAAATGGCACTTGGTGATATCAGAAGGAAAGTTCTATTGGATGTTCTGTGATATAGAGAACAGTGAAATTAAGAAAGAACAGGAGAAATACCTGAAAGACGAGAAATACGACGACAAGATAGAGGACATACTTTCCGACTTGCTCCACACCATCACCACCACATACTCGCCAAAGGAAGTAATCAAAGACGCAAGAATACCCGGATTCGTCTTTGACGTCGTTGTCGTAGAGCAAGTAAAGAACAACCCAGCATTCCACGGAGTGGCACCTTTCCTAGGAGAGGGATGGGCAGATGTCTATGGCGACTATACTCCAATACCCGAGGGAGAAGACCCATTCATTCTCCAAACAGATGACGGGGTTTTCGACTTGTACCAACTTGGTGGAAGGAAAATAAAGCCACCATTGATCGATACTAGGAGAACACCAGCAACTGCAAAAGTTCCAGCAGAGTTCGCAAACAACACCAAACCGGGAACATTCGGGAGGAGATACGAGGTTTTCATAGATGAGAACTCCTTCAACCAATACGCCGATATTCCTCATTACACTAGGACAGGTCTACCTACCGGCTATCAGTTAGCCAAGGACGACCCATATGGCTTTGGAGCAGACGGAAACAGCATAGTCAAGGGAGACTTGACTCGAATAGACAACTATCAGGAGCAGATAGATTCGCATAATCTTTCCAACAAGAGACAAGCGAAAGAGGACGCCAAATTACTATCTGAGATGTTCAACTACGTTCCGGGAGGGAAAGGAGATCCGGATACACAAGATCAGCAAACGTTCCCAGGAACCGGAATCAGCAAGCAGTACGTCGATGCTGTGGATGCAGACGATAAGAAAATAAAGAGAGCACTCAGGGGACAGAGATTCAATCTATTCGACGAATCTAAGAAGATGGTCGGTCTCAGGAATCCTCCTCTGAAACAAGAATCTTGGGAGAGATTCGTAGACAAATACGAGACACGCTACGCAGAATGGGAGCGAACACCACAACCAAAGCAAGACTGGGAGTTGACCAGCGTCGGATTATTCCCAAGCCACTTCGTACCCATGCTCGAAAAGACCAGAGTCCTCAGAAAGGCAATGCGTGAAAACGAACTGACCGAAGAAGAACTAAGAATAGTCAATGAGTACTATACAGAAGAAGGCAGCGGAATGATATTAGAAAGCACTCTCGGAGACTTATTCGAGAGCGAGGAAGAGGAAGAGGAGGTGGAGTACTATGAACCAGAAGACGTCGATTTCGAAGATTGAGGAGTTGCTATCGTTTCCTAGCGACGGGGACATAGTCTCTGGAGTGAAGGTCTCGAGTGCGAAACTCAAAGTCAAAGACGGAAAGATGAGTTATCGAATATGCCTGCCTCAGGGAACCAGAAGAGCAGATGTCCCAAACATACTGAGAGCATTCTACACAACCGGACTGATAACAGTAGATGGGCTAGACCATGTAGTTCAAGATCACACTCACCGCATTAAGCCAACCAGAACACAGACCATAGTCACTGGGAGTGCGAGTGTAATACCTATTTCAAAGACCAATCCCGTACAGAAGCAACTGACTGCTTTGGAAGACTTCAATCAAGAGTACTCAAAGATGGAAATGGCAGAACCGGGAACTTACTTCCGTGTCTTCCCCTACAGGGGCTTCGATGGGCCTGCTTTCCGAAGCAAACTGTTCTCCTTCGTCTCGAACATGGGAGAGAACTACGGTTACTGCGACGCCAAGCAACTCTACCACAGACGCGCATCTTTGGTCATGCCTAAGATAAAAATCACAAAGGCACCACCTAATGCAAAGATGTTCTATCACACTCACCCAAAGAAGGATGAGCCCTCTTTGAGTTCCGCAGATGACTATCTGGTATACTTCGATATGAGTCACAAGCCACTGAACATCAGGCACTTCTACACAGTGATGGCCGATAGAATGGACTATTTTCACATCGTTCCAAAGCATTCCAAGAAAAAGGACTACGTCAAGATAAACGAAGACAAGTTCTTGGAGGAAGTAGACAACCAGATCGATGAGGCAGGTAAGAGGCTAGATGAGAAGCTTCCAAACGAAACTTACGAAGACAATCTGTACTACTGCGAAAGAGTAACTAGAGAAGTCGTCAAGTTCCTGAACAAGAAGTACGGGAAGTACTTCACAATCACTTACAGGTGTCATTACAAGGTCAAGAAGAACCCCGACAAGCCTACTGGCTCAGATTTGCACTTGGATGATGAGTTCATCGCGAAGGGTCTCAATGACATCAAGAGTGGAAAGTACTCTTGGCCGGAGTTCAATTCGAAGACGAGGCCACACGAAGAGTACGCCTATTGGCACTCTCGGTATTTCTCTTTGAACAGGGATGCTCGCGGTGTGGGTTACACTGGGCTTATGCCAGGAGACATGAGAAGACTAGAGGTATTCCTCTATGACAAGTATAGAGGTAGTAACTATACCTATGACGATATACTAGGTATCCTATGCCTTAGTTATGATATTAGATTGAGGGATTCCAAGATAAGAGATGGCAAGAGGAACGATAGTAGGATAACAGACATACTAGACTTCCTAGAGATAACTGACCAAGTGATTAGAGAAGACATCGTAATGCTGGATTCCATCTTAGAAGTAGACGCATATGGGGAATTAGCCAAGGAAATGGGCACACACCAATTCATCCTCCCACTCGCCGACTTCTCAATAAAGAGCGTCGAGGCCATGAAGGACGTAAAGAAAGGTAAGAAGGACCTAGACGTGGTGAAGTACGAAATCAACGTCAGGCTCAAGGAAAAGATGGCAAGAGCCGTTGCACACTCCCTAGGCGAGATAAATAACGAACTAGGGAGAACAGAATACGGAGAGCCGGATCCAGAGACTGGAGAGGTGACGATAATCAAGGAAGCCAGGACTGTTCCTGTCTATGGTCTCGATGGCGTAGTTCAGAAGTCCAGAATAAATCCTCCAATAGAAATAAAGAAGATAGACTACAAAGCTTACCTTCCAGTGGAGATATTCGATAACCCAGAACTAATCAAAGAGATATTTGAGAAGTTCAAGAAAGATGGAAAGAACGTCTTGACAGTCAAGAACCAGTATAATATCGCGGTTCCTGTGCAAGACACAGCCGTATCAATGAAGATAACCATAAGCAGCGGATCAGTGGAATTCTTCTATCCCAGTGTAGGATACGATAGAACGATGCCCGCAGAAGAAGCGGTTGTTTCTGCTTTCAGAATCTTAGTAGAGGAGTTGAACTCCAGAGGTTTCAATGTTAGAACCGATGACATAGCAATCGGAACAGCCGAACCGATGCGAAACCCGAATGACGGGATGATAATATCCATCTCCGGCCTAGTATCGCCGACGAAGAAGAAGATAACAGAGGCACTCGAAAAGAGACTGGGTGGAGAGATAGTCAGGACCTATACTACGAAGGCACTGAAAGAATACGAAAAGAGATCGAAGCTAGTAGAAGTATCCGACGAAGTCTTTTCCAAGATGGCTGCGAATGGCGACCTGATTGTAGTAACGAACTCTCTGGATGGTTCTAGACGCGGATATCTTCACAAGGACTTTCTGAAATCGAAGTACCTGATAGTCGATTCAATGGTTGCCGACCTTCCGTTCCTGCTTGCAACAGATCCAGGGATCATGAGCTTCTACCTCCAACCAACCAACAGCGAAGCAGAAATCAAGAAGGTGATGATGAAAGACGTCTCCCCACAAGAGGCGGAAAGAGTCGCAAAGATGGTGACAGACAAGGATCACGACATCGAGGTTGAAGTCGACTACATGATCAACTACGACATAGAACGCGACTCGGAAGCACTGGAAGAGATATTCCAAGCGATTCCTAAGAAGAACCCTGGACCGGACGGATCCGTCTTCTTTCCAGGAAACGGTTCAAACTACTATTTGACAGCAAGAACGATTCCAATCACCGCTCTCCAAGGAGACCCCTATCGTAACCCTAGCGTTCAAGCTTGCCCAGCAGTCACTCAGAACTTGGAGATGAACACGCGAAATAGAAATTCTGCGATACAAGCAGACTACATTCAGTACGGTCCACTCAACCTGGAAGACGAAGACTATTGGAAGAAAGCAGCGAAGCATTGGAAGACAACGGTCGATGTAGCCAAGAAGTCGAGGTGCTCGAACTGCGTTGCATTCGACATATCGCCGAGAATGCTCGAATGTATGCCAGGTTCAGTTCAGGAAGACGGACAGTTGGGAATGTGTTGGATGCACAATTTCAAGTGCCATTCCGCTAG
>CEVZ01244658.1_pt1 | contig 12252 bp, 9 predicted proteins | sample 361371 | NCBI WGS metagenome assembly CEVZ01 (sample SAMEA2620217, study PRJEB7988) | marine metagenome | isolation source: saline water (ENVO:00002010), including
AATAAATCACCAGTTACAGTTACATCACCTTTAATTTCTACTTCTGGACCTAAAATTGAGCTTATTTCACTTTTCATATTATTTAATTGAAACATCCTTGATTTTATATTCTTCGATTAATTGTCGAGGGTCAATTATATGATGATTTTTCCAAATTTCAAAATGTAAATGAGGGCCATCAGTATTTCCTGTTTGTCCCACATATCCAATGATTTGATTAGCCTTAACATATTCCCTCTCTTTTAGTATACATCTTTCCAAATGAGAGTATACAGAATAATAATTGTTTGGATGTGCTATAATCATAGTATTACCATAATCATTAAGTGGATTAGAAAAAATAATCATACCTTTTTGTGCAGCCCTAACCTCACTCCCTAATTTTGTGGCAATGTCAATTCCATTATGTTTAAGATCAATACCTTGAGTTACCACGCCAGAAACAGGTGTGTTACTAGGGATTAAATTATTATCATACTGCTTGCTTTGAAAAATTGTAGAATCTATAATTTCATTTTCATACAGCGTTGTAATAAGAGCATTGTAATCATTTGATGATGCTAATAAATTATTTATATGGGCTTGATTTGAATGAGGTTTAAAAAATCTAAAAACACCGACACTAAAAAAAAATATTAATATTGATATAAATATAAAAAGTAAATATTTAGTGATTGTATTAATAGTCAGACTGTAACTATTTTGGGTTTGATTATTAATAATAATTACTTTGTACTTTTTATTCATTAATTTTTTGTGATTAAAGTAATTATTTTTTTAAGTTCCGTATTATTATCAAATTCAATAATGATTTTACCCGTATTGCCAGTTTTTTTTATTGATAATTTAGTATCTAAATATTTAGTTAATTTTTTTTCATATGATGAATAGTTAGCTGAATTTTTGAGTGTTTTTTGTGAATTATTTTTAATTGACTTTATCAATAACTCTGTTTGCCGAACATTTAGCTTTTTATCTATAATTTTTTTATAAATTTTTAAAATAATAGTAGATTCACGTATACTGATCAATGCTCTTGCATGGCCATAATTGATATGTCCATTTCTTAAACTGTCTTGTATCACTGGAGGAAGTTTTAGCAATCTTAGTTTATTTGCAATTTCTGATCTACTTTTTGATACTTTTTTTGCAATTTGGCCTTGTGTAAGATTATATTTCCCACTTAAAATGGCATATCCTTCAGACTCCTCCATTGAATTCAAATTATCTCTTTGAATATTTTCAATAAGAGCTAGTTCCATCATTTCTGATTCATTTTTTATGTTAACAATATATACTGGAACTGTTTTTAAACCAACAGCTTGCGCTGCTCTAAATCTTCTCTCTCCTGCAATTAACTCATAAAAATTATCCTCTTTTTTTCTGACAGCCAGTGGTTGTAAAATTCCTTTTTCTCTAATAGATTGAATAAGATTTTCCATCGATTTTGAATTAAATTTTTGTCGTGGCTGGTTTTTATTAGGAACAATTTGATTAATATTAAGCTTATATCCCTGATTGATATCTTGACTATCAGAGTTATAGGTTTTAATGAGAGCCTCTAATCCTCTGCCTAGAACTTTACCCATTTTTATTTAAAATTTCAGATACTAAATTCATATAATTTTGTGATCCTGTTGATGCTGCATCATATAAAATAATTGGCTTCCCATGACTTGGAGCTTCACCTAATCTAACATTTCTATTAATCAATGTTTGATATACTTTATCTCCAAAATAATCTTGAACTTCTTTTAAAACTTGTTGAGATAGGTTCAACCTAGAATCATACATTGTAATTAATATTCCTTCAATATCCAGCGTAGTATTCAAATTTTTTTGTACAAGTCTAATTGTATTTAATAATTGTGATAATCCTTCAAGAGCATAATACTCACACTGTATTGGGATAATAATAGAATTAGCTGCTGTTAAAACATTAATTGTTAAAAGCCCAAGTGATGGAGGTGAATCTATAATGATATATTTATATTTCCCATTAATATTGCTTAATGCTTCTTTTAAAACCGATTCTCTAGTAAACATACTAACTAATTCTACTTCTGCGCCTGCTAATTTTGTATTTGAAGGAACTATATCTAAATAATCAATTTCAGTGGATTGAACACAATCCTTTATGTTTTGATTATTTATTATAACGTCATATATTGATTTGTGAGATTGATTTTTTTTAATTCCCAGAGCAGTTGAAGCATTAGATTGAGGATCCATGTCAATAATAAGAACAGGTGTTTCTGTGATTGCCAAAAATGATGCAATATTGACTGCCGATGTTGTTTTTCCAACACCACCTTTTTGGTTTGATAAAGCTATAATCTTTGTATTAAATGATTTCATTTGTATAAAAAAATGCAATTGAATTTAATGCTTGTTGTTTTCTTATGCAATATTACTGATTGAAAAGAAATGGCTTAACTATTTTAAAAATTAAACTTAAATTTACATGCCTTATTATATGTTAAGTAAATTAAATTAAATTAAATTTTGTTCCCCAAATGTTAGAAAATCTTAAATATAGGTGGCTGCTAATTCTAGGAGTAATTTCCTTTTCATTATATTTTATATATCCCACTTTTTCATATTATGTAATGAACAATGATTTAGACGAAAAAAAAAGCATTAAGCTTGGTCTTGATTTAAAAGGTGGGTTAAATATTGTTTTAGAGCTTGATGAATTTATATTTATAAAAAAATTAGCAAAGAAAAAACTATCCCAACAATCTGCATCAGATTTAGAAAAATTATTATTAGAGGCTCAAATTAATAGTGTTAAAAATAGCTCGACCATTATTAAAGAGCTGGGTAGACTATCTGAATCTAAGCAAGTTAAATTAAATAAATTTTATTCAAACTTATCTAAATCTTCAAATAATGAAGATATAATAAATGAAATGGAAAATCAAAAAAAATATGCTATGAAAAGTGTATTAGATGTTATGAGAAATAGAATTGAAGACCATGATCAATATGGTCTTGGTGAACCAAGTATACAGCAATTGGGGGATAGCCGTCTTGTTGTTGAATTAGCTGGCATATCAGATGTTTCTAGAGCTAAAGATTATATTCAAAGAACAGCTGATTTTGAATTATCATTGGTTAAGAAGCAAGAAGAGTATGACAATATATTATCAAATATAAAAAATCATATGAAAAATAATTTAATTAATTCGCCTAATATAGATAGTTTGATGTATCCAGATAATACTTCCGAAGGTTATTTGGTTTATGAAAAGGATTTTGAAGAAATAAAAGCTTTTTTAGATTCTGAATCAATCAGACAATTTATCAAGTCAAATAATAAAATTGTTTGGGATAATGATGTTTTGAATTTTTCTCAAAATTTTGATAATAGCATGCCATTTAGACGTACGTATCTAGTATCTTCTAATCCAGCCATATCAGGAGGCATGATTCAAACACCTAAAGCTGTAGTTTCAGAAATGGGAACCGATAATGCAGGTCAATGGGTAGTTAATTTAGATATGACTAAGGAGGGAAGACAAAAATGGAGTAGATTTACTGGTAAGCATATCAATAGACAAGTTGCAATTATTTTAGATGGAAAAGTTTTTATGGCTCCATTTATAAGAGATCAAATATCTAGTGGAGCAACACAAATTAGCGGTTTTGCTGATATGCAAGAAGCAAAAGATATTGCCAGTGTATTAAAAGCTGGGGAACTGCCTGCACCAATAAATATTATACAAACTAACTATGTTGGACCATCTTTGGGGCAAGATTCAATCAATAATGGTTCATTATCTATGATTATTGGATTGTGTTTAGTGTTGATATTTATGCTTTTATATTATAAATCCTCAGGTTTTATTGCTGACATTGCATTAGTAATTAATATGATTATAATTTTTGCAGTATTATATACTATGAATGCAGTTCTGACATTACCTGGAATTGCAGGTTTATTATTAACAGTAGGAATGACAGTAGATGCAAATGTTATAATTTTTGAACGAATTAAAGAAGAGATTAAATTAGGAAATAATATTTATGCCTCAATAAACAATGGTTATAAAAAAGCTTTTGTTACAATTTTAGACGCTAATATAACAACATTATTAACCGCATTTATTTTGTCATTTATAGGTTCAGGGCCAATAAAAGGTTTTGCAACAACACTAAGCGTAGGAATTTTTTGTTCTATGTTTACTGCTATATTTTTAACTAAAACGATATTTTTAACTGTAATAAAAAATAAAAATTATACAAAAATAAGTATATAGAATTATGAATATTATACCTGAAAAATTAGAAATTAATTTTGTTAAATTGTCTAAAATTATGATGTATGTTTCTCTTGGATTTTTAGTTATTAGCTTATACGCAATTTTTTTTAAAGGAATAAATTTATCAATTGATTTTAAGGGTGGAACAATTATTGACTTACATGTATATGATAAAGATTTTGATTTATCATATTTACGGGACCAACTAATAAATGATTTAAATCAAGAAGTTAATGTTGTTCAGGTCAATTCTGATTCTCAATTTTCTAAGCTGATTTTAAAAATGGAATATTTAAGCAATGAAGATATTTTACATAATAGTGTAAAAACAATTTTTAGTAATTATGAAATTAGTAAAATTGAATCTATAGGACCTAAAATTGGAGATGAATTAACAGGAGATGCTCGCAATGCAATTCTTGCATCTTTATTATTAATTGGTTTATATATTGCAATTCGGTTTGATGGCTCTTATGCTGCGGGTAGCATTGCAGCTTTAATACATGATGTTATCATTACATTGGGAATATTTATTTTTATTAATATTGAAATTAGCATTGCAGTTATTGCAGCATTTTTAACTATTGTTGGTTATTCATTAAATGACACTATTGTTATTTATGATCGCATTAGAGAAAATATGTTACAGAATCCCCATAGAGATAAGGATAAAATTATTAATCAATCATTATCACAAACATTGAGTAGAACAATTGTTACTTCATTAACAACCCTTTTAGTTGTTGTTATACTCTTTATATATGGTGGCGATGTATTGAGACCCTTTTCTTTAGCATTAATTATTGGAGTTATTATAGGAACTTATTCTTCATTATTTGTGGCAAGTCCTATAATGTTATTTTTGGAGAAACGCTATAATATTCAAATTGAGGAGAATTAATTGATATGTCAATAAATGCAATAGTTGGTGGTCAATGGGGAGATGAAGGTAAGGGTAAAATAGTAGATTTATTAAGCAAAGATTCTAATATTGTTATGAGGTATCAAGGTGGTAGCAATGCAGGCCACACAGTTTATCATAATAATAAAAAAATTGTCTTACATCAAATTCCCACAGGTGTTTTGCGTGAGAGCAATACTTGTATTTTAGGAAATGGAATGGTTGTGGATCCTGTAGGTTTTAGGGAAGAAATTGATTGCTTGATTAGTAATAGTATTAACTTTGAAAACAAAATATTGATAGATTATTACTCTCATATTGTTACTCCAATACATAAATTAATAGATAAAACAACAGAACAAAGGTCTAACAATAAAATTGGCACAACATGTAAGGGAATTGGCCCTACTTATCAAGATAAATATCAAAGAGTTGGAATAAGAGCCATTGATATACTAGATATTGAGAAATTAAAATTTAAAATAGAAAAACGTCTTAATTCTGCTATTGAAAATAATGAAATTGATAAAGGTGCTGTTAATCAAATTAATTTCCAGGATTTTTATGATTCATGTGATTTTATTTCCCAATATGTTAGTGATACTTTCCCTATAGTACACAATGCTATTGATAAAAATATTTTAATTGAAGGTGCCCAAGGGACTTTGCTAGATATAGATCATGGCACATATCCATATGTCACATCTTCGAACTGTTCATCAGGTGGAATTAGCACAGGAACTGGTATTCCAGGAAATAAAATTGATAAAATCATAGGTATTTTTAAAGCATATGTAACTCGCGTAGGTGGTGGCCCTTTTCCCACAGAGTTATTTGATGAGGATGGCAAAAAATTGCAATCTATTGGTAAGGAAGTAGGTGCTACAACTGGAAGAGCAAGAAGATGCGGTTGGTTTGATTTGGTGGCTGCAAGTTATAGTGTTAGGGTAAATGGATTGACTGATGTGGCATTAACGAAGCTTGATATACTAGATCATTTTGATACAATCAAGGTCTGTACTCACTATGAATATAAGGGTAAGCAGGTTACTGAAATGTCTAATGTTTTAAATGATTTAGAAAATATAAAACCAATATATAAACAATTTCAAGGCTGGAAACAGCCTATTGATAATGCTGAATCTTTTGATGATTTACCTGTAGAGGCACAAAAATATATTAATTATTTATCTGAAACATTGAATGTTCCATTTTCAATTATATCTATAGGGCCTAAAAGAAATCAAATATTAAATTTACAATCATTATGAAATTAATAGTCGAATTATTAAGTTATTTATATGAATAAATACACAGTATACTACATTATAGTATGTATTTTCTCAGCACTTGCATTTACTGACCCATATAAACAGTTAGATATTGATTTCCTCAAAGATAAGAAAAAATCAATTGTTAAAGATAAAACCCCAGTCATAAAGAAAAAAAAAGGTGATCTTCCAGCTTATATTGATGTTATAAAAAATTATGAAAAGATAGAAGGTGTTTTTGATTTTTATTGGGATTACAATCAAAATAAATTATTATTATCCTTAAAGCCTGAAGATTTTCAAAAAAGTTTTATGCAAAATATTACACGACAATCTGGTGATGCCTACTATTATGGTGGACCATCAATGTTGTATGAGTTTCCATTTATTTTCAAACAAATTGGTAAAAAAATACAATTAATTCATATAAATGTATTATTTCGAGCAGATGATGATAGGGCGATATCCAAAGCAGTACAAAATGATTTTTCTAATTCTATTATCTCAACAGCTCAAATTTTATCTAGTCCTGATGAAGAAACTGGCTCAATATTAGTAGATGCTAATAAATTGTTTATCAGAGATATTGGTTATGTATCTCAACATGGAAGCGGTAGATATGTTTTTGATTATAAAAATAGCTCTTTTATTGATATTAAATCATTTCCTTACAATGCTGAATTAGAAATTTCAGCTCAATATAAAAGCAATAAATTTACCAGTTCTTATACTTTACCCAATTCGAGAAGTATGGAAATAAAATATTATATTAGTATATCTAATATTATAGATAATGATTATAAGCCAAGAGAAGTAGATGACCGAATAGGTTATTTTTCAACAATTTTCCAGGATTACACAAATACTTTACAAGAAACGCAATATGTAAGATATATAAATAGATGGAATTTAGTTAAAAAGGATCCATATGCAAAAATATCAGAGCCAGTTACACCAATAGTATACTGGATTGAAAATACAGTTCCTGAAGAATTTAGGGGAGCAATAAGGGATGGTATAGAGGGATGGAATTTAGCATTTGAAAAGATTGGTTTTAAAAATGCTATTATTGCTAAACAAATGCCAGATGATGCAGATTGGGATCCTGCTGATTCTAGATATAGCACTGTAAGGTGGTTTATTCAACCTGGCTCAGGTTATGCTGTTGGCCCTAGCAGAGCTAATCCTTATACTGGCGAGATTTATGATGCTGATGTTAGAATAAGCGCAGATTTTGTAAAGGGTTTTTATGAGGAATTTGAAGAATTTGTTACTCCAGTTTTAGATGATGAAGCCATATCTATGTGGGAAGAAAATGATCACAAACATCATCACAAGAGTTGTAATTATTCCAAACATCTTAAGCAAGAAATGGCAAGTGGCTGGCATAACTTAATTAATCAAAATCTTATTTCAGGGAATAAAGAAGAGTTAATGGATTATATTTATAAAGGATTAGTAGATTTAGTTTTGCATGAAGTTGGGCATACATTAGGATTGCGACATAATTTCAAAGCAAGTTCAATATATTCTATTGATCAATTAAGTGATAAAAATTTCACAGAAAAATATGGTATTAGTGGATCAGTGATGGATTATCATCCTGTTTGTTTATTAGATAAAGGAAATACTTTATTTCAGACTAAACCAGGGCCATATGATTTATGGGCCATTGAATACGGCTATACACAATTTAATGATGAAAATGAAAAAATAAATCTTGATGAAATTGCTGGAAACTCAAATCATCCTTTATTAGCATATAATACCGATGAAGATACTTTTGGTAGATCTTCAAGGGGTATTGACCCACTAAGTGGTGTTTGGGATATGAGTAGTGATCCTATCCAATATTATAAAATTGAGCTGGAGCATACAAAGCAATTATGGAATAATTTGTTGGATAAATTTGAATATGATGGGCAAAGATATCAAAAAATTAGAAGTGTTTTTTCACAAGGCATTGGTGAATATATAAATGCTGGAATTTCAGCTTCAAAGTTTGTGGGGGGAGTATATTTTCATAGAAACCATGTTGGTGATGAAGGTCAAAAACCTCCGTTTGTTGTTGTTGAGGTAGAAAAACAAAAAGCGGCTATAGAGTTTTTAAATGATTATTTTTTTGATAAAAATGCATTTTATTTTAATCCTGAATTACTCAATAAACTCTCACCTGAGAGGCATGAAGATTTTAGAGATTCAGCATGGAGACTAGATAGAAATGATTATCCGATACATTCTGTGGTGCAAAGGATACAAATGTATGCCCTATATTCATTGTTTCATCCAAGAAGGTTGGCTAGAATTCATGATAATGAGGTTAAGGTTGATTCAGATGAATATTTAACAATGGATGAATTATTTGATAGCATAACTAAAGTTATTTGGCAAGAACTATATACAGTAGAAAATATTAATAGTTATAAAAGAGAATTGCAAAAGATGCAAATTAATATGTTTTCTCAAATGATTTTTTCAAACATTGAGTTTTCAAGTGATGTTGTTTCACTGGCTAGATATAACTTAAAAAATATTTTAAAAGATATTTATTCTGCAATAGGAAATAATGATTTTGATAGTTATTCAAAATCACATCTTCAAAATTCAGCTGAAATGATTGAAGCAATTTTATCAGCTGAAATTCAAATTAATTAACTTTATAGCTATGTCTAAACTAGTTGCTGTTTTAGGACCTACTGCATCAGGCAAAACATCCCTTTCTGTTAAACTAGCATATAAATATAAAACAGAAATTATATCAGCTGATTCTCGACAAATATATCGTGGCATGGATATTGGAACTGGTAAAGATTTAGATGAATATAATATTAACAAAGTATCTATACCATATCATCTTATAGATATTTTAAATCCATCTGAAAATTATAGTGTGTATGATTATAAAAATGATTTTTTAGAAGTATATAATACTATTAATAAAAAAAATAAAGTACCAATTTTATCTGGTGGTACAGGGTTATATATAGAATCAATTTTGCTAAATTATCAAATGAACGATACACCTCCCGATATTCCACTAAGAAATAAATTACAAAATAAATCCTTAGAGCAGCTTCAAAATGAAATGAAAAGCAATTTTAATAATAGTTATGATGCGAGTTATCATACAACGAAAAGAAGAATTATAAGAACTATGGAAATTTTATTAACTAATAATCAAAATGTAAATCATTTAGTAGATACAGGTCATATAGAATATATAGTATTTGGAATTGATGTTGATAGAGAGAAATTATTAAAAAAAATTAAATCTAGATTAGAGGCACGCTTAAATGATGGCATGATCGATGAGGTCAGGCATTTGATTGATAGAGGATTAACTTTAGATAGACTTAGATATTTTGGGTTAGAATACAAGTTTATAGGAGAATATTTGTTTAATAAAATTTCATATGATAGTATGAAAGAAAAATTAAATTTTGGTATTAATAAATTTTCAAAACGACAAATGACATTTTTCAGAAGAATGCAAAAAAGGGGTATTAATATTAAATGGGTTAATGCTGATGATTTTAGTTTAATTTGTGAGCATATAGAAAAGTTTTTTGAAAATGAGTTTTAATTTAAGCTACAAAAAGTATGAAACAAAATTTTTGTATAAAGATTTAGATTATAAAAATTATAATGTAGAAAAAAAATATTACCCGTATTTTATAATTATTCCAGTATATAATGAATTGGAATATATCACTCATACCCTAGAAAGCATAAATGAGCAAGATCAGGAATTACTAAATCATTTATTGGTTATATTAGTTATTAATAATAGTAGTATGGAATCTAAAAAAATAATAGATGAAAATTATAAAACGCACAAATTAATAGAAAAAAATAAGTATAATTTTGAGTATATCATATTAGACTGTTATTCAAAATCACAAGCTATAAATAAAAAGTATTTTGGAGTTGGCCTAGCAAGAAAAATTGGATTTGATTTTGCTGTACAATATTCAAAAAAAAACAGTCTTTTTTTTTCATTGGATGCAGATACTTTGATAAGCTCAACATATTTAAAAACAATAATTAATTTTTATAAAGACACAATGTTTCATGCATGCACTGTGAATTTCAAACATCAAAAATCAAAAGATTCTTTAATTAATAAAGGAATACGAATTTATGAAAAACAATTATTAAAAATAGCTAAAAAAATAAGATCTTGTAATTCTCCATATGGGTACGTTAGTATGGGCTCAGCAATTATTTGCACAGCAGAGGCATATATATTAATTGGTGGTATGCCTAAAAGAAAAGCGGGAGAAGATTTTTATTTTTTACAGTCATTAGCAAAATATACAAAAATTCATTTTATTGATAAAATTTTAGTTCACCCTTCATCAAGGTCTGAACAGCGTGTTCATTTGGGGACAGGCTATAGAATGAAGGAATTTTTAGAAACAAAAAAGTTTAATAATTTATTTTTTTCAGATTCAACATTTTACGAAATCAAAAAATTTATTTCAATTGCTACTAATAACTATAAATGTTCTTACAGAGATTTAAATAAAGAATTGATTCAAAATTTAGGTGATAATATTTGTAATTTTCTTAATGAAAATAGTTTTGAAAAAGTATGGATTAAAATTAGTTTAAATTCTAAAACTAAAAAACAGTTCATGGTTTTTTTTCATCAGTGGTTTGATGCTTTAAAAATCATGCAATTATTAAAAAGAATTTCAGAATGAAAGAACAATTAACTCAAATCAATGGACATCAGTTTTACAGCGGTTTAACTGCGGGAATCAACAATTTATTAAATTATAAAAATAAATTAGATGAGATAAATGTTTATCCAGTTCCTGATGGTGACACAGGAACAAATATGTGTTTTACATTATTGCCAGTTGTCGAAGAATGTAGTACAAAAATTTCTGAAAATATTTCTGATACATTAGATGTTATTGCAGATACAGCTTTGGATTCAGCTCGAGGCAATTCAGGGACTATTATTGCTCAGTTTTTACATGGGATGAGAAAGGGTTTGAAAAATTTAGATGTAATTAATTGTACTCATTTTGCTTTAGCATTTAAAGAAGGCTTTCAAAGTGCGCAAGATTCTTTATTGAGTCCTGAAGAAGGAACAATAATTACAGTAATGCGGGATGTATCAAACCTAGCAGCAGAAATAGCCAATGAAGATAATATAGATTTTGAATTATTCTTAGATAGATGCTATCATCATTCTGTTGATTCTCTTGAAAAAACTAAAAGCATATTAAAAATTTTAAAAAAATCAGATGTGGTAGATGCAGGTGCTTTAGGATTTGTGTTATTAATTCAAGGTTGGTTAAATAGTGTTCAAAAAAATACAAAAATTCAATCCCATCACATTGATATTTCCTATGATCATGATAAAATTGATGCTCTTCAAAAAGATATTGATTTTACTATTAAAAATAAATTTTGTACTGAATGTGCTATTGAGGGTAAAAATATAAACCGTCTTGAATTAAGAGAGATGATAAAACACTTAGGTGATAGCATGGTTGTTGCAGGTACAAAAAAACGTGTTAAAATACATATTCATACAAATACCCCTGCAAAATTATATAAAATTTGCAGCGCATATGGGAAGGTAGTAGATAGAAAAGTAGATGATATGACTAAGCAGGAGCATACTATTCACCATACAGAATCAAGTGGAATTGCTATTGTTGTAGATTCCGGGGCAGATATACCTGATGAATATGCAAATGAAATTCAGGTAGTCCCTGTTAGATATAGTTTTGGTAATCAGCAGCATATTGATAAAGTTACTCAAACAACATCTGAATTTTATCAACAAATGAAAGTA
>CEVZ01011654.1_pt1 | contig 12241 bp, 13 predicted proteins | sample 361371 | NCBI WGS metagenome assembly CEVZ01 (sample SAMEA2620217, study PRJEB7988) | marine metagenome | isolation source: saline water (ENVO:00002010), including
CCATCAGTACTTGTAAATTTAGTACCAGGAAGAGCATCCTCTAATGGTATTGAAGCAGATAATGTCCACTTAACATTAGTAATTACATCACCTCGGTGCAGTTTATATGTTGCTGCATTAAGTGTAAGTTCTTGATCATACGGTCTTAAAGATACTTCGTAAGTATCTGTACCTGTACCATCACAACTAGCGACAAGAGTGCCAGTAGTGCTACTCTTCACATCGTTCTTAAATATAGTTGTTTCGGTATTGGCAGCGGGTTTTGAGTTCGCCAGCACTCCTGTATTAGTTGCCATTGCTTAAATTTGAGATAGATAAAGTTGTTGTTGACGGACTTTTGCTGTTAGTCTTTGAGCACCAATACCAGCACCAAAGTTAACATCATCTAGTGTTACGTTCTGAGTAGATAGTAGTGTAGCATCTGAGTCAGGGAACTTGATTGTTCTTTGCTCAGTGATATTTGTTAAATCTAAGAAAACCTTACGGTCTTCAGATTGATCATCTACAACTACTGGTCTATTTAGTTCCTTGTTAGATAACTTCTGAGTAGCATTAGTAGTAGCAATTTCACTGGAACCAGTAGACTGGTTCATATTCTGGAATGGGAACTTAAACGAATAGTTTAAGTTTTCAAATTGATTACTAATATCAAAGTTGATACGTTTAGTAGGTGTAGTTATATCACCTAGAATCAATCCTGTAATCACCTTACTACTTAAAGTCTGAGTTGCCTCAGCATATACTACAGTACCAGACAAGTCAGGATAAGTAGCAATACGATTAGATGTTAATGCAGAAGTATCATAGGTGACTGTTGGGTTATCAGTAGCAGTACTTGATGTAAACTTACAGTTAACAAAATTCTTTCCACTAGCAGTCTGATTTGATTGATCATCCAATAATTCAGAAGTAGTAACAGCAATACCTGGATCAGGTAATTGATATACTTTAGTACCTGTTACAGTATTATCCCAGTCAAACGTAAACCTAGCATTCTTTTCAGTGTTACCAACACCATCACGGATAGTGAATCGTTGGTCTTCTACAAATATATCTTTATTAGTAATAATCTGGTTGGTATCATCACCAATTAGAACTGTACCTCCACCAGAGGATATTTCAGGTAGTGTGAATACCCTAGTACCACCAGTGTTACCTATATTACCAACTTCAAATCTCGCTTTACGAGTATTATCACTACTATCTTGGAGAACCAATAGGTTATCATTCAATAGTAATTGTCCAGTTACCTCTACACGACCTGCACCTTTTGGTGAGATGATGATATTTGAGTTTGTAGCACCGTCATCAGCAACTGTCAATAGGTTCGTTGAAGAACCATCATTATTAGCAATCCTAGAAAGATATAAACCACCCTCACCAAACGATATACCAATCTGATCATATGCGTTTTGGTAAATTCCTGAATTCCTATCCAAGTCAAAAGCCAGTCCTGGAGACGCTTTTGTACCTGCGGGAATTGTTTTGAAAAGTTGATTAACCTTTGCTTTCCTATTTGGAATTAGAGGATCAGATACGACAACAGGGAGAATTGCTTCTCCCGACAGGTTAGCGTCATCTATTCCATCTAACTGTGATATCTTTTTGGTTGCCACAGAAAATATGCTATGCTACAAGTTTATTTATACAGAATCTTTCTGAAGTTCTAGACTCTTTTCGGCCTTGAGGTATTCTACAGTAGTGGCGACATCATTCATTGCATCTCTTACTTCTGGCCTCTGACCTGATTCTTGATGGTAGTCCTTCCCAGTAGGTGCATAATGACGTGTATATAGAGACCATCGCCATTGTTTCATGTCTTCAGAATACCAAAGTTGGATTCTCATATTTGGGGAATCGTTTGTTGTATTTAGGTTAGAGTGTACTATATTTTACCAATCATCATCGTCTTCCATTAATTCTTTTACCCACTCTTGACGAGCACAAAATCCGTGTGCATCATTCTCACCATCCATATGATATTTGGTATGCATTACTTCTATCATTAGAAATAATCCTATCAACATCATAGGCATATGCCATAGAGGATGACCAAATACTTCACAAAACTCTTCGTAATACTTACGAAAGGGAGTCTTCTCAGGTGACATCTTTCTTTTGCTTTTCTATGAAAGCACGTAGTTCTGGTCCTTCTTCCCACTCCCAAGTCTCTTCACGACCTTTCTTATCAGTCTTTGTGAAAGATTTTTTTTCTATGCGATCTGGATTGAGTTTCATCATTTTAGATAGGGATGAATGACAAAGATAAGTCTGTACCATTGTCGTTTTCAGTGATAACATTAAATGCTACCGTTATACGAGGTGCATCTGGTTCATCAGGTGGACCATCTGATATAACTTCATGTGGTGTCTTACCTTGTCCTATGTATAATTTACCAACCTCATTTTGTATACGATGTGTCTCTTCTTTACCTTTATAGAATACTGTTGATGTATTCTGAGGATAGATTGAAACATATCCATGTATAGGATAAGAATGGTTATGGTATGCCATTAGGTCATCTACTGAATGAGTATTGACCCAACACTGCATCCATGCTCTACTATTGTTACCAATATAATCTCTAATTGCTGCTCTCATTTGGCAGTACAGGTCATACATTACTGTATTACCAGCAGTACACCCAAATATATTATAGTATCCGTAACACCAAGAGACGTTAGGTCGTTCAGCATTGTGTTCATGTCTAAGTTCAGGATCTTTTTGAGATGGAATGTGGACATTATCTAGTTTCTCTGATACACGACCAGAGATTTCACATAGAGTATTGCATAATTCAATTTGCTTGGTACGACATAATTCTATGTCATACATCTTATACTCTATCAAATTTGAACGCTCCTTTGTTGCTTCCATAGGTGAGTTTTCCATTCTTAAATCCACGATCCCAAGAAAAATAATTATTTTTAGTTAGTCTGCCTTCATAAAAGACATCGGTTCCTTCGTAAACGTAGTCACCTGCTAACTGCCACTCATCACCATGTGGTCTCCACTTAAGGGAATGACCTATAGGTGTCCAGTCTATCTTATGTATGTCAAGAATGACTGTACCGTTGGTATCTTCATGTGCATTAAAGCATCTTTCACGATAGACTACACCATCGTTCTGATACCACTGTTTAGACTTAAGACGACAATCGCCTAATAAGTCCCACTGAATCCATGACCAGACATAACCAGTCGGGTCAGATTGTGCTTGTTGTTTATTACTCCAAACTCCTGCTATTGTGTTGAGGAAGTTTTGGATTCCACCTGTGCCATCCATTCTTTTTTGTGCTCCTCCACTTGTTCAACAATGTCAGTAGGAATAGTTGGTCTCTCAACCAGTGGTACTAACATGACCATCTTACCATTACCTAGGTCAATTCGGAATGGTTGTTGTTGATCATAACATAAATCTGTCACAAACTCCATATTGGAGTACAGACGTTCTATCGGTAAATCTAATGGTTGTTTCATTGTTCAAATTCAACATTCAATTTTGCATCAGATAATGCACCGACCATGTTCCATGCAGTCTCACCAGAGACCATGTTCTCGTCACAAAAATACTGAATAGTATCTTCAAGGATTTCCTTGAGTTCCATTAGTTGTTGTTGGCGTTCCATTGAAAGATCGTTCATAGCGATATTATACCATAGATTTAGTTGAGTTGGATAGATGCTCCAGAAACCTTAACAATTCCCTTAGCAGTAAGAGTCATTGCTAATCCAGCAGTGATAGTCACCGCAGCACTAGCAGTAATATTAGCAGCACCAGCAGCAACGTTTGCCGAGAATACACCAGCAGCGACTGTGAATAAAGCACCACCAGCAGCACAGTTGACTAAGAAAGGACCAACTGTATTAATTGAGAATCTTGGAATAGGATCAGCAGATGGTGCAGGGAATAGTACATAGTCAACAGGACCACCAACTGTACTGAATATACCTGTCTTTGCTTTAGGAATGATGCCTGTAATAGTATTGATGAAATGATACTCCGCAGGGGCAGTCATTGTAATTGAGTTAGCAGCAGATAGTTTTATCTCACCAGCATTAATTTCATATGATGTTGCGTCAATCTTAGTAGTACCCTGTGGACTGATAACCTGTGCTTGAGTTCCACCCTTACCAGCAACAGTAGATCCAATACCCTGTATTTGTATATGTCCTTTAGCATCCACTGATAAGTCAGAACCAATGTTAACCATTGCTTTCTGATTCTTGTTACCACCTTTATTAGGGGCACACTGAGCATTAACAAAGAGACCACCACCAACATCAAGGTGGAAGTCACCTGAACATTTTAATCTTATATCACCATCAACAGTTTCAATCCAATGACCACCTGTGGTTGTTGCTTTATCCTTACCAACATCCATTGTGAAGTTGCCAGGTTCCTGAATGTGAGTAGCGACTAATGGATCTGGTGCTTCTGATTTCTGATCTGGGTTAACTCTGGTTGATTCCTTTGCAGCATCCTCTTCTGACATTCCAGACTCAACAAGAGCTTTATACCTTGTGAGTTGTTTATTGTCTAGTGATACACTATGAACTGTTAGTCCACTAGCAGTCTTAACTACAGTTGCATCACGACCTGGTGTACTTAACTGTAAATTATATGCACCATTAATAAAGTTCTGAGCAGCAGTTAGATATGGTGAAGCATCAGCATATATTGCATCAAAGAGGTTAGACTTACCTCCACCTCCACAAGGACCATACTTCTCTCCTATCTTATCTTTCAATCCATCCAAATCATCTGCTGGACATTGCGTTGATCCTAGTAAAGGATAGAATCCCATTGGATCCTGTGCATTCTTACCTGCTTCTCTTCCACAACCACCAAAGTCAAATAAACTGAATATCAATGAGATTAACTGTCCTATACTTTGTAGGTTAATCTTATTCATATCAGTAGCAGCACTCATAATATCCTTGCCACTTTCCCATGCCTTTGAAAGACTACTGAATCCTTCAGCAACAGATGTTGCTGCTTTAACAAGACTCAATGCTGAAGTAACAACACCTAAACCTTCACGAACTGCACATGTAACTGACTCAATTAACTTCTGCATACCAGCAGTAGCAGCATCAAGAACAGACATAGCTTTCCCGATGATGTTATCAATAATACCATTGATAGCACCCATAGGATTAGAGAGCATACCTCCAATCAATCCATCCAGACCACAAATCTGTCCTAGTAATGCTTGAATAACTGCCTGTACAATCGCTAGAACTACAAATGGAATACCAGTTAATGATGCTATCGTATTAACTATTGCTAAAACTTTACCAGCAATAATAGTAAGTTGCTCTTTAAATGCTGATATAACCTGAGACATAACTGCACCAAGGAATGCCTCTGCTTTATCCAGCAATGCCTCCATGTTAACAACCTTATTCTCTATCACACTAACAAAGTCACCATTCTCATTCTTCATTACCTGTCCAGCAGTGGCAGCAATGTCCTCTACGAGTTGTGTTAACTTATAATCTAATGTTTGCCAAGGACCACCTACACCACTAGCAGCAGGTATTGGTTTACTTGGGAATTTTGGTTTACTTGAGTTAGCAGTAGAACCAGCAACACCAGTTTGGTGTGCTAATCCAGTACCAGGGTTTGCAGCATTAGGTAACTCAGCAGTAGTATTACCTGCTTCTTTAACAGCAGTAGTTGTAGTTGTAAGATGCTTACCACCAACAGTGGACTCACCAATCTTATTAGTAGTAGGGTTGATATTATCTCTGATAAGACCTTCTGAAAATATAAACGAACTCTCCTTGGGATCCATTGACTTGCCTTTATTCTTCCCCATCCTCAGAACACCCATAACAATGGGGAACTGTGCTTCTTCAGCATCAAGGAAGAAACCCATGACAATAGCACCAGGTCTCAGTTGGTGAGAAGACTTTCCTAATCCCTCACAACCTGGTTGGTCTGTTGGTTGAAGTACCTGTGCCCAAGGTAAATCTTTTGTTTCTAAATCTTTTCTAAATCCTGCTTCTGCACCAGTATAATATCCAAGCACACGAACTTTAACCCTACCAATTAATTGAGGATCTCTAGTATCTTCAACCTCACCAATCCACCAGAAAAAACCATCCTTACCTACAAAATCGGACGTTGATTCTCCTATGATGTTATCAACTGTGGCAACCATGAACCTACTTTAATTGTCTCTTATTATTTAGCCACAAAATCAAACGTCACTGTGATACGATCATCAGCATCTTGCTTAGGAAAGAAATGCTGCAAATTAGCAGGAAATATAATCAAATTACCTTCTTTCAATGGTGGTATAAAATTCTCACTAGACCACATTGTTGGTTTCGTTGACTCATAACGAAACGCTGGAACATTACTTTGATAAAATGGATTATTAATTACTAATGGAGTATGTCCTTTATCTTCATCAAACTGTACCATATAATATGCTGTCAGGTACGAATTAGGATGTATATGAGGTGGAATAATAGTACCAAAGTTAGAAGCATGAGTTTCAGTGTGAATCATATCAACTTCACCCTTCAGACCCATTACTTCCGTAATCATAAACTGTGCTTTCTCTGTCACAAAATCATATAGTTCATCGCACTCATGCATTTTACCCTTAAACATGAATAAAGGATTATCTTTCTCTCTGATGGTTTCATCCCAGTGCTCTTCTAATTGCTCAATAAACTTCTCCTTAATATCGTACTCATCAATGAATACAGGATAAGGGAAGGTTGGTATAATGTTCATTGTGAATTCAATTTCTTAATCAAAGTTTTCGTACGCTTCTTGAGCTGACGAAGACGGGCGGATGCAAGTTTGGACTTGCTGTTCCGACCCATCTTTCTTGGAGTTTCGTGGTTTTTGAGTCTCATCATGAGCCCAGCATACCACTTATTTAGCAATTTGTCAATCGTCGTACACTAAGCACTCTGGTTCATCAGGATGCTGGTCGCAAAATAGTTCTAAACAGTTTGGATCATGGTGATCACCAGCTACAATCTCATCGTGGTGATGCTCTTCATACTCAAGGAGATCATGTAATTCTTCTTTGTAATGGCGACGTGCAGCAGGATTAAGAGTTGGATCATCAAGGAGCTCTTTATCGTGCTCAATATGTTGCTCAATTGTAGTCATGTTGAAAATACCTATGAATACCCTAATATTTATTAAACTTTGATGCTATCTTTGAGTAAATGTAGTGTAGTCTGGGTATTCGTGACTTTGTAAGTGTGTACTACACCACCAATAAGATAGTTCCCACTATACATTTTGTCAAGCTCTACTTTTTTTCCTTTTGCTAACATTCTAGGAATTTCAACCTTTACACCCTCTCCAGCATAGAGTCCAAGATTACCTGGAACCTCAATAACTAACTGAATTGATTCTAATGATTTCTTTCTAACATAATTATATGAAGCAACATCCATATAATCATTTAAGAACTTTCCTTGATATGTACCTGCCTTTTCTGATGCCCACTGAGCAACTGCTTGTGTCTTTGGTTTATCAAATAAATGAGTTGGCAACACCTGATACTTAATTCTCTTAGGTCTATTCAAAAGATCTTTCATAAGACTGTTAGAAGTATCAATAGGCATGTTGCCACCTTTTTCTAAGATGGACATACTCTTAAATATTTTTGTATACTGATAAGTATCAGTTCTAGCAGTAACAAACTTACTCCTAGTTGGTAAGAATGATTCACGTAGAGTAGTTGGATCAATTCCCATGATATATCCAGACCATGCACCCTGTCTAAGTTGCTTTAAAGAATTATATGATGTTGGATATGATACCCTATCAATAAGGAATTGATTCTTTAAAGGATTATCTTCAATACTCTTCTGACCATACACATATGTTGGTTTTTGTTTGTTATCAACTATATCCTCAATCAATTGATCAATACTCTTAAAATGAAATCCTTTAGCATTCTCAAAGAAAACAAATGCACCTTGTGGTGTATCACCAGTAGAACCTGATCTTGTTACCTTAGAAGCAATAAAATTAATAGCATCAAATGGTCTCCAGTTAACAGCAGTATATCTAAATTTCTTAGCCTTCTCAATATATACATTCTTACCAGTGTTTAAACCTTTATTCTCACCATCCTTAAGAATATTTTTGACATGAACCCCACCATCTATAGGTTTCATAGCACCAAATATATTAATAGTTTCATTGTATATGAACTCAGTAGATACTAAATTGATAACGTATGCTTCCTTCTTCTCTTCTCGTAGTCTAGAAGATATTTCATAACATTGAAGAATATATTGATGTTGTACATCACCTGCTTCTAATACAATCTTCCAGTAATCATTACCATGTAGTGTGTTAATAAAATCAGTAGCATCAAACATTGCCATCTCTGCCCTGATGGTAGGACTACTAATACTCTCAACAATTTTTAATTCGGATATAAGTTCAACCAAGTTTTGCTCACCACCTTTTCCCTTACGTGGTGTCTTGGCATCATCTTCTAATAGATATACTTTGAGCGAGGTTTCACCCGCTTGTCTTTTAACCGACATCGCTTGCTCCAAATAGTCCGAACTTAGGTCGGAATTGTATAATTTCTGGTAATTCGTTCATAGGAACGATAACTGTACTACCTCCCTCACCTTGTGCCGCAAGAGCAGCATTAGTAGCATCCTGAGATGATTTAGCAGATACAGAAGTAGCAATAGCAGTTGCTGCTGTTACTGTGGCATCCGCAGTTGCTTTCTTAGCGGCGACTGCTTCAACCTTTGCATTTCCTGTTGTTGCAGTTTGTTGTGAAACTAAGGATTCTGTATTACCAGGAGTTATATTAACAGCATTACTACCTTTATCTCTTGGTACTACAGGTGCAACAGCATCTATCTTACCATATCTAGAAATCAATTGCTGTAATTTTGAAGCATAGGCAGGATCAGTAGCATATCCCTCAGAACTAAGCATTGATGCTGCTGCCATAGCATTCTGAGCATTATTAACACCTTTATATCCTTTATAATCTTTATACCATTGAGTAACTAGATGATCAATTGATGCTTGAGGTGATGAAAAACTCTTAAATGCTGCCTCAGTATTAACTGACTTACCATCTATAACCTCTGTAGTCTTAGAAACAGTAGATGCTTCATTTGGAGTTGCTTTAATACCAAAGAAATTATTCTTAGCACCTACTGCACGACCCCAATCAGATTCTAAAGCAAACTGTGCAGCAACTACATTAGGATACTTAGCACCTGCTTTCTCTGCCATACCTTTAACCTTTGCCCACTTCTCTTCATTAGTTCCTTCAATCAGACCACCTTCAGAGAAACTTGGCATATTCTTAGTATTGTATATACCACCCAGATCAAATCCCATACCACCTGCTTCTAACATACGTTGTGATGTTAAACCAGGATTAGACTTAGTTGCTGGAGTGTTAAATGGTACTACAAATCCACCACCAGCAAATTTCTGTGCGTTAACCTTACCACCTTCTGCTTTAGTTGCAACATACTCAGTTCCATGACCAATAAAGTCAATACCCTTACCAGTTAAAGATACAGGATAACCTGACATTGGACCTGAGATCCATCCACCTTTAGAGAATCCCTTCTCTTCCATCATCGTATTAAATTGTTGCTTTTCTAAGTCAGTTCTATCTCCTCTTGCAGTGACTTCAGGTACTCCACCTTCTTGAGTTTCTTCACTACCACCACTCATAGCACTAGTTACTGCCATTGCTGTAAGAGCAGTAGCACCAGTCATAACAAGTCCTTTAACTAATCCTCCTCTTCCTCCAAATTTACGCATTTTCATGCGTTTCATACCTTTAACTAGATTTGTGTATAGTGTTTTAAGCACCCAGATAAAGTCCTTTGCTAATTTCAACGGATTTCTTAACCACCTGAGTGCAAGTAATCCTGCCCCCAGTGCAACGAAAAATTGACCAAACCCTTTTATCTTCTCCCACCAACTTGCGTTCGGATCAAACATCTTAGCAATGCCATCCAGCATGTTGCCAACTACACCTCCAACAAATTTCATCAGGAACTTCGTGAATGCCATCATTCCGTTCCAGATTTTCTCTATTTTTTCAATGTTTTTGGGATCTGCAAACCACTTAAGTATAGCACGACCTATGAATGCTTTGAACAACCATCCACCCAATTTAGCAAGAGATTCAAAGAATCCTGCTACAACAGGTTTAATAAAATCTTGAAAACCAGACTTTTTCTTTTTCTTAGGGGTTAAATTATCAGTAGGATCTGGTTCTAATGCAGATTGTGCTAAGTCATCTATAAGTTCATTCTGAGCACCATGAGCATTTATCATGGACTCTTTCATCTCCTTCATTATAACAGCAAAACTGTTAAATGTGGCACCTAAACTATTAATACCTTTAACTGTCTTCTGAGCAATAATGTCGCCAGCAACTACACCCTCACTCTCAGTCATCACAGAGGTACGAGGGTTAACAAACTTGTAAAACCTTATTTTAGTACTACTTCCGTCTTTTTGCTTTTTCATTCAATATATGCGGCGAGTTTTCTCTTAAAGATAACCGTAGGAACCTTCCCTTGGCTATTTATAGTCACTGTTTTACTTACTGGAAGCATGACAGGAACTGGTCCACTACCAGATTCTTCCACATCAGCAGTTGCACTATCAAGTGCTGCTTGAGATGATACATCTTTAACTGATTCCTCCTCAGCAGGAGCATTAGCATAATTGGAGAAGACATCTTCATGTCCTGCACCATCAGCATGAGCAAGAGCCTCAGAATTACTATCGGATCCATCTCTATGTTTAAGATATTCCTCACTCTGGAACTCATCAGGCATTACCTTACCTAAGAGATTCTTCTTAGGTTGAGGTGTTACATTACCACCTGGTTCTGCTTTTGCTTCTTCACCACCACCAAAGAATGAACTAGCAATATGCTTAGCCATAAAGATGGGGTTGAACAATTGATCTAAAGCAGGTATACCCTTAACTTCACCATCATCATCTACAAGACCCTTCATTCCAACAAATTTGAATGCAGATCCAAACATTTGAGGAATACTAAAGTCAAGTTCGTTCTCTAATATACTCCTTACACTTTCTGTACCAACACCAGCAGGGTTCTTCCAAGTCTTCCATTCTTTCTTAGTTCTTGGAATAACTTTTGGATTAAGTAACCAACCCATCTTCAACTTATCAAAGATGCCAGTTATCATTGTCCCAATGTTACCAGTTGGGAACTTACGTTTAGGGAAGTTATCTACAAATCTCTTAGTTCCTTTCTTAAAGAACTCAGCAATACCAGTACCCGCTTTCTTCAGTAGATTCATTAATCCACCACCAAATAACCAAGTGATGATTGCTTTACCTATCTTACCTGCACCAGTTACAAGACCCATTAAAGATTCTTTTAACTTAGCACCAGCAGCTTTCCATCCCTTACCCATGAATCCTTCATAAAGTAAGTCTGCTGTAAATATACCAACAGCTTCACCAAGCATAGTACCCAATACTGGAACAGGTATAAATGAACCAATAACACCACCTAATGCAGCACCTAATCCTCTAAAGAGTGCCTTACCTAATGGTTCACCTGCCAATAATGATGCAACAACTGTTATAAGAGAACCAATGATAGGAATTCTACCAAATATACCTTTAATTGCTTTAACTGCACCCTTGCCTAGGAACTTAGTACCAATTCTAGTAACAGTCTTGCCTACTGGACCTTTTATTAACTGACTACCTGGTTTAACTGTCTTACCACCTAATCCACCTGGTCCTTTAATCTGTTTAGCAAACCTAGTCTTAGCAGCTTGATTACCAAATCTCCTCTGATATCTTAATCTCGTTGCTTTTGAAGTATTCCTAGTATTAATCCTTCTTCTAGTATTATTCTGTGTCCTTGTCCTACGATTCCTACTCCTTTGATTTTGATTCTGATTATTTCTCCGATGTTCTTGCTGCCTCATGTCCATCAAATTCATGATGTCATTAATGAGGGAGAACGGATTGAGTAAGTATCCTAATCCTTTAAGTGCTACTATACCTAAAAGTAGTGATCCCACTCCTTTTATTAAATCCCAAACACCACCTAACTTACCATTCTTTATCTTACCTATTCCACCAAAAATACCTGCTAAACCATCTAATATTCCACCAATAGCAAATTGTGCCCATTTCATTATGAACTTACCGACCCTTCCTAGGGTCTCAATTATACTGACTAACTTCTCTCTATTCCCCTCA
>CEVZ01126060.1_pt1 | contig 12238 bp, 10 predicted proteins | sample 361371 | NCBI WGS metagenome assembly CEVZ01 (sample SAMEA2620217, study PRJEB7988) | marine metagenome | isolation source: saline water (ENVO:00002010), including
TGGAGAAGTAACACAAACTCAAATCTAATTCACATTGACTTTGAAGCAGCTGAAATCGATGAGTATTATATACCTGAAGTAGAAGTTGTTGGTGACTTAGCACATTCACTTACGATGTTAAATAATTTTATTGATAAGGAAAAAGTCCCCATTTTTGAACTAGATTATCTTAAAAAAATAAAAGCTAGTATAAAAGAAGATAGAGAAAAATATATAAACAATAAACAAATTGGCTCAATAAAGCCTCAAAAATTTCTCCACGAACTACGACAATTCATGGGAAAGGATGATTTATTAATTTCTGATGTTGGTGCTCACAAAATGTGGATCGCAAGAGATTTTAAATGTCATGAACCAAATACGTGCATCATACCTAATGGCTTTTGTTCTATGGGGTATGCGTTACCTGCATCAATTTCTGCATCAATGATCAATAATGATAAAAAAGTTTTTGCAATTTCTGGAGATGCTGGATTTCTAATGAATGTTCAAGAAATGGAAACAGCAAGAAGATTACATTCAAATATTGTTATTATTATATGGGAGGATAATTCATATGGACTCATTAAGTGGAAACAGCAAGTTCAATTTGGAGAATCTACCGATCTTGATTTCGATAACCCTGATTGGGAAGATCTAGCAAAATCATTTGGATGGAATTATATTTTCGAGGATAAGAGTACTAAAATTTATGAAAAGTTAAAGCTAACAGAAAATATGGCAGGCCCAACCTTATTTGTCATACCTATAGACTACTCAGAAAACGAAAAGCTTACTAATTTTTTAAGTTCTTTGGAGGACGACTATGGCTAGAAAGATAATTAAAAATATATCTCCTCTTGAAATAAAAAATCCAAAACAAATTGATTTATTATCCCCTTGGAACCTAAAGAAAATATCTAAAGTAGAATGCATAAGAAAAAGTGATGCAAAGAAAATTTTAAAAATTGCAAATGACTTTTTTGTTAATGAAAACTTACATATAACCAAAAAGCAAAGAATTGATATTTTAAAAAAAACAATAAAACTTCTCACAAAAAATTCTAAAAAATTCTCAGATTTAATTGCCTTAGAAGGAGGTAAGCCTCTTAAAGATTCAAAAGTTGAAGTCGCGCGAGCTATTAATGGGTTGGAGCTTTGTATCGATGCTTTAAAGAAATGTCATGGAACAGAGATACCAATGTCTTTGAACGAAGCATCATCAGATAAAATTGCCTATACAAAGAAATATCCTGTCGGCCCTGTCTTTGCTATTAGTGCTTTTAATCATCCTTTAAACTTGATTGTTCATCAAGTTGGGCCAGCAATTGCTTCTGGATGCCCAATAATTATTAAGCCTGCTTTAGATACCCCTGCAACGTGTTATGAGTTTATAAATTTGCTTATAGAATCGGGATTGCCAGCTGGCTTTTGTCAGATGATAAATACTGATGATCATTCGATAACAGAAATATTTATAAAAGACGATATTATTGCATTCTTTTCTTTTATTGGAAGTTCAAAAGTCGGGTGGAAATTAAAATCTAAATTATCTGCTGGAACTAAGTGTGCGCTAGAACATGGTGGAATCGCATCAGTAATTATTGATAAAGACACTAATATAAAAAAAGTTATGCCATCTATCATAAGGGGCGCGTTTTATCATGCCGGACAGGTTTGTGTTTCTATCCAGAAAGTTATTGTTCACGAAGAAATAGTTGATGAATTTTTAAATTTAATGAGTCAATCAATTAAAAAGCTAAAAGTTGGAGACCCTTCAAAAAATACAACAGATGTTGGGCCTTTAATTAGACCAGGTGAATTAGAAAGGATCCATAAACTTATTCAAAAGTCTATAAAAAATGGAGCCGAACTAGTTTGTGGAGGAAAAGCAAAATCCAAAACAACATATGAATGCACTGTTATAAAAAACCCAAAACCTAATGACGAAATAAATAAAGTAGAGATTTTTGGTCCAGTCCTATGTGTCTATGAGTTCAAGGGTTTAGAGGATGCGATTGAAAAAGCAAACCATGATCTTTATGCTTTTCAATCATCAATATTTACCAATAACCTCGACTCTGCCATGCAAAGCTTTGAAAAACTTCAAGCAAAAAGCGTTTTTATAAACGAGCAGACAGCTTTTAGAGTTGATTGGATGCCATTTGGAGGTATAAAGCACTCTGGAGAAGGGGTTGGGGGCATTGATTATACTTTTTCTGACCTAATGTATGATAAACTATTAATTATTAATTCAAAAAAAATAACAAATTAAAACGAATGAGATATTTTTTATTATTTATTTTACTCTCTTTAAACTCTTATGCGGGTAATGATGAGCCGCACCCAATAATTGATTCCGACTATGTATCAAAGTATTTATATAATACCAAAGATTTATCAACTTCAAACTTAATAGAAATTAAAGAGCTTTTGAAGAAAAACTTGCAGAGAAATGGAAATTCAAAAATTAAGACCCAAGAAGAAATGGATAAGGAGCTATTAAATGCTTTGTTAAAATATGATGACATTAGAATAAAAATCACGTATGTAATCGATGAACTAATTGAGGAGTATAAAGTAAGCAAGGAAATAAAAGAAACGTTATTAAGCTTTAAAGATACTTTTAAAGAGATAATAGATGATAATAGACCCTTAGTAAAAAATTTAAGAGATTACAAGGCATACGATTTTCGCTTGGGCTCAGCATATTTAGCAATGATGACAGCTTTTCATTCAAGAGAGGATACAAAAAAATTCTATTTTCAATTAGTAAAAGATAAGAAAAACAAAAATACTAGTATTGGAAAATATAATTTCGATCTTGTTAGTGAACAAGAAAAAATAATAAAAGTGAAGTTAAATATTGAAAAGCAGATTGAAGCAAACGATCTAATTGCTAAACTTCAAGAGGTAGAAAATGAAATCTCCTCTAGGAATTAGATAATATCGACTTTTATTTATACCACTCTATCTCTTGGCTCTTTATCGCTGTAATACGCTTCCATATTTTCTAAAACACGCATCCCCATAGCAATTCTTGTTTCAATTGATGCGCTTCCTAAATGAGGAAGAAGAACAGCATTCTCACATTCAAGAAATCCTGGATTTAATTTAGGTTCACCTTCGAATACATCTAGTCCCGCTCCAGCAATTTTATTATTTTTCAGAGCGTCAATAAGAGCATCATTATCTATGACATCTCCTCTTGCCGAATTAATCAAATATGCACCTTTTTTCATTAATCCAATTCTTTCTTTATTCATTAAATGGTATGTGCTTTCACCGCCTGGACAATGAATAGAAACAAAGTCAGCTTTTTCTAAAACTTCTTCAACGCTTTTACATGGAGTAGCGTTGTATTTTTTGATTACTTCATCAGAGGGCATATATGGATCAGAGAATATAATTTTCATTCCAAATCCAAAATGTGCTCGATCAGCAGTAGCTTGAGCAATTCTACCAAAACCAATACACCCAAGAGTTTTTCCAGTAACTTGAGTACCACGAAGGTGTGTAGGTCTCCAACCGGCCCAATTACCGGCTCTTAATTCTCTCTCACCCTCACCAGTCCTTCTTGCTACACTTAAAAGTAAGGTCATTGCAATATCTGCGGTACAGTCAGTTAAAACCTCTGGAGTATTTGTCACAACAAGATTTTCTTTTTTTGCGGCATCAAGATCAATGTGATTAAATCCTACACCAAAACTTGCAATAATTTTTGCTTTTTTATTTGGTACAGATAGTACCTCTTCATTTATTGGGTCAGTAACAGTTGGGCAAACGCAATCGTAATTTTGAAATGCTTCTTGAAGCTCAGGAATTGTAAGAGCGACATCATTATCATTAAGTGTTACATCATACTTTTCTTTTAATTCTGCTTCTACTTCTGCTGGCCACTTTCTTGTAACTAATACTTTTGGTTTACTCATTATTTACTCCAATTAATTTATAAATGTTTTTCAATTACTTCTTTCATTTTGCTACCCATTTCAGATGGATTAGGAATTATATGTATACCTGCCTCTTTCAACAATTCAACTTTTTCTGCAGCGCTTTCACCTTTTCCAGATACTATTGCTCCAGCATGCCCCATTCTTCTTCCTTTGGGAGCTGTAAGACCTGCAATATATGCAACAACTGGTTTTTTCATATACTTCTTAACGTATTCAGCTGCTTCAGCCTCCTGAGGCCCACCTATTTCCCCAATCAACATGACCGCTTTAGTTTTGTCGTCTTCATTAAATAATTCAAGAATATCTTTATGAGAGCTTCCATTTATTGGATCACCACCGATACCAACACTTGTTGAGATTCCGATTCCTTCAGCTTTCATTTGCGAAGCAGCTTCATAACCTAAAGTTCCAGATCTACCAATAACTCCAACATCGCCCGAAGTATAAATATGTCCTGGCATAATTCCAATCATAGCTTCTCCAGGAGTAATCGTTCCCGCGCAGTTTGGACCAGTTAGAATCATCTTATCCTCTTTTTTATATCTAAGCATGTATCTTTTAACTCTCATCATGTCATGAGCTGGGATTCCATCTGTGATAGATACAGCGTATTTGATTCCAGCATCTGCAGCTTCCATTATTCCGTCTGCTGCAGCCACTGCCGGCACGAAAACAATTGTAGCTTCAGCACCCGTAGCATCTACTGCTTCTTTAACTGTATTAAAAACTGGTCTATCAAGATGCTTTGTTCCACCTTTGCCAGGAGTAACACCAGCAACAACATTTGTTCCGTAAGCAATCATCTCTTCTGCGTGAAAGTTTCCAATACGACCTGTAATGCCCTGAACTAAAACTTTCGTATCTTTATTTAATAAAACCGACATATTTCATATCCCCTATATTATTTTTTTGCAGCATCAACTGCTTTTTGCGCAGCGTCTTTTAATGTATCTGCCAATATGATTGGAAGACCACTATCTTTTATTATTTTTAATCCTTCTTCAACATTTGTCCCTGACAATCTAACTATTAATGGAATCTTCAAATCAACTGTTGGAATTATTTTAACCAAACCCTCAGCAATCCAATCACATCTATTAATTCCTGCATATACATTTACAAGCATTGCTTTTACATTATCGTCTGCAAGCACAAGCTCGAAAGCTTTTCCAACACGTTCTGGTGAAGCTCCACCACCAATATCAAGAAAGTTCGCTGGCTCACCACCGCAATATTTAATCATATCCATTGTGGCCATTGCTAAACCTGCACCATTAATCATGCAACCAATATCTCCATCTAAACCAACATAACTAAGATCATGTTCAGATGCTGCCACCTCTCTTTTATCTTTTTGGCTATTGTCATTAAGCTCATTAATCTCGGGATGTCTGAATAATGCATTATCGTCAAAGCTCATTTTTGCATCCAAAGCAACAAGATTCTGGTCTTTTGTAAGCACAAGTGGATTTATCTCTAACATATTCATGTCAAGATCAACCATTGCTTTATAACAACCCATAAATAATTGAACAGCCTTTCCTAAAACTTCTTTAGGGAAATCGAGCGCAAAGCTTAATTCTCTTGCTTGAAAGCCAGTTAAACCAACAGCTGGATCAATTTCAACTTTTTTTATTGCTTCGGGTTTCTCTGCAGCAAGCTCCTCTATAGACATACCTCCCTCTGCAGAGGCTACAATTACAATTCTTTGTTTAGCTCTATCCATTACGTATGCTAAATAAATTTCTCTATCAATATCACAACCTGACTCGATATATAATTTTTCAATTAACTTCCCGTGCTCACCTGTCTGAATTGTTTTTAAATATGTTCCAAAAAGCTTCTCAGAAGCACTTCTGACTTCTTCATCATTTTTACAAACTATAATTCCTCCAGCTTTTCCTCTAGCGCCTGAATGAACCTGAGCTTTTACAACACATACATCAGTATCTAATTCATTATATGCTGCTACCGCCTCTGAAGTTTTTAATGCTAGTCTTCCATCAAGAGTTTGCACATTAAAGTTTGATAAAATTTCCTTCGCTTGATATTCGTGTATGTCCAAAACAGTTCCCCTATATTATTTTTTTGCGTTAATTGCTTTATCAGTTTCAACAATATTCTCTGCCATTTTTGCTGACGCAGCGTCAATCAGTCTTCCATCCAATGATGCTGCTCCTTGGCCTGCTTTTGCAGCTTCATCTAAAGCTATTAAAATCCTTTTTGCTTTATCAACTTCTGCTGGTGGAGGTGTAAACACAGCGTTTGCTAACTCAATTTGAGAAGGGTGAATAGCCCACTTTCCTTCATAACCAAGAGCTGCAGCTCTTTTTGCAGCCAAAGTATAACTTTCAGGATCTTTAAAATCTCCAAATGGCCCATCTATTGCTCTTAAGCCATATGCTCTACATGCAACAAGCATTTGCGATAAATCAGCATGCCACTGATCTCCTGGATAGTCTGGGTTTAAACCACCAATGACTGTTGTACGTGCTCTGCAGCTTGCGGCATAATCAGCAACTCCAAAATGCATTGCCTCTAGTCTTTCTTCTCTACCAGATCTAGCAATGTCCATAACATTGGCCATGCCTAGAGTAGTTTCAATTAAAATTTCAATGCCAATACGTTTTTTTAGGCCAGTTGAAGTTTCAATTTGGTTAAGTAGTGCAGAAAGCATATAAACGTCGGAAGCTGTTCCAGCTTTTGGGAGCAAAATAGTATCAAGATGTTCACCTGCTTGTTCTACTACTTCAATTACGTCACGATACATATAATGTGTATCAATGCTATTAATTCGAACAGAAACAGTTTTTCCATTTCCTTGCCAATCAAGATCTTGAAGAGCTTGTATTACATTTTTTCGAGCTGTAACTTTGTCGTCTGGTGCTACAGCGTCCTCTAAATCTAAAAAAACAAAATCAACATCGCTATTTAATGCTTTTTCAAACATTTTTGGATTAGAACCTGGAACGGCAAGTTCACTCCTTTGAACTCTTCTAGAAGTTTGTTCGTAAATTTTATGACTCATTTTTTTATCCTTTTTGTTTTTTTATTTATTTTTTTATTTCTTTTTCTTCTTTTTTTTTGTTTTATCAGGATTACTTGTCCAATATTTTGCTGCGGCGCCTGTCCCACTTCCGGGTGTGAACTTAATTCCAGCATCAATCATGGCCATTTCCACTCCTCCGAGTGCAGCCATCATTCTTGCTTCATTATTATCACCAAGATGCCCAATTCTAAAAACTTTACCAGCAACTTGAGTAAGACCAGCTCCTAGAGAAATGTTATATCTATGGTATGCAATATTAATAACTTCTATTGCTTTTTTCCCATCTGGGTTATTTTTTGAACCTGGTTCAAGCCAAATTGCACTTACAGTATCAGACTGCCATTTTGGAGATGATGCAGCTAACCTTAATCCCCAAGCCTTAATTGCAGCTCTAACACCACTCGCTAATCTATTGTGTCTATAAAATACATTTTCCATGCCTTCTTCAAGCAAAAGATCAATTGCTACTCTTAATCCTCTAAGTAAGTTAACTGGAGGTGTATATGGAAAAAAACCATCTTTATTTGTATTTAGATGGTCTTGAATATCAAGAAAGCATCTTTTACATTTTGCAGTTTTTCTCATTGCAAGAGCTTTTTTGCTAAAACAAAGAATTGCTAAACCGGCCGGAAGCATAAAACCTTTCTGAGAGCCACTTACAGCAATATCTATTTTCCATTTATCAAATCTAAACGGTACACTTGCTATTGAGCTTACTCCATCGACCATTAATAGTGCTGGATGCTTTACCTGATCCATTGCTTTTCTGAGGCCTTCAATATCACTTGTTACACCAGTAGCGGTTTCATTATGGCAAACTACAACTGCTTTAATTTTTTTATCCTTATCTTTTGCCAAAGCTTTTTTGAATTTTTCGATTTCGATACCATTCCCCCATTTCGTATCAATCAGTTCCACTTCAAGCCCGATACGTTTAGCAAGGTCATACCAAAGATGACTGAATTGTCCAAATCTTGAGGTAAGAATTTTATCACCTGGTGACAAAGTGTTTGCAAGCGCAACTTCCCAACCAGCAGTCCCAGTTGCAGGAAATATAAATGGTGTACCAGTTTTTGTTAGAAATACTTTTTTTAAATCTCTAAGAATTGGTTTAACAAGTTCTGGAAAATCCGGCGCTCTATGATCTTCCATTGGAACATTCATTGCATTTTGAACTACAGTTGGTATGTGAGTTGGCCCTGGAGCGAATAGGTAATTTCTTCCAGGATATGATAGTTTTTGACCAGGCATAATTTTTTCTTCCTTTAGGTTGTTTAATTTAAATAATTCTTCCGAAATCTATGTTTTTATTCAATATAATAAGGCGTAAATAATGCCATAGCATCATGTGAGGCTCAACCCTTAATTATTGGTAACCTAATAGATTTACTTATCTTTTGGGATTATACCCTGAAGTTCTGCAGCTTTCATGGTATTTTCAAGCAAACACGCTACTGTCATTGGTCCTGTTCCACCCGGCATAGGTGTAACAGCAGCTGCAATACCATCAACATCGTTAAAATCAACATCTCCTTGAATACCTTTCCCATCACTGCTAATTCCAACATCTAAAAGAATCGCTCCTTCTTTGACATTTTTTGAATTAATAATGTTTGGGACTCCTATTGCGGGGACAACAATTTCTGATTCTTTTATCAGATCATCTAGATTTTTCGTTCTCGAATGTGCAAGAGTTACAGTACAATCGATTCCCTTTGAACCAAGCATGAGAACTTGCGGCATGCCAACTAATCTAGATCGACCAATGACAAGGGCTTTTTTCCCACTCGTTTCAATATTGTAATGTTTTAATAGCTTCATTACACCAAGTGGGGTGCATGGATTTAGAATATTATTTCCTACAATAAGCTTACCAAGATTTTTTTCCTTCAAACCGTCGACATCTTTGTTTGCTGGAATGGTTTCAATCACATCTTTTTCATTTAATCCCTTGGGTAAAGGCATTTGAATCAATATCCCATTTACAGAAGAATCGTTACCAAGCTCCTTAATTTTGCTTTCTAAATCTGACTGAGAAATATCTCCCGGTAAATTTACTTGTAAAGATTTTATTGATGAGGAAACTGCTTGTTTATGCTTATTATTAACATAAAGTTGGCTAGGTTTATCATCCCCAACCAAAACTGTCACCAACGTGATTTCTAAATTTGATCCATCAATTCTATTCTTAATACTATTTTGAATATCCTTTGCGACAGTCTTACCGTCTAATATTAAAGTTCCTTTTTCAGTATAGTTCATTTTATTTTGTTTATTTTATTAAGTTTAAGTCTTAGGTTGTTTTTCAGGATGAAGATAAATAAAGCTTTTTCCGAGTTTCCCGTTGTAATTTCCAGCAGATATCATGAGAAGATCAGTAGTATCTTTTGAAGCAGATATTGCAGCTTGTGTAGCATTTATAATTGAACCCATATCTTTCCCATTCATAATAATTTCCATAACTGAGTTTACTCCTTCTGGCAATCCAGCCTCTATATCTGGATTATTTTGGAGCATTGGACAGAATTTCTCATATGTACTCGCTATTGTAAAATCATAATCACTTCCAGCTTTGGAGCCACTTCCTGCGATACCCCCGGGAAATGTAGTGATCACATTTGGCATTGGCAAAATTGCCTCAACACCTTTTTCTGCAGCTTCAAGTGCTGACTCAACCGTCTTGCCAAAAAACCAAAGATTTCCACCCATTAGCCCGTCAGCAAATCCAAATCTTCTATCAAGGATAAATTCTCCACCAAGTATCGGTATCCACCACATTTTTCTTCCATATCTCTCGATTCTTTTTTGGTATTTGTTTCCAAAGAAGGCAACTTTTTTACCAAGTTTAAAATACAATTCATCATCATCAATACAATTAAAACAAGATGCAGTGGGGCAAGTCAGAATGTTCTGACTAATTCGAACAAGGGCAGCCTTTTCAAGTTTTTTCGGGTCTTTCCAAAATTTCGGTATATGTAATTGTATTATCGCACCCGGTCTTCCATCAGGAGTTTTTACGCTTTCATCAAATCCTGGCCCGACATATCTATCAAGACCAGCTTCGCAATCACACAAAATACTACTTGATGCATTTCCTGTTGCAGCGTTAACTGCATGTTCTAACCATTTTTTATTTATTGCTGTGATTAAAATTTCTGAATATATACTTTTAAACGCTTCTGCGTATGTATCATCAATTATCGCTGACATAACTCAACTCCTACCTTTTCCTATATAAACATCAAGTTCAGTTACAACTTTATCCATATAAACATCATGGGGAGCGACTAGTATTTCATCAAATAATTGAGATTCATAACAAAGAGCAATTAATGAGCATTCAGGTCTTACTTGCTCCATTGTTCTATCATAGTATCCTTGGCCGTTTCCCATTCTTCCGCCAGATCTATCAAAACCTGTTCCAGGAACCATAATCATGTCTAATTCCTGAGGAGTTACCTCTTTCTCTGGATTACCCCACAGTTCTTTAGGAGGCTCTAAAATATTCCATTTTCCAACTACCATTTCCTCAAGGGACGTCATGTGCCAGAGACCAAGTTTGTTTTCACCATTTTCGTCTTCTGTGCAATATGGCACAATAATTTTTTTCTCTCCTTTTTCAACCTCACTTATTAAATGAGGTTTTGTTCTTGTTTCAGATCTACAATCGATATACCACATTATAACATTTGCACTCTCGTACTCTGGAAGAGCCATAAATCTCTCGCATGCTTTTGCGCTTACTTCGTCTTTATTTTCTTGAGCTGCTCTTCTATCGTATGCTTCTCTTCGCATACCAGCTTTTTTTTCCATTATTTTTTCAAGCTCTTCTTTGGATATCGTCATTATAATTCTCCTTATATAAAATCTTTCACAGAAACTTTTATTATTCTATAGTTTTATGAAAACAGCTATATTTTTTTTTATGAAGCATATAAAAATATGAAAAATCCTAATAAATTCATGAATTACTGCAAAAAAACACCTACTTTGCAATATATCTTTTATCGCTGCTTAATGTAAAAATTTTGAATAATTTTGCATAATTATAAATAATAGAATTTAATTAAATAATATCATTATAAAAGATGTAACTAGTGGGGGAGAAAATGAGCTATTTACCTTTATTTATAGAAACAACGGGTAAAAAATGCTTAATAGTAGGCGGCGGGAAAGTTGCCAGCAGAAAATTAATACCCATTTTAAAAGCAAAAATGAAGGTTACTTTAATTTCACCAGAGGTTATTGAAGAAATTGAACTAAATTTTCAGAAAAATAAAAATTTAAAAATTATAAAGCGTAAATTTGAGCCAGAAGATATAGAAGGCCAATTTTTGATTATCGCTGCAACAAACGAAAAAACAACAAATCAGAAAATAGCAAAGCTATCCAAAGATAATAATATTCTTGTGAACATGGCAGAAGATTCTTTATCTGGCAACACATTAATTCCTTCCGTTGTAGATAGAGATCCAATAAAGATCGCTGTTTCTTCTGGGGCTGCTTCTCCTATTCTCACAAGACTAGTAAAAACAAAGCTTGAAACAGTCATTCCTTATTCTTTTAGTAAGCTTGCCGATATCATGATGGAATATAGAGATGTTGTTAAAAAAAATTTTTTAAAGATTTCAGATAGGAGAAAATTTTGGGAGGTTTTTTTAGATGGGCCCGTTTCAGAAATGGTTCTATCAGGACATATTGATAAAGCAAAAAAAGCGTTAGATGAATCTCTAAAAGAAAATAAATTTTTAGAAAAAACCGGAGAGGTTTATTTAGTTGGAGCGGGACCTGGCGATCCCGAATTATTAAGTTTTAAAGCTTTGAGGTTAATGCAAAAAGCAGACATAGTTATTTATGATCGACTTGTTTCAAGACCAATAATGAATTTAATAAGACAAGATGCAGAAAAAATTTATGTTGGAAAACAAAGAGCAGATCATGCTATGCCACAAGAAAACATAAATCAGTTATTGGCAAGATTGGCATTAGAAGGAAAGAAAGTACTAAGACTTAAAGGTGGGGATCCATTTATTTTTGGTAGAGGCGGCGAAGAAATTGAAAGTTTAATTAAAGATGATATTCCTTTTCAAATAGTTCCTGGAATAACAGCTGCTTCTGGATGCGCAAGTTATGCTGGTATACCACTGACCCATAGAGATTATTCACAAGCATGCATATTTGTCACTGGTCATTTAAGAGATGGCACTGTTAATTTAAATTGGGAAATGCTAGCTCATGAGAAACAAACGCTAAT
>CEVZ01036360.1_pt1 | contig 12237 bp, 12 predicted proteins | sample 361371 | NCBI WGS metagenome assembly CEVZ01 (sample SAMEA2620217, study PRJEB7988) | marine metagenome | isolation source: saline water (ENVO:00002010), including
ATATCGTTACTATTCCCAAGAATCCCAGTATCAATTCTCCCACTAGAGGAGTATCTTTGTAATTCATTAAGTGTCCTCCTAAAATCAGGATAATACTTTTGGACTACAGCAGCGACAACTTTATCTTCATACTTTATTTTTTCAAGGTCAAGGATATCTTTGATACGAGTAAAGAAAGTCCTTGCAATCTGTGGTTTTTCTGCTGACGGTGTCTGAAAATCAATAACAGAGCACCTACTATGTAGAGGTGCAATGATTTTATTCTTGTAGTTACATGTGAAAATAAATCTACAATTCTTTTGAAATTCTTCTACCAAAGCACGAAGCAATAACTGCACATCAGGTGTAGTATTGTCCGCTTCATCAATAAGAATTACTTTATGTTTTGCTTTTGAAGTTAGAGATACGGTAGATGCATATACCTTACAAGTATTACGGACTGTCTCTAGAAATCTACCCTCATCTGACCCATTAATGACCAGAATATCTGTCTCTAATTCATTACATAACGCTTTAGCTACGGTTGTCTTACCAACTCCTGCACCTCCACTCAAAAGTAGGTTAGGAATCTCTCCTTGTTTAAGGAATCCTTCAAATACTTTCTTAGTAGAGTCAGGTAAAATACATTCTTCAATAGTCTTTGGACGATATTGCTCTACCCAAAGAAATAATTTATCTGACATCGTAGTTTGAGTTAATAATAATGCGATTGTGGTGCTCACAGGGAGAATGTCCGTTGTGGACAATGTCTCCATCAAATACTACCACACGATTTGCTCTGGGTGCAACCTCTCTGTCTCCAATAATGGTATTACCATCACTGTTATTGAGATAATATACAGCAGAGTAATGAGGAATCTCCATATCTGTATGCTCTTTATGAGGTATACAATATGGATGATATAATGTCATGTCTAGTCTTGCCCTTAAGATTTTAGGAGAATCTAAATGGTCTTTAATCTGAAATAGACATGGCATAATTAAAGATACCAGAGGACTAGGAGGGACATGGTGGTTTGAATCTACTAACAAAGAAGAGAAACCCTCATGCCCTAAGTCATTACCAGTATCAGAGGTTATGTTGGGACAATAATGCCACATCATCGACCCACTAGAGACAAAATTTAATATCTCTTCGTGGTATGATGCGGTTAGAAAATCATCAATAACTTCTATCAAGGCTCGAGAGCAATATAGTAGTTAAGAGATGAGTAATTCAGTGAATTAAAGTTTGCAATATTTTTATTACTGATACAAACGTGATACGTGCCTTCAATCAGTTTAAGATTCTCAACCTTGAAGCAGTAACAGAAGTTACGACGTGATGCATCTGCGTTGCCAGGGTCTTCAAAGACAACTTTACGCAATGGTAGAGAGAATACATTAGATGTATCATTCTTTTTATCTTTAACACAAATACTATACTCACCTTCATGTCCATAGATGCATAAATCTTCTACACCATAGACTCTTGCTGCTTGGAATAGTTGTGCAATGTCTGCCTGAGGCAAGTCAAAGTGAATCTCTTTGCCAGGCAAGTCAGGATTGAAATCAGGGACTGTAGGTATGATATCAGGGTCACTATAATAGTAAGTTGTCTTACCTTTTGTATTCTCATCGTAGATGATTACTTTCTTGTCGTCAGGAAAGAAAAGTGTAGGTGTCTCAAACAATGAGAGTGCTCCTAGAAACAGTGGCAAGTCATAGATTGCCATGTTTACAGGGATGTATTCTTTAATATCAGTAAAAGAAATAATATTCTTGTTTACTGAGATAGTGTCAATAAAGTTTCCTGACTTAATAAGAATAGACTTATTAATAGTTGAAAAATTCTTAAGGAAGGAAACGGTTTGCTTACTAAGTTTTACTGTCTTAGGTGCTTCTTGCATAATTAATAATCTTGTGCTGCAAAGTTTACTGCTGCGTAATTGGCGTGAGTCTTTGTGTGAAAGTGCATGAGTAATAACCCATAGTGTAGCACCTTTAGAAGGTCTTGTCTAGCACTTCCTTTCTTGTCATAACGTGAAGCATACTTTAGAATGTTACTTCTACAGAATGCTTCAGCGTCACCACATGCTTCAATCAAATCGAGAGTTTGGATACTATCATCACCTGATGAATAGTGCAATCCGTATGTCGAGGAGACATACTGTGTTAACTCCTCGATAAATTCTTTTTCTCTATACTTCATAATATCAGTCTGCTAAGATATTGTCAAGGTCAACTTCACCATCTATCTTATCATACAATTCAAGGAATGATGCTTTTGTTTCGTCATCGAAACGATTGAGACATACTTTGATTGCCTTCAAGCGGTTACCCCAGATACTGAATGCACGAATGATGTGGACAAGACGACGTGTAGAAATGATTTCATCAACACCACCATCTTTAAATGTCTTACGAATCATGTCTGCCCATGCAACAAGATTCTTGATGAATGCATCGTCACAGCAGTCCAACTCCTTGCAGTAGTTGTGAAGCATCTTCACCTCAGTCTTAGGAGAAGGATACTCTTGCTCGAAAGTTACAGGGAATCTCTCAAGGAATGCTTCGTTGAGGACATTTGTGCCGATGAAACGACCATCTTCACTACCCTTACCTTTTGTGTTAGCAGTAGCGATGACATTGAATCCTTGAGCAGGAGTTACTTGCACACCTGTCTTCTTAAGGTAAACACCTTTACCTTCTAGGATAGATTGTAGACATAGAATCTTGTTAGATGCAAGGTCAATCTCGTCAAGAAGTAGGACTGCACCTCTTTGGAGTGCTTCGATTACAGGACCGTTGTGCCATACTGTCTCTCCATTGACAAGACGGAAACCTCCAATCAAATCATCTTCATCAGTCTCAACTGTAATGTTGACACGAATCAAGTCACGTCCTAGTGCTGCACATGCTTGCTCTACACCGAAAGTCTTACCGTTACCTGACATACCTGTGATGAATGCAGGGTAGAAAATCTTGGACTGAATAATTTTCTTGATGTCAGAGTAGTTACCGAAGGGCACATAGTTTGCATCCTTGGATGGCACAAGTGATTGTGTTGTAACTTCTGACACTTGAGTCTCTAGTTGCTCACGCACTTCTGCTACAGTGAGATTCCACTTGCCAATGCCAGTCTTGTATGACTTCAAGCGTTTTTTGATTGTAGCGTAGGAGCAACCGAAGTGGTCAGCAGCTTGTAGCAGTTGCTGTGTGTTTACTTGCTCTCCAAATTTGTTAGCAAGATAGTCTCTTGCATCGTCTGTGGTCATTGCGACTGGCTCGAAAGGCATAATTGTTTCTTTGATGTGTATACATCTATTATACACACGCATAAGCATCTGTGAAGCTTAACCATGACGGTTTTCTATCTGGCACACGCAGGTAGTTGTCCTTAACCCAAGGTTTACTTGCAACATATCTACGATATGCAGTGATGGTGTCTATGGTGTCATCATATTTGAATACGTCAGGCATCGCACGTGCGAATGGAGTATGTTTATCTGGGCAACCGTATGAATATAGTAATCCTGCTAATGTTATACTTCTCTCACATGAGTGCGTCTTTCCGTATCTATATGTATACTCGTTACACAAAGAAATACCATGCTGAATTAACCACTGGATATTGTGGTCGGATTCTGCAACCCATTTTGTACATGGGTGATTGCGGAAAGCACCCTTCTCTGTTTTGTAAGGAGTGCCATCCGCTTTGAATACGTGACCTATATTATGATACCAACTACTGTATACAATACTGAGCATTTGACAACACTCTAGTGGCATCTTGACGATGTGTTTGTCAGGCAGTTGGAATGCTGCCTTGGCAGGGTCATCGTCAACTGCAAATACATTCATGCTATCTGTTTAATAAATGAGGATAAGATTGATTTGTTGTTTGACTTAACCTTGAGTGATTTCTGGAATGCTTTTTTGATTTCTGCATTTGAAGCTTCCTCATCAACATCGAATGTTGAATCATCATTCATAGATTTAGTGCATAGGAAGTAGTGCTCATCGTATCCTGCAACTTCGCAAGCGACTGCTCTGTTTTTCTTCCATACTTTTCTCATCTTTTCAAGTCTATCACGCTCTACATATCTGTCAAGAGTGTAAAAGATATCTCTTGTAGTGCCTAGACGGAAACCCAAGAAGTTTACGTAAGGATGACATGCTTTTAGGTAGCGTAGACATGCTTCAGTCAACTTGTATGCACCTTCGGTGTTGAATGTCTTAGCACTCTTACGATGACGTAGTTGAGTGTTTTGCTCGATGCAAGTAAGAGTCTTGTGCTGACCGTCTCTGTAGTCAATGGTTGTCCATCTACGTGACCACTGTGCTTCACCATCAGTTAGCAGAGCAACATTTACTTTCTCTACTCCATACTTTGATTTGAATTTAGGGATGTAGTGATTGAGCACACATAGTGATTCGTTTAGTGGTGTGCCACCCATAGAAAGAATAGATGGGACTACACTTGTATCTGGGACGTTTGGTCTGTCATAGAATCCTCTGTAGTATCTGTTGTAAGTGATAGCAGATGCAATTCTGAAGATAGTTAGAGCAGACTTTTCAAAGTCAGCGTTGTTTTGCTTACTGTTGAATAGACCTTGTAGGCAGAAGTGAGCAGGCACATAGATTGTATTGTCTTTTTGACTCTTACTATACTTGATGTCATCATAGTCAGCAGGAAGATGCTCACCAGTATCACTTGCGAAACAGAATGCTTCAAAAGAAATCTTTGCTTTTCTGCAGAAGAGTGCAAGAGATAGAAGTTGCTTGGTTGTGTCAAGAATACACTCATGCATTGACCCAGACCAGTCTAGGATGAAGACAAGACCGTGACTCTTACCATCAGTAGTGCGAGTTACTTTCTTGAAGATGTCTTCGTTGTATTTGTATGAGAAAAGTTTCTTAGTATCCAATACACCAGTCCTAGAAACAGAAGCACGTGCATAGGATGTTGCTGCTTTCTTCATTTCAAACTCTTTGTTTAGGTATGAAACCTCACGTCCAATCTTTTTCTTGAATTCTCTGTATTCTGAGTCAACAAAAGACCAGTCGATTGCTTGGTAGTATTCATTCTCAGGGTTAGTGAATCTATCCATTGCCCAGTATTCCTCACACTTGTCTACAACCCAGTCAGGTGAAGACATATGTGCACTTGCATCCAACTCAGGCATTTCGATGTATTTTGTTGCGTGATACTCAGAGTGAGATGTCTTCTCGATTAGTTTTTCCTCTAGAGATACATCGGTTTTAGCATACAAGTTGCCACCTTCATAACCACCCATAGGTAGTGGTGACTCACCCTCTTCAGTTTCACCTTCATTCTTACCTTCTTCTTCTTGGTCAGCATCACTCTTTCCTTGTGGTTTGGACTCTTGCTCAACTTCTTGACCTTGACCTTGAGCAGGCTCAACAGAGTCAGGAGTCATACCTACATTTGCGTTACCTTGCTCTGGTGACTGCAATTCTTCCTTCTCTTGCTCTCTCTTTTCGTGCTCGTAAATAGCGATTGCACACTGAATTGCATCGTCAAATGATTCTGCACGTCCTACAGCGTCTCTGAGAGGTATCTCAGCGTCTGTAAATGGAAGAATAAAGTGAGCACCAATCTTGTAGTGAAGGTTTACTCTGTCAATAAGGTGTAGTTGGTTTGGGTCTTCGTCTTTTACACTGAAGAAGTCATCTTCATGCAACTCTTCATAACCTCTATAGAAATCTTTGTTTACGCCTGGAAACTTACGCTTCATCAACTTCTCAATACGAGCATCCTCTGTCACGTTGAGGAAAGACTTGGGGACATCCTTCAATACTTCTTCCCAGTCTTCATTAGGAGTAAACAATGCATGACCTACCTCATGCTCAACAAGCATGTCATACACGTGGTCGGATACATCCCAGATAGGAAGAGAAAGAATTCTCTTTTCTGTGTCAAAGGATGCAGTCTGACAAACTTTGTGCTCTACTGTGAGGTTTTCTGTTGCGAGGAGTCTTGCGAGGTTACCTTTTACTTCTTGATTAGACATGTGTGCTTCGTTTGATATACTTCATTATTACACGAAAACCGCCCCTTGGGACGGTTGAGTAGACACTTTATTAACTGGTTGCGTCGTTTCCTTGCTTGACGCAATGCCTGTGGTTTTAGGTGTCGTTTCTTTTCTTTTTTAGAATGGTGTTGCCAGTTAGGTGTCGTCATCGGTCACTACCTTTGAAAAATCATTAACCTTCTCAAAACGTAAGGTGGTGTCAAATTTATCTAATAATATGTCACCTTTGTGTGAAATTACAAAGAAGTTTGTCTTGGAATCTAATCCTCTAAGAATTTTAAATAATTCTTCTGTCGATGCACTGTCCAGAGATGAATCAAACACCTCGTCCAGTATCAACAGGTTGGTTGCAGCAGAGTTTTTCATCTTTGCTATGTCTCTCCACGTAAACAGGAGGGACAAATCAATTTTCTGCTTCTCACCTTCAGAGAATGATGCGTATGAAAACTCATCACGGAAACGAGACTTGATAATCTCATTAAACTCTTCGTCAAGTGTGAAATTGACAAAGAAGTCCATGCTTTGTAGGTATTTATTTATTCGTTGGTTAATAATTGGGATAAACTTCGCTATTATTCTACTCTTAATACCACCATCTCGGAGCAAAGAGGAGACAGTTTTTAAATTGTCTGCTTCATGGTTGACTTTTGCACAGTCATTAGCAGTTTTTACCTGATTTTTAACAAATTCTGACAGTTTTGTCTTTTCTTTCATAACATCAGGTGCTTCTGCCTGTGTGTCAGTCAAAATCTTCTGTGATTTTATAAGAAGACTCTCAGTTTCCCTCTGATGACTGAGAATTTCTGTCTGTATAGCAGTAATTCTGTCACAAGTTTCCTTCTGTTGCTTAATTGTTTGAAAACAATCGTTAATTTTGACAGTAATGTCGTCTAAACCACTTGTCATCTTCTCTACTTTCTCTTCTGCTGCTGCCACATTCTTTTTCTTGAGTTTTGCAGGCAGATTTTGTGTGCAAGTGGGACATTCATCGTTAGATTTATAGAATGCTACCTCTTTTTGTGCACGTTTTAGATTACTTTTAATCTTTGCACGCATGTCTCTCAACTCTTCGTGCAACTTTTGGTTATCAGGCATGTTATTCACCTTCAAACCATACTCTTCTATCAGTTTTTTCTTATTTCTTACCTCTTCTTGTAACTCTGCTACTCTTTTTTCATTCTCATCAAACTGGTCATGTAGTCTTTTCATATAATCATCATTCATCTTCTCCATATTATTGATAGTATTCGTCTGCATAGCAACTTGTTGCTCTGCTATCTGCATCAGGTGCTCACATTCTTTCTGTGTGTCTTTAACATCCTTAACTCTGTCCTTAAGGAGCAGATTCATCCTCGAGAAAATTTGTATGTCAAGGAGGTCTTCGATAACTTCTCTTCTATTTGGAGCAGTAAGTTGCATGAAAGGCACAAAAGTGCTACTCCCCAGAATAACAACCTGAGTAAAAGATTTGAAATTAAACTTGAGGATGCTTTTCTCAAGATATGTCTGGTAATCCTTGTTTGCTGCATCTTGGTCAAGCAACTGACCATTACGATATATCTCAAAGACATTTGGTTTGATACCTCGTATAACTTTATACTTGACACTACCAATGAAAAACTTAATCTCAACTAAACATTCTCTTTCGTTAATGCTATTGATAAGTTGTCTTCTAATAATCTTTCTAAACGGTTTATTAAACAGGACAAAACACAATGCATCAAGCAAAGTAGATTTTCCTGCTCCGTTAGACCCTAGGATTAAATGTGAGGGTGCATCATCAATCTTGACTTCAGTAAAAGAGTTACCTGTAGACAGGAAATTCTTCCACTTAATCTCTTCAAAAACAATCATTAATTATGAGGGTCGTAGTAACGAATTAAAAAGGCTGTTGCTGCAATCAATACAGCGATGACTATAAGTGCAATCATGAATTTTTTGGTGGGATGACTATGTCATCAGGTGTTATGACAGAAAATTTATATCCATAATTTTTACAACTCATTTTAACATCTTCTTCTTCCATGAATCTGACGTCTAACTTGCGTGGATAATCATTGTCCTTCAACATTTCATAATAACGTACAGCATCATCTTTGTCAACGAAAATCTGGACGACTCTGTCGAATTTATTGTCGTCACGCACAGCGTAGACTCCACCAGTTTTACAATCAGTCAATACAAACATTAAACTTCTTGTGCCTCCATGTATAAAGACTTAAGGATACCAAATATTTCATGTCCATTATCAAATTCAGATACACAACTTTCTAAAATGGTAAGTGTATCTTCTACTTCTACATCAATATCTTCATCCATATCATAACTCATGTCCTCAACAATCTTGAGGTCTGCGAGGTCTGCCTTGTGTAAACGTCTAACAGTATTGTCGAAATCAACTTGGTCTTTTTTGTCTTCAACAATTAATTTTACATAAGTGCCTTTGACACTTTCTATTTCCTCGTCAGTAATTCCAACACCATCCTTGTAAAATAATTTGCTGAATGTGTTGTATGGATTTTTAATAAAATCTAGTTGGTAATCATCAGTATTTAGGACATGAAACCCTCTATCATGTCCATAGTCATTCCAGTATAATTGGTAGGGGTTACCCAAATATACAATACGGTCTCTTCTACTTCTCATGTGGTAATGCCCACTACATGTCAACTGAAACTTCTTAAATATGTCTGGACTATCACCATGTGTCATAGTATATCCAGGTACAGGAGAGAATCCATTCAACTCTAGATGACCCATACAGAATTTTGCCTTGGTTTTGGCAATCATATCCATTGTCTTATTTCTATTCTCTTCACATATCCATGGCACTAGCATCATTTTCTTACCACCGATAGTCATTTCAGTAGGCTCACTAACTACATTGATGTTTTGATACTGTGTCAGCAGTAGGTCAGGTGATGATACCTTTAATGTATTCTTATAATAGATGTCATGGTTACCAACAAGACATGTCATACGAATACCCCTGTCTGCTACAGGTTTAAACCACATGTCATGTGTAAAATCTAGAGAATTAAAATTAATATACTTACGTCTATCAAATGTATCACCTAGACATAATATCTCTGTGATTCCGTGCTCGTCAATGTATGGTAAAACTATATTTTCATAGAATAATCTATATCTTTCCAAGTAATATTGATTGTCATTTCTAACACCAAAGTGTTGGTCGGTGATTAATAATACTTTAGACATACAAAACCTCTAGAGGACTTACTGTTTCGACTGGATGATATTCTTCCACTCTCTTTTCTATTAGTTTACCATAATCTTCATGCAATTCGCAACCTATGTAATCTCTACCAAGTGACTTGGCAACCATAGCTGTAGTGCCTGACCCCATAAATGGGTCAAGTATGATATCTCCTTCCTCACTTCCTGCTAATATGCAAGGCTCAATTAAATCTGGTGGGAAACAAGCAAAGTGTGCTCCTCTATATGGTTTGGTAGTTACTGTCCAGACAGAGCGTTTATTCTTTTTGTCTGATACAACAACCTCATCTGTCTTCAATTCATAGTAAGACAATCCCTCATCAATTACATCGTAGTCATCTATAAATTCTCTTACCTTTTTCCAATCTTCGATACTTGGATATGAAAACCCAGACTCATCAAACCTAAACCAATGCTCTATCTTTGTCAAAGGGATGTCAACCTTCTCTGCTAATACCTTTGCATTAGTTTTAGACCTTAGAAACTCAACAAAATCTTTTTGCTTTGGTAATTTACTACGGACTTCGATTAAATTTTGTCCACGATTACCATGAATACCTTGTCTATGTTTTGCTTCGTTTTCTTCTGTCGTATATTTACCATGTTTTGATGTAGCAGTTTTCTTTACTGCTCCATTTGTTGGCTCTTTGATTGCTTCATTATTATAGTAATACTTTTTATTCTTACTAAACAAAAAGATATACTCGTGTGACTTGGTGCACCTATCCTTTACACTCTCAGGCATAGGATTAGGTTTATTCCATATAATATCTTGTCTTAAATACCATCCGTCTGCTCTCATTGCAAAAGCAAACATCCATGGTATACCTATCAAATCTTTTTCTTTAAGACCTTCTAGTTTGTTGCCTCTCTTATTACACTTATCTGGTAAATCTTGTTTAGTTTTAGATACAGATTGCTTAGGATATGATTGACCTTTGCCTGGTCTATAGTTGTAATAACTATCTCCCAAGTTAACCCAGAGAGTACCGTCATCAGTGAGGACATCTCTTACCTCTCTGAATACGGATACCAACTGCTCAATAAATTCATCGGGAGTTTGCTCCTGACCAATTTGATTTTCCTCTCCACCATAGTCTCTAAGACCATAATAAGGTGGGGAGGTAATGCAAGTCCTTGCTTGCTCATCAAATTCTTTTAATGTCTTTCTACAATCTCCAAATAAAATTGTGTCTCTCATTAATTACGCATGTTTGTTTCAATTCTACTCTTAATACTATTCATATTAGAGGAGTCATCATTAGTATCTGAATGGAATACTTGCTCGTAACCATTCTTTTCGATAAGTTTATCTCTTATATCCATTTGCCTTTTCTCTTTAGCAATCCTGCGTAGGAATGCAAAATAAACTATTTGTGTAAAATACGCAAAAGGGTTTTTGGATTTTGTTGGGTCAAAGTTATCAATATATTGGACACAGTTTTCCACACCGTCTGATACCATATCTTCTTTAAACATATAGTTTATAAAGTTTGGTCGGTAAGATAAATGTGTTGCTATCTTTAGAAAACATTCGCCAAGATAATGGGGAATGCGAGGTTTAGGTTTGTCTAGTAGACGAGCTTCTTCTATAGACTGACGATATTCGATTATCTTTGCCAGAAATAATTTGTTATCTACATAGTGTTGCTTTCGTTTTGCGGGCATCTTACGCATACAGTTTTTTGTATCGCTCACTAATTATAAGTGACGACTGGATTCATGTCAAGCTTGACAGGTTACTCTATGTAGTGTACACTAACCGTGTAGCGGTTCAGAAACAGGAACTATATCTCTTTTTTCCATAGGTCTTCTAGTTTCTTTCTCATTTCAGAAACTTTTCCGACGAGACCCATATTTTTATTGATATCTACTTCCCAATGTTTATCATCATCGAGACCTAACTCTTTTCTTTTCCATAATTTATACATATTCTCAGCCCCAATACTCATGGGCGCGATTGATATAATATCTGCTTCTTGAAGAATAAAAAATTCTTCATCACTCCACATCATCCACTTAACTAAACCTATAGCAAGACCTACTTCATCACCCCTCTTCATTGGTGCTTCCTTAGGAGTAGCAGGGTCTTGCACAAATACTAATGTTTGACCTTCTTCCTTAGTTGCAATCATTACACCCATAACCTCATCACCAGACGATAGTTTGGCAACTCCGTAAAATTCGTGGTCGTGTCGTATGTAGTTAATCATTTTTTGAAAGATACCTTAGTGACTTCATAATCAAATTTCTCTTCGTCATATATTTTCATTCTTTCAATAAGATGACGGAAAGTATAATTGTAAGATTGACCTCGTGAGCAATCATCAGCTATGTCATACAACATCGCTTGTGCTTTGTTGTCCCCCTTTCTCAAAACTCGCCCTATGGACTGTAAGTTTCTTACTCTAGATTTACTGGGTGATGCGAAAATTACATTGTGTAAGTTACGGATATTTATGCCTGTTGAAAACGTGCCATAAGATGCTAGTATGATTGCGTTGGTTTCCTTCTCGCAAATCTTCCTTGCTTCTTCACGTGCTACAGCATCAACACCGCCATGTATAAAGAAGACCTTAGTCCCCTCAGATACCTTACTATTTAGCATCTCCCATAAAGGTTCACCATGCTTTTCGACGTAGTTAAACAGTATTAATGTATTGCCTGATACATCTATTGCAAGATTGCATATAAAATTGTTACGTTTAGGGTGAGATACTAGGTAATCTATCTCCTGATGGTATACATCAAAGGGCACATGACCATGCTCAAGCAGACATATCTTCACCTTGAGTGGTGTAAGTTGTCCCTTTTTCATGAGGTCTGCTGTGCTTGTCACCCTATCGCATCTACCAAAGAGACCTTCTAATATTAACTGATGACATTCCATACCATCCAGTGTCCCTGTCAAACCAACGCGGTATTTAATGTCATGACACTTAGCAAGTATACCTGTCAGTGA
>CEVZ01022834.1_pt1 | contig 12228 bp, 15 predicted proteins | sample 361371 | NCBI WGS metagenome assembly CEVZ01 (sample SAMEA2620217, study PRJEB7988) | marine metagenome | isolation source: saline water (ENVO:00002010), including
ACAAAGACCGGTAAAGGTTATAAAGGCTTTAAATTTGATTTTTCTCCTGATATTACGCTCGAAGAAGATTTAAAAAGAAGAGATTTAACTATAAATGCAATAGCAGAAGATCAAGATGGCAATATTATAGATCCTCATAATGGACAAAAAGATATTAAAGAAAAGGTTTTAAGACATGTGTCAGAAAGTTTCTTTGAAGATCCATTAAGAGCCTTAAGAGTAGCTAGATTCCATGCTCAATTTGAAGATTTTATTATTCATCCTGATACAGAAGACGCTTTGCAAAAAATTTCTAGATCAGGAGAATTGAAAGAATTATCTAGAGAACGCGTTTGGGAAGAAACAGCAAAAAGTCTAGAGCTAAAATTTGAAAAATTTTTACAAACAATAAAAGATTTTAACTTGACTAGCCCTTGGTTCGATGAATTATCAGTCGTGCCTACAATAACCTCAGATAATCCAAATATAAAATGGTGTCAGGTTTCAGAAAGAAATAATTTCAAATTTGCAAATAAATTATTAAAAGCTAATTCTATTAAACAGACTTTAGAAGTTTGGTCTAAAATTTTAGAGTTTGATGTTTCTTCTAATATAGACAAAAAAATTAGTTTCTTTGCTTCAATATCATCACAAAATTACAAAAAAGACATATATGAAGTGTTAAAATGCTTTCCTCATTTAGAAACATACTGTTCTGCAATATTAAAAAATTATGCTTCTGTTAATTTTGAATATTTACAGGATTTAAGTTCTAATGAAATAACTAAAGCAAAACATAAAGAATTAAAAAAGATTATTAAAGAAAATGAATAAACAAATTCTTATTACAGGCGGAGCACAAAGAATTGGCAAGGAATTAGTCAATCACTTCCATAGTGCTGGATGGAATGTGCTATTTCAATATAGATCTTCCAGTGATTCTGCTAATGAACTGTGCGATCAACTAAATAAAAAAAGGGAGCAATCTTGTCAAACTTTTCAGTGTGATTTTGATGATGAGACTTCTTTTAAAGAGTTCTGCAATGATATAAATAAAAATACTGGAAACCTATGTGCATTAATTAATAATGCTTCTACTTTCTACCCTAAGAAAATTACAGATATAGACTCTAATGATTGGGATAAACTAATGTCTTCAAATCTAAAGACTCCCATCTTCTTAGTTAGTGCACTTGCAGAAAAATTAATAAAAAATAATGGGCATATTGTAAATATTACAGATATATATGCCGAACAAGGCATGTCTGGCTATTCGGTGTATGCAGCAGCAAAAGCTGGACTATACAATTTAACTAAATCACTTGCGAGAGAGCTAGCGCCTAATGTATTAGTTAACTCAATATCACCTGGATCTATTCTATGGGATGTAAATGAACCATCTGAAGAAAAGAAGAAAAAAATTCTAGATAGCATACCTATGAAGCGATTAGGTTCAGAGAAAGATATAGTTATGTTGGCCGATTATTTAATTACTAAAAATACTTATATGACTGGTAGAAATATTAGTGTTGATGGTGGAAAATCATTAGGGTGAAAATTCATAAACTAAAAATAACCATTCGAGATAGAGAATTTGAATTTGGTGTTCCTGAGAATGAATATATTGTTTTCAAAAAAGCTGAAAAAAGAATCATAGAACTTATTGAAAATATGAAGTTCCCAGAACATCAATTAGATAATGCAATTTTAAATGCTGCACTTGGGGTAGCAAAAGAAAATGAGAATCTGAAAGAAAAGACAGAAGAATTAGATGAAAGAGTTTCTGAGCTAACAAAAAAAATAGAGATTTTTCTTAATCAATAATTTCAATTAACTATTAAAACCGTTTATATTTAAAGTATCTGGATCATAGTTTTCAGATTTACTCTTTGAATCGATAATAAAGATTAAAGGGAAGCAGATTTTCTATAGCTGTGCATTACCATTAGGGAAGCCTTACTATATAAATGAGCTGCCCACCTGACCAAAGGGTTCAGGGTTGCTGAGAGCATATGATTCAGATATCTAAAAAACTTTTAAGAAACAAGCTCAGAGAAAAGAGGAATAATCTTTCAGAATCAAGGGTTAAGTCTTTATCTATTTTAATTTCAAAGAATCTTAATCAAGATAAATTTTTTATTAATTGTGAATATGTTGTTGGATATGTTCCATTTGAGAATGAACCTATTATTTCATTTTATAGCAAGAAAGAGGTTCTTCTTCCAAAAATTAATAATATGAAATTAACATTTCATCGAAATACAAAAGAATTTCAAATAAATAAATATGGGATAAGTGAGCCAAAAAATACTGAGATTATACCTATTGATAAAATTAAATTAATTCTCATACCCCTAATTGCATTTAATAGGAGTCTTTTTCGAATTGGTTATGGTGGTGGTTATTATGATAGAACACTATCTGATTTTCAAAATAAAAAAAATAGACCAAAATTGTGGGGTGTTGGTTATGATTTTCAATTAACTAATACTAATTTTCAAAGTAATTCTGATATAAGATTAGATAAAGTTATTACTGAAAAAAATATTTATGTCTAGCAAATATAATGCAGCACTGGGTGCTTTTGAAAAAATCAAAAATATAAATGAGTTATTAAATATTGGTATAGGTACTGGCACCACGACTGATATTTTCACAGAGTTTTTTTTACCTAAGCTTAAAGAAAAAATTAATTTAATTTATTCAACTTCTGTCCGTACAACAAACTTACTCAACTCATTGGGTTTTAAGGTTGAAATTGGAAAACCTGATAAGATTCTTCAATTATATGTTGATGGAGCTGATGAAGTTGATAAAGATCATAACCTTATAAAAGGTGGTGGCGGTGCGCATACAAATGAAAAAATTATTGCATCTTCATCTAGTAAATTTATATGTATTGTTGATAAGTCTAAATTAGTAAATACATTAGGTGCTTTCCCCCTTCCCCTAGAGTTGATTACTGAATCCAAAGAGCAAGTTATAGAACATTGTAAGAAATATACTCAATCAATAACGGTAAGAAAGGATCTTTCAGATAATGGTAATACTTTGATTGATCTTCATGGTATGAAAATTACTGATCCTTTAAAGATCGAAAATGAAATTAATAAGATTGATGGAGTTATTGAAGTAGGAATATTTGCTAAAAATAAACCAAGAATTGTTATCGTAGGCAAGGATGAGGGTTACGAATCTATTGAATCTTGAATTGCTTGAATAATCTTTGGATCATTCGGTTCAACTTTATGTGAAAAGCTTAGAACTTGTCCATTTTTTGTTATTAAGAATTTATGAAAATTCCATTTTGGTCTTCCATTTGTTTTTGTAAATAATTTTTTGTAAAAAGGATGATCTGTGGAAGATTGTACATTTGATATTGAAAACATTGGGAAGGTAACATCATACATGGCTTTACAAAACTCGCCTACCTTTGCTTCATCGCTGTATTCCTGCCATAAAAAATCTCTTGATGGAAAGCCTAAAACTGTAAAACCTTCATCGGCGAACCTTCTTTGAAGCGCTTCAAGTTCTTCAAACTGATATGTGAAGCCACATTTACTTGCTGTATTAACAACAAGTAGTGTTTGGTTTTCATATTCGCACAAATTTTTGTACTCATTTTGGTTGAGTATCTTTACATCCGTGTTTAATAATCCACTACAGCTGTATGCATCGATACTAAAAAGAAAAAGTAATGCACATAATATTTTTTTCATGACACTATTATATGTTTATTTAAATGTTAGATATACCTAACAATAGGATGGTGAAAATCCCAAATAGTATAAAAAGTTCAATGTTTTCTAAAAGTTTATCCATTTTTTTATAAATTTCTAGGGGCCGAAGCCCCTAGTTTGTCAGTCAGGGGGAGAGGAGAGACTGACTATATACAATATTTATTTTGGTATATTACTATTCTTTATAGATAAATAAAAGTAATTTATATAAATAAATAGTATTTATTTTATATTTACGATCATTCCTTCATAAACTCTGTCAAATAGGTCAATGACATCGATGTTTGACATTCTAATGCATCCTTTTGAAGCTTTTGTGCCTAATAACCATTCCTCAGGAGTGCCATGTATATATATGTATCTCGTATATGAATCAACACCTTTGCCTTTATTTACATTTTCTTCCAATCCTGAAAGCCAAAGTATCCTTGTTTGCACCACATCTTCGTCAACATATATTTTTTTATCTTTGTATATTGGAAATATCTCGCCTGAAAAAACTCTTCCAATGAATCTGCCACCTAGTTGAGTATCATCACCTATCTTATCTTTTATTTCATGTTTGCCTAATGGTGTTTTATAAGATCCCTCTTCTGCTCCCTCTCCATATTTTGATGTTGAAATACTATATTTTTTAACAATATTATCTCCATCTTTTAAGATTAATTCTTGATTTTTAATTGATATTTCTATTTCCATTGCAGCAATTAAATGTACAAAAAAGTATATTAAAAACAATTTAACTTTCATATTTTCTTCTTATTAAATATCCAACTATTAGATTCACAAATGAGAAAATCAGTATTGGTAAATCTCCTATTTTTATGTATAAAGTATCATCATTGTTAAGGTATATTTCATGTGATACAGAACCTACTTCACCTCTAAGCAGTTTAGCTGATGACTCCTCTTTTCTAGGACTTATTATTTGTGATATTCCATCTGTAGTAGCCCTAACAACCCACTTGTTTGACTCCACGGCTCGTGCTCTCGCATGTTTTAAGTGCATCTCAGGCATCTCCTCTCCATACCAGCTATCGTTGCTTATATGAACAATATATTCTGTACCTCTAACTCTATCTATAAACGTACTATTAAATACAATTTCCCAACATACAAGTCCAGACCAATTTGATTTTTTTTGATTAAATGTTCCGCTTGTTAAGCTAGAATTTGGGATATTAAAAAAACTGCTAATTGGTCTTAGTAGATTGCCCAATGGTTGAAATTCTCCAAATGGAACTAGATTTTTTTTCTCATAACAATGCCTAGTCTTACTATTGCATATTGCTGTATAAATATTAGTATTTTCGTCTTCTCCAGCTTCATAGAAAAACCCACCAATAACTGTTTTGTTATCTAGATCAACAAAAATTTCTTGGTCATACCATCCAACAGCTTCAGGCCAAACAACAATATCTGATTTAGCATTTGTTGTTATCTCTTTGAGTAATTCAATATCATTGATTAGAGGCTGAACAACAGATATTTTTAACTTTTCTCCATTGTTCTGCTGATAGTGTCCTGGACCAAATAGCAATAAAAATATTAATGCGAAAGCTACTGGAAATCTTACTATTGCTTTTGATTTGCTGAAAATTATGCAAAAAATTAAAACAATTACAAAAGAAGATCCAGAAACACCAATTATTGGCAATAAACCCCATAATTCCTCAAATAGCACACCTAAATTTTGACCAGGAAAGCCAGAGAAAAGCCATGACCTTAGCCATTCTAAAATAAAAAAAATGCTTGGAAGAACTATTATTTTGTATTTATTTTTTTCAAAGTATTTTATCGAGCAAGCAAATATTCCAAAATAAATTGAAAGGTAAGAAATTATCAATATGGACATTAGAAAACTTAAAAATTTTCCAGCTCCATAATAATTGATAGCATCATAAACCCATGATACTGATATGCTCCAAAATATAAGCCCTATTATGAAGCCAAATAAAAAAAATCTACCCAATTTTACGTACAGTTAACTTTTTTATTTTACGTTGATCAGCAGAGGTAATAATTAACTCAAGATTAGACACCTTAATGCTCTCACCTACTTTTGGTAAGTGGCCAAACTCTTTTAAGGCAAATCCCCCTAAACTTTCAGCATCCGGACAATCAAGCTCAACATCAAAAAAGTCCTCAAACTTTTCTTTTTCTATGATCGAAGAAACAATATATTCTTTTTCATTGATTTTAATGATTTCATTATTCTTTTCTTCATAGAATTCATCTTCAATTTCTCCTACAATTTCCTCTAAAATATCTTCAATTGTAATTAAGCCTGCAAGAACACCATACTCATCCACAACCATAGCAAGATGTGCACGATCTTTTTTAAAGTCTTCAAGGAGTGCCGTAACAGATTTTGTCTCTGGAGTATATTTTGGTTCTCTTACTAAATTTAAGATATGAAAATCTTCATGATTTTTAATATTTAGAAGATCTTTTACATGTAGTATGCCAATAACTTTTTCTGTATCTGAACTAAATACAGGATATCGAGAATGTTTTGTATCTTTAACAATCTTTAAAACTTCTTCAAGGGAATTATTTTCTTTAACAAATGAAATATTCACCCTAGGTATCATTATTTCTTTAACAATTGAGTCTTTTATACTTAGAACATTCTGTATAAGCTCTTCAATTTTTTCATCACTGGGCTCAGTTGTATTTGAAGTTTTATCATCTTCTTTTTTTGAAGAAAAAAGGTTGATAATTTTAGAAAAAAAAGAATGAGATGGTTCTTTAGACATTATTTGTATGGATTAGATATGCCAATTTTTGATAAGAATTCAATTTCTTTACTTTCCATTAATATAGCATCATTTTCAATATCATGCTTATAGCCTAAAAGATGTAACATAGAGTGAATAATCAAATGTAAAAAATGATGGACTTCATTTTTATTGTTTGCCACAGCTTCCTCTTTTAATACATCTATACAAACTATGATTTCACCTCTGCATTCTTTACTAATATTTAGCATGTCCTTATCTGGGAATGAAAGAACGTTTGTTGGTTGATTTTTCTGCCTAAACTTTTTATTTAATCTTTGAATATCATTTTTTGAACAAAAGCTTATATCTATCTTGATGTTTTTTAATCTAAATATCTTAAAAAATTTATCTATTGCTTCATTAATTTCATCTTTAGCTTGTTGAATCAATTCAGGTGGATTAAAAATCTCTATATCTATTTTCTCACTCGAAATTATCATAAGCTTCCACTATTTCTTGGACTAATGAGTGTCTAACTACATCTTTTGCACCAAATTTAGTAAATTTTATAGAATTCACTTTCTTTAAGACTTCTATTGCGTGTTTTAGGCCAGATGTATTGCTTTTTGGTAAGTCAATTTGACTTAAATCGCCATTTACAACGGCTTTTGAACCAAAACCTAGTCTAGTTAGAAACATTTTCATCTGCTCAATAGTTGTATTCTGGCCTTCATCCATGATTATGAATGCTTCTCTTAAAGTTCTGCCCCTCATATAAGCTAATGGCGCTATTTCAATAATATCTTTTTCAACTAATCTATTAACTCTTTCTGCACCAAGCATATCGTGCAATGCATCATATAATGGTCTCAAGTAAGGATCGATTTTTGAGCTTAAATCTCCTGGTAAGAAACCTAATCTTTCACCTGCTTCAACAGCAGGTCGCACTAGTACAATTTTTCTGATCCTTTCTTTAATTAAATCATCAACTGCTGAGGCAACAGCTAGAAAAGTTTTCCCTGTCCCAGATGGTCCAACACCAAATGTTAGATCATGATTTTTGATGTTATTTAAATAATTATTTTGATTATCACCACGTGCAGTTACTAAAACCTTTGGAGTCTTTATTTCCATACAATCCCTTCCTCCTGATTCTTGATTAGAGAATTTTGCTGCATGAAGACTCAAATGAACAACATCAGAAGTTATGACTGAATTTGCTTCTAATTTTTGTTTTAAATCATTTAGGGCTAGAACGCCTATTTGAACATCTGCTTCTTCGCCTGATAAATTAAATTCTGTTCCATTTTGTAAAACTTTAATTTTTAATGATTTTTCAATTTGTTTGAGATTTCTGTTTAGCTCTCCACATAGAACTACAAGTCTTTCAGGGGGAAGATTCGGAAAATTTAGCTGATAATTAAACAAGGTATTTAGTTTGTTAGAGTTCCTCTTAAACAATTTGGCAAAGCATCATCAATTCGAATGTTAATTAATTGTCCCACTAAATCAATACTATCATAGGAAAAATTTACCACTCTATTGCAAATTGTTCTGGCCTGTAATTGTCCCGGATCTTTTTTTGATTGGCCCATAACTAAACAATTTTGTGTAGTTCCAACCATTTTTCTACTGTATCCGAAAGAAAATTGACTTAGCCTTGTTTGTAAAATATCTAATCTTTCTTTTTTTTCATTAACACTTACATCGTCCGGCATGTCTGAAGCAGGAGTATTAGGTCTGGGACTATAAATAAAGCTGAAAGATTCATCAAATTTAACTTCGTTAACGATATCCATTGTTGCAGCAAAATCATCCTTGGTTTCACCAGGAAAGCCCACAATAAAATCAGAAGAAAAACTCATTTCAGGTCTTATTGATTTTATCCTTTCAACTAAATTAAGATATTTTTCAACATTATATCTCCTTCTCATTAATTCTAATATCCTGTCTGAACCACTTTGAATCGGTAAATGCACATGGCTCACTAATTCAGGAACCTTGTCATATGCTTCAACTAAATCATCCTTAAATTCATGAGGATGACTTGTTGTAAATCTTATTCTTTCAATGTTCTCTATTTTAGCTGTAAGCTCTATTAATTTTGCTAAAGATGATTTTTCATTTTTATAAAGGCCCTTAAAATTATTAACATTCTGCCCTAAAAAGTGTATCTCTTTTGTCCCTTTATCTGCCAATATGGATACTTCTCTAAGAATATGGTCAATATCTCGTGATACTTCATGTCCTCTTGTATGTGGAACTACGCAAAATGAACAATATTTATTACAGCCTTCCATTACCGAGACAAATGAAGATGGCTCTCCATGATCGGGTGCTGGCAAATGATTAAATTTTTCAAGTTTTGGAAATGAAGTATCTATCTGAGCTTTATTGGTTTTAATTTTTTCTTTATATAGATCTGGTAAATTATGTAGTGACTGTGGTCCAAAAACTATATCTACCGAAGGTGCACGCTTTAATATTTTCTCTCCTTCTTGAGATGCAACACAACCCCCTATTGCTATCTTTAAGTCTGGCTTATTATCCTTAATTTTTCTCCATCTACCGATCTGATGAAAAACTCTTTCTTGTGCCTTTTCTCTTATTGAGCACGTATTCAAAATTAATAGATCTGCTTGCTCTTCAGTTTCAGCTAATTCGAAATTCTCCTCACTTTTAAGAAGATCAAGCATTTTAGCTGAATCATATTCATTCATCTGACAACCATGTGTCTTTATGTAAAGTTTTTTAGTCATTTTTGTAATTTAAAGAAGTTGCTTTTATAGAATTTTAATTCATTTACAGATTCTTTTATATCATCCATAGCTCTATGTGATCCCTTCTTTTCAAATTCTTTTGATTCTGGATACCATCTCTTTATTACCTCTTTAAATGAACTTACATCTATATGCCTATAATGGAAATGATTTGCTAACTTAGGCATATGCTTAATTAAGAATCTTCTATCATGAGAGACAGTACTACCGCATAGTGGGGATTTATGTTGTTTTATATGTTTCTGAAAAAAATCTAAAGTAAGTTTTTGAGCATCATTTATCGAAAGGTGACTAGACTTAATTTTTTCTATTAATCCAGTTGAGGTGTGTTGCTTAACATTCCAGTCATTCATTAAATCTAAAACTTCTATTGGTTGAGAAATTACTATTTCTGGTCCTTCTTCAATAACATTTAATTCACTATCTGTAATTAATGAAGCAATCTCAATAATATGATGTTTCTCAGGATCAAGTCCTGTCATTTCTAAATCTATCCAAGCTAGTAAATTTAAATTTGTCATTTATACTTTTTCTACTCAACACAATAATACAACATGAGCATTAAAGATAATGAAAAAGTCTACTTTGGTGATAAAAAAGTTTCCAAAGATTTTAAAAAAGATGGTGTAGAAGGTATTTTTACAAAAGTATCTGAAAATTATGATCTCATGAATGATTTGATGTCACTTGGAATGCATAGAATATGGAAAAAAATATTTGTGGATTCAGCAGATATAGACAAAAATCACATTATTTTAGATCTAGCAGCTGGTACTGGGGATATAAGTAAAATAATAGCTAATAAAATAAATAATAGAACGCTATATGTTTGTGACCAAAATAAAGAAATGATTAAAAAAGCTGAGGAAAGGTCACTAAATGAGGGTTTTTTTAATAAATGTAATTTCGAGGTAAGTAGTGCAGAAAATTTGCCTTATGATGATAACTTCTTTGATCATGTATTCATTTCTTTTGGTTTTCGAAATTTTTCTGATAAAAATAAAAGCCTTCTTGAAATAAAAAGAATATTAAAAAAGGGCGGGACTATTCAAATCCTTGAATTTTCAAAAACAGAGGGAGACCTTTTTTCTAAAATCTATGATGCTTACAGTAAAAATATAATTCCTAAGCTTGGAGAACTAATATCTAATGATAAAGGAAGTTATGATTATTTGATTAAATCAATAAAAACACATGAATCGCAAAAACAAATTTTAGCAATGATGAATGACTGTGAATTCAAAGAAATAACCTATAAAAACTTATTTAAGGGTGTAGTTGCCATTCATAAAGCGAAGAAATGAAACTTATAAGGCTATTACAGATATTTTTTAGACTACGTAGAACAGGAATATTTTCATTATTTATACAAGGCTTTAATCCCATCTTCAAGCCTATCAAACAGCGCCATAATATCGAATCCAATTTCAAAGAAGAGCTTGAAAAGCTTGGTCCATTTTTTATTAAGTTTGGTCAATTATTGTCTACAAGAACCGATTTAATTTCTATTAAATTAGCAAAAGAACTACGCAACTTAACGGATAATTGTACAGCTGTTAGCTTTAGCTATATAGAAAATGAAATCAAAGATGGTTTAGGTTCCAGGGCTGGTGATATTCTTACAAATATTGAAAAAGAGCCAATTGCATCAGCTTCACTTGCCCAAGTTCATAGATTTTCAATCAATGGCAAAGATCTGGTTGTTAAAGTTCAAAAAGCTAATTTATTAGAGTCAATTGATAAAGATATTCAGTCTATTAGGTTAGGGATAAAGTTTATAAGATTTTTCTATAAAGGTTATCCACGAGTTGATTTGAATAGCCTACTAGATAACTATGAAAGGGTAATTAAAAATGAGTTAGATTTTCGAATTGAAGCAGCCAATGCAAAAAAAACATATCAAAATTTTCAAAATAATCATTTTTTATACGTGCCCAGAATAGAGGATCAATACACAACAAAAAAAATTCTTGTAATTGAATATATTGATGGGATACCTATCACTGATATTGAAGAACTTAATTCTTATAACTTAGATCTAAAAAAATTATCAGAGAATGGTGTACGAATTTTTCTAAAACAAGTTTTTGAAGATAATTTTTTCCATGCAGATATGCATCCCGGAAATATCTTTGCTGCAAAATTAAAACAAGAAGATCCCTACTATTATGCAGTCGATTATGCTGTTTGTGGTTCAGTAACTGAATCCAATCAGATTCTTATAGCTCAGATGATTTCTTGTTTAGTTGAAAGAGATTTCTATTCATTGGCCCAGTTATTTATTTATGCTGAGTGGGTAGCAGAGAGCACTAAGACAGAGGAGCTTGAATCAGTCCTTAGAGCTCATTGCGAAAAGCTATTAGATAAACCTCTATCAGAAATCTTATTTGGTGAGCTATTGTTGAGTCTTTTTGATGCAATGAAACCATTTGATTTATATCTTGATCATGATCTTCTACTTTTAGTTAAAACATTAATACATATTGAAGGTATGGGCAGGCAGATATATCCTGAATTAGACTTTTGGGCTGTAGCAAAACCTTTTATTGATAATTGGATTACAGAAAAATATAGTGTGAAAGGTTTAATTAGGTATCTTGTTGCAAAAAAACATATACTTACATACATGATTTTAAAGAAAATTGAAGAAACTAAAGATCAATTTTCAAAAGATTTTGGAGGAATGTAATGGGACCAGGTCCGTTTAGTATACTAGTTATACTTTTAATAGTTTTGGTAGTTTTTGGTGCAAAAAGAATAAGAACACTAGGCTCTGATTTAGGAAAATCAGTAAAAGGTTTCAAGAAAGAGATGAAAGAAGACAATGATCCAGATAGGGATTCCTGAGCTTCTAGTTTTAACTCTAGTTATATTATTTTCTGTTAAACCGGAAAGAATTCAGCATTATCTAAAAAGCTTTCTTAAAATTTTTGTTAAAACACAAGATACCATCTCCTCTACTAAAGAAGAACTTAAAAAAGAACTAAAAATAGAAGAGCTCAAGCA
>CEVZ01046189.1_pt1 | contig 12220 bp, 17 predicted proteins | sample 361371 | NCBI WGS metagenome assembly CEVZ01 (sample SAMEA2620217, study PRJEB7988) | marine metagenome | isolation source: saline water (ENVO:00002010), including
TCAGCAACACCACCATTTACGGTTCCTGCTGCTTGACCTGCTGGACCCACACTTCCTGTCGGCCCAATCGGACCTGTTGGCCCAGGAGGTCCACCAGGATCACCTGTCGGGCCAATCGGCCCCGTCGGTCCTGTTGGACCGCTAGGCCCAAGGGGACCAACAATGCTGAAACCTGGGGGCCACACACCATTGGCTTTAGGCCCAAAGAAATAGTTACTGTTCGTATTTATGTAATAATCCCCATCAACACCAGTAACACCTTGTGGATCACCTATCCCAGCAAGAATTGTTGCACCATTAGGACCTGTTGGGCCAGTTGGCCCTTGTGGTCCAGCGGCTCCTGCAGGGCCAGGACCGCCAGCAGTACCAGCTTGAGATATGACTTGCCAGTAAGTGCTACCTGAAGTTGGAGTTTGGTTCGAGTGTGCTGTTCTTGCAACATATGAAGCGCCACTGTATTCAACAAGGTCGCCTACTGAATAGGAGGTGCCAGAGGACCACGTTCCCTGATAACGGAAACCGTCAGCATAGGAAATAAGGTTTGTGCCTCTTCCTACGTCACTGGTATACGTGGTTCCTGTGGACATTATTCAAGCGCCCCTAACCGCTTGTCGATGTCTTGCACTGCTTTAACTAGCATCGCAAGCATCGACTTTTCTTTGTAAACAATCGGATCGCCATAAGGGTCATACATAGTTGTGTCTGGTGCAGCTTCATGTACTTCTTCAGCAATAAACCCTGGCTCTGGAGTTTGTGTCTCGTAGTCCATTCCAGAATTTGTTGATACTTCTTCATTCCAACGGAACGTACGAGGCTTTAATGCCCGTAGCTTTGTCCAGTTTTCTTCAACGTCTATGTCTTGAACGTCTTCTTTGAAACGTATCGAAGAAGACGAAATCCCTAACTGTTGAGAATGCACCGTGTTGGGACTTGCGCCTGCTTGACCTGTTGCGATAACCGCTTGAGTGCCACTTAGAGTCGGCCACCCATCGTAACCACTAGCGTTGGGCTGTGTCGTGCCAGGGTATGTGTTCGGGTCCCCAGTTGGGGCAACAACTGTTCTCATGTCCAAGTTGCTACCCGAACGTATAAATTGGATATGGCGAAGATCGTTGTGACCGAGCGCTAAACCAGCGTTACCAAGTCCGTCTAAATTGTCGTGCCATTCAATGTAATCTTGAAGCGAGTAATCGTTTCCTAAATAAATTTTCGCAAAGTCATAGCTACTTTGCACACGCAATTCCCCACCGCAATCAATATTCGCTCCAACATTCAACCACTGGCAGTCAATACGGGTACCTTCACCATCTTCGTAATCTTGCGAAGTTCCAGGGTTGCTTTCGTTTTTGCTTGTGTAGCCAATAATGTCGCCACGGATCGCCATTGATCCGTTGATAACTAAACGATATTCGGAAGCAGGGCGACCGTTAAACGGCCCTGTGTACCCTTCCCCAGCACGACGAGAGTACACCGAATAACGGTGACTCTCAGACAAATAGTTGCCAGCATAAGCACCGCTGGCTATATCTGAACCGTAAGAAAGCTGGGCTTGGTTATTGCCAGGACCAGTGCTTGTCCAGTTTGCTCGATAGTTCAAATCTTTAAGAAACTGCCCAGCAGTCTCACCAGTAATATTGACCCCAGTCCCTAAACCAATGACATCATGTTGATCGCCACTCAAATAGAAAGAAGAAGTAGAAGAACCTAAAGTGATATTTCCCGTCGCTGAAGGATTATTTTCCTCCAACAAACCTGGATAGTTAATCAAATCATTCGGATTACCATTAATATAATTTTTTAGATAATTCCAGTTCTCCTGATGGTCGTCCGCTTTAATAGCAGCACCAGCCACAGCATTCACGGGGTAATTAAAAGTAGCCATTAACGCAACCTTCTTTGGAGGTAAGTAAATGCCATGGCGTTCACTTCCCAAGCCTCATCATTACTTGTAGGACCATTGATCTTCATTTGTATAGCCTTAGCTGTCCCAAGTGTCGGTAAACGCTCAATGTTCGTAACATCAGTATTTGGTTGACCAGCCCAAGTGCTTGTATCCCAAACCCCTGTACCACTTGTCCCCGAGGAATTTACCCAAGTCGCAGGAGAAGTAGTTTCTGTCTGAACACCAAAAAGCATCGACTTTTTGGAACTAGAACTGTCATAATCGGTGTACAACAAAGCTTCTAAAGCAACTGTGTTATCAGAACTCACAACAATTCTTGGTTTCCCCCAGCGTTTCCGCACAATAGCGTTGCCACCCACAAGCCAACTCGAAGTGTAAGAACTGTCTATATGGGAAGAACTGCTACCGTAAAAATCTGATTCTAAATTTTGTTCAAGATGAATAACTCGACCTGTGTTCGTATCACATGCAGCCAAAAGGTCTTGTTGAGCATTTGGCGGAGCAAATGTCAACAAAGCATTTGCATCTATGTCTGTCATTGTCCAAGCCCCACCAGCACCTAGGGTCGGGTCAAAGACCAACACTCTACGCCTAGGGTTATTCCCACTTGTTTCATCCCAATCAACTGAGACATACAAACGGTTCTTAAACCAAGCAAGCTGCGGTGGTTTATTGAATTGCAATCTTCCATCGTCAATAGCAGGCATAAGCTTGTCGAACACCGAAACAAACCGTTCCCCGTTATACATCCATACGCCTTGACGGTCATACCAGAAGAACACTCCGTAAGGAGTAGAAACTGGAGATGACATTGAAATTGACCCAACATCTTGAGTCAAAGCAACCATCTGGAAAGACTGGGCGCTACTGCCGTACAAAGCGTGAACGCTATTTGTTTTGAAAACAAGCAACCTGTCGGCAAACGGCACAAGACCAGATAGTTCATCGCCTCGTTCGCCTACATTTACGTCGATGTAGTCATAGTCAAACCATGTTTCTGGATCATCTAATTTCGACCACCGAACACGGTTAGCGTTTTCGACACCGCCTTCTTTCGTGTGCGCTACCCACGCAAAGTTATTCCAATGGCAGGTGTACTTAGCCACAGGGTAGTTTCCCGATGAACCATTCAAGTTCGCTGCAAGGTTTGAAGCAGTCGTGCCGTCGTAAACAAAAGATGGAGCATCCCCAGAAACTCCATAAAACTTTGAATTAGTTGTTTGCCCGTACAAACGATCACCGTTTGTTACCGATACACCTGAAAGTGCAGTGAAATTATTTGTTTCGGACTCAGATACAGTAGTCCCATGTGAACAGATAACTCTTGCGGTACCCCCATCGGGAGTAAATTGGCAAATGCCAGTCACATTTTCGTTTAACGCCGTTGCATTACGTGCGTTTACACCAAGACGCATTTTGATGCCGCCCCGAGGGTCAACATCAACATTTAACATCGCAGGACTTTCCGAAGGCGCAAGATTGAACTGGTCAGAACGCAAGTTCAGACCACCACTAAAATCTTGAAGCATTTCCAACTTAAAGCCAGGACGTGCCATCTGCTACTCCCAGGAATACCTAAGACGGTTTGGCAAATAGCTATTAGATAACCAACGCGAAGTTACCCGAGAGTTCATTACCAAAGGTTGAGGAGCAGGAGCATCAAGATATCTAGCTCGAAGGTTGTCAAGTTCTCTGATAAAGGTATTCAAATAAGTAACAGCCATTTCAGGATCTTCTTGCTGGTCGTATGCACGACTAATCCCATATGTAGCTATAACAACATGAAACGGTTCAGGAAAATCAACAGGAGAAGTCCCATCGACACTCCCCACCCCAAACGAAGTGGGATTCTTGTATCCACGCACATAAATTGTGTCTGTTCCCGACGGTGTTGGGTACAAACGTGCGCTATCAGCCCAAAAACTCCAATAGTAAGGTTGCCCATTTCCTGCGGTATCCAAAGGATAAACCTTGTCCGCTTCATCTCTACCTAGCAGCGTAAAGATATGGTCATCATTACGCAGCGAATGTATTTCTCTTAAACCCACATTGGAAGCAGGAACAGCGTTATTTTGCACATTCGCCCCAATGGTCGAAAGAGCATAATCTTTAGTTCCTGCACTTGTTGTAAAAGTTGTTTCAGCCTCATACCAAGGCCAGCGTTTCTCGCTGTAAACAACTTGGTCGTAGCCTTCACCAAGGAAACGGTTCAAAGTCTCATCCGAGATATCGCTGCTGTCAATTTCGACAACAGATCGAATGTATGACCTCATGTCCTCAATGTTCACGCCTACTCCTTATGGAAAGTACAAAGACTTTCTCCCTCAGCAGGACGAGCTTTGCACTGAGCACCGCTCTTGGTGGTAGCTACGCACTGGTTTTTAACTGTTTCCCAGGTTTCCATGTCGTGATTCAAGGGACGAACATTTCTTTTTCCGAAATAATCGGAACGAGGTATTTCTTGACGGTGACCCTCCGCAGGAGGAGTCCCGTAAAGTCGAGTGTTTTGTCCGTAAGCGATTTGTATTTCTCTACCCATGAATCCTCAGAACTTTTGGGAGGGGCAGGGACCAAAGCCCCCACCCCTCCATGTTTATACGGCTATCAGGTGATGCCGTAAAGCATACCCTGACGAGAACGGTTGCTCGTCGTAAGGTTGCCGTAACAGAGGATCTGTGAGTACACAGCATCCAAGTTGTTTGGACGTACAAACGGAGTTGCTTTGAACCACACCTCTGAATGCCGTACAAGTTGGAGATACTTAGTGTTCAAGAAGAAGATTTTTCCATCCAGGTGGTTTGGTTGGTTATCAAACGTCACTGGAGCACCCTTGAACATAAGGTTCTGGAACCCTGCATCTGCCATGTCGGTATCGGTGTACCGAATATTTGCTGTCAAACTTGCTTCATAGGCTTCATAAACAGCTTGCGATGCAATCATAATCGTGGGCTGGTCATTACCTACTGAGCAGTTGTTGTAAACAGTAGCCATTGAAGCTGTTGTCAACGCTCCTGCCTCATCGGTTAGCTGTGAACGCCACCATGAGTTATCAGAGTCGGATGCGTCAATGCCGCCAACAGTCATGCCTGTCCCAACGAGTTCGTTGAGGCCGTGCATGTCTTTTTGGCCGTTGCCTTGACCATCTTCGTAGAACATTTTGTTGAGGTTCTCGATAATTGTTTCCTGTGTTTGGAAAATCTTGCCTTCCAACAGGTCAATTATTTGAGCCTCACCATTGTTCTTGGCTTCTTCTATACCACTGATCGTTACAGTAGCCGCATACTGTTTCCAGTCATACTCGGCTGCTGAAATGCCGTCTTGAGCAGCAATGTCAATAGTGTCAGTTCCAGCGTACGAACCAGCGGTTGAGTTTGTTCCATAAATCAACGGGACAACAATTTTAGCGCCACCAGACACTGTTCTCATCGTTGAACCATTGGTCAACGCATAGAAAAGTGGGCGAGCACTGAAAATATTATCCTGCAATTTAGGAATATAGTTATTGAGCGTGGTGCTCAATATTTGATCGAAATTGGCGTTTCCTGCAGCCATTTTGATTTGCTCCTAAAAGGTTAAGTGCTTAATTGTTCCTTTGCCTGAGCGAATGCTTCTCGGATACTAGAAGGACGTGATGTTGGCTTGGAATCGGTTCCCGTTTGGGTTGACCCCCCAGGCTCAATTACCGCTGCTTCCCGTTTCTTAGAAACAATTTCTTGTTCCTTAGATAGTTTGTCAGCAGTATTTTTCACATCATTGAACTGCCAATGCGTGTAAGCAGCTTCAAGATTTGGAATCTTGTGCTTCAACGCATGATTTAGCAATTCTCGGCTATCAAATTCTCCGTAATGTTCTTGTAGTTCCAATACTTGTCGCTCTATGGCTTCCTGTCGTTGACGACTTTCAGACTGAGCAAGTCTCTGTTCTAAAGCTGCAATCCTTTGAGCAGAAGGGTCTTCTTCTTGCCAATCGTAATCTTCGTTGGCAGAATTAGATTTTCCTCCAAGCTCTAATCCGAAGGATTGAGCCAAAGTTCCGAGTGTTCCCTCTGGATCACTTTCCAAAGCGTAAACTATTTGTTCGGCCTGACGTAATCGCTCACGTTCAGCGGCCACCTCTTGAGTCTTTCGGGTATAATCCGAATGTCTCTGATAGCCGTTTTGAAGTTCTTCGAGACTGACCTGTTGCTCTTCGCCATCAATCTTGATGGTGTAAAGCTCACCAGGTTCCTCTGAAACTTCCATAGAAAGTTCATCAGGGTAATCCACATCCATGGATTCCGTTTCAACTTCATTTTCTTGAGGCACTAGCCCCTCCTAGGAGTTCTCTGGGAGATTGTTCCTAATAACTATAGAGGAGTGTCCCACTATAAAGAGGGAAGATCAAGCCCCATTTGGTTTTGAAGCTGCAAAAGAAGCTCTGGAGGTATGCCACCAGTGGGCGCAAACGCACCACTTTGGCCTTCTGGCATAGGAACGCCCCCTAAACCAGCTTGTGGAGGAACTCCACTTTCTGCAGGTGCTCCCTCTTCGGGAGCGGCTGGTTGAGCGTTCATAATAAATTTTTGTGGATCTTTGATACCGAAACCATTTTCCAAAACGTGAATGGCTAAAGCAGCAGGATCAATAACTGTACCCACCAACGGACCAATAGCATTCATCAAAGAAATAGCTTGTTGTTTGCGGATCGTGTCGTTCATCGGTTGCGTAGAACCAGCCTGAACAGAGAAATCGAATTCCCCGATTATGTCATCCCGACTATACGGAACAAATAAATCTTGCCCAGAAACACTGGTAACCCTAGCCACTTGCTCACCCGTCATAAACTCCTGCATGAGTTGTATGACTCGTCTAGCCACCTGAGAAATACAGATCTCTACAATGGCTAACTTATCGGCAGCACGAGCGTTTTGTGCATCAGCGATGATGCTTGCTTCAGTAGCAGTACGCCGTATTTCGGGCATTGCTCCACGGGCGTACTCAGAAATACCTGAAACCGTATTGATATCATCTTCGATAATCGCTGAATAGTTGTATATTTCAGGAGCTATAGGAACCTGAGGCATTGGGACAACCACTTCTGATAGTGGTTTATTCTCGTCCACGACAGGAACCATTCGCCCATCGTCCTCTGATTCGAGGGCTTCCCGACCTTCGGGACCAAAGGAACGCTCATGGTATAACCATTTGCGTGCATAGCGTTTCCTGTCGTTCATCAACTGAGAACGAGTTTTATCGAGTTCTAACTGGAGACTTTCAATGCTTTCCAAGTCACCTATTGGGTAGAACTGGTCTGGAACGTCATAGTTCCTGAGCATAACGAAAGGTTGACCGTATGCGTATGGCATCGTTACAGGGTCAATCAGAAATTCGTCAGCATCTTCAGCGTAAACGGAAAGCGTATTCTCTTTCACGTCGTAGTATTCCCAAATAACAACCTGTTCTGGAAGATATTCAGTCTTATCTTCTGTTTCGCTTTTTTCTAAATCAGGAACATAGTTGTTCGACAGCCGTTTTCTAGCAGAAGGCTTATAACGGTTATCGTTTTTGGCCTCTTCGAGAGGTCTTACAATCCGTTGTGCAACCCAAGAAGCTTCATTCAAAGTTGTTGCTTGTGGGTCAACAAAAACATCGAAGGGGGAGATCCTTTCCACGAACGGTTGATCTTCCACTACCCTCATAATTGTTTGAGGAATGTTGGCGTAAATTTCTTCGTCCGTGGGAAGGTCCCCTGCTAACTCAGGGCTAGCTGCGGCAAATTGACCTATTTCATCGAAAGCCCGATCTATAAGGTCTTCTCGTTCAATCTCAGTAACTAACTGAGACTGTTCCAGAAATTTCCAACCAACTTTCAACCAACCGTGACCAAAGATAAGAAAATCTTTTACAGCGTGACGGAAAGGGTCCCGAAAGTTATGGTGTTTCCACAAGTAATTAACTATTGCTTCAACGAAAGTCGCCCTATCGGTGTTTTCTTCCGTAGTTGCCTGAACCACTATTTTGGGATAATTAACAGCAACACTGGGAGCGATCACGTTTACAGTGGAAAACGCTAAATTAACAGCAATTAGGTCTTGCTGATTAGAAGTAGTAGAAGGCCAATGTTTGCCTCTGTACAAGTCAATCAGTCGTCGCCACGTAATTTCATAATTCTGCTGATTACGCCATTTCTTGCATTTGTCAACTCGTTCTGTGTAATCAGACAGGAGTTCTTGACGAGACTTCTTAGCCATTAAAACTGAGCTTTCTGTGGAAGTTTCTCTATGTTACGTCCTTGAGACTTCGCTTCTGCGAACACCTTGGCTTCACGTTCACGATTAGTTAAGCCCTGTTCGTCACGGGGAAGGGTTGATTGATACCCTTGCCCCGTGGAAACAGTGATTGACTTTAGGCGCAATCGGCGTTCGTAGAGTTCTTTAAGCTCTGCGAGAGGGACTTGGCCCCGTCGTTCTAAAACGTACGCAGTGAACTCTTCAAAGCTGGCCTCATCTGGGAGGACAGCCATATGTTAGCCAGCTTCAGAACCGCGGAAGTTTGGTTGTGTTGCCGCTGGTTCAACTTTGCCAGTTGTACCGTGCTGGTTCTTTGGCGTCATCCGCTCAGAAACTTGACCATAATCACCAGTCATGCCTGCATACCTACCTGCAGTCATGCGCTGTTTCGGTGATTGAGCACCACCAGGTTCCCAAATCGGGTTAGCAGAAACAGATCCGCCACGTTCCATTTTGGCATTAGCGCCGTCGCCTTTGCCATCTACACTACGAGTCCCATTCGTATGGGAAACAAATTTAGAAGCCATTAAAGGTTTCCTCCAAAATTGACATGTCTATAGAAAGGTTAGCGTGTCCCACGAATAGTGCTAGCACCTATTCTCATGCTTGGACCTTCAGGCTCCCCTATCGCTAAACGAGCAAACCAGTCCACAGTCCAATAATCATTAACTTCAGGCGCATACTCTGGTTCGTAAGCATACTTTCTCATTTGATTAGCTAACGCTAAAGCCATAACACGGTCATCGTACGGAGAGCCATTCATGCTTCCCCTATCGTTTCGCACAAAAGTTCGCAACTCAGCCAACGTGTGGCGATCACGAATAATTAGCTCTTCGTTTCTCAACGCAGAACTCAAATCGTCAATCATCAAAGGCTTCGACGTACGAGTAGTCTTCCAACCGTACTCTTGACCAATTCGATTGTTCACACTGTTTAATTGGCGTTTCCTAAACAAGTTCGGGTACCCCAGGTGACGCAACTCAGTAATAGTTGTAAGCCCATGGTTATTTGACTCAACACAACACAAAGCCTTATTAAACCAGCGCCCCAAACTATCAACCTCATCCGCTAACAAATCTGGAGCGATATGACCGTGCCAAATAGCGACCTGTTCACCAGAACGAACATTCAGAACCTGAATAACGCTGTAATCACCGTGTCCTAAACCCTCAGCAGTATCAACACCCATCACATAAGCATTACGAGACTCTGGTTGTTCCCAAACTTCTAAACTCATCGTGAACGAAACTCCAAAACCCCAGGTCCCTTAAACAAATACCCAGTTTCCCCATGGATCACATTTCGTTCCATTTCATCAAGAATATCTAAATCAAACACAGGATTACCCGACTTAACGAACGCCTCTTCGGGCGTAGTCGGATACTCCTGTGCAAGCTGCCAAGGCAACATGGACTCCACTTTCTCCATGTACCATGACTCACCCCTATCCTCAGTAGCAGACCACGGATAAAACATAGGCTCAAACTTGTTTGACCCCGTAGTAGCCCCAACCCACAACTGATGATAAAAGTTACCTGAACCATTAGCAGTAGAAAGCCCAATAATACGGCCTCCCACGTCCGCAACGGGTTCTATAGAGGCCCATGCTTCTTCTGCGTTTGGCAGGAAAGCCCATTCGTCAACCACAATAAGTGTCGCTGATTCACCACGGGCAGGATCTGAAGCAGAAGGCATCGACGTAATCTGGCTTCCGTTGTCGAATCCCATCTTCTGTTGATGCTCAACCAAAGACTTAGGTCCACGTTCTACCATCCATTTCGGTAAGTGCTGAAATCCGTATTTACTTTTCCTTAACAACAAAATGGATTCACGTTCTGTACGACTTAAATCAATAATGTTCTGGTCGGGATGAAAAAACGCCAACCAAAACTGGTGGGCAGCAACCAAAGTGCTCCACCCAATTTGCCTCGCCTTTAAGGTAAGTGAATATCTATTCTTCTGCCAATGGTCGATAGCTTCCGCTTGAGCTTCACGTAAAGCAAAAAGAATACGACCATGAGCAGGGTGAGCAATGTTCCAGTAATTCTGTAAAAAATATTTCTCATCTCGAACACATTTTCTCCATTCAGCCTCACGCCGAAGTTCTGCTAATCTACTTGACATGCTCACCAACCACTATTGGTGGATTCCAGAGGCGCTAACCCCACAGCAGTGCGACGAGATTCAACACGCCGCTGCGATGGAGCAACAAATCGAAGGAATCCATTTCGGAGACTCCGTAGAACATCGGAAATCCCAAATTTCTTGGATCTACAACGAAAAACTAAACGATCTAATCGCAGCCTGGATTCGGCAAGCAAACAAAGAATCAGGCTGGTCGTTCGACTTACATAAACCAGAAGCTCTTCAATACACACGCTACGGCGTAGACGGCCACTACGACTGGCATATCGACGGTCACTCCGACAATCATGCTGCCCGTCGCCTTCTGCCCTCTCACCAAGTTCCAAATCCAATCCCTTTGAATTTGACCCCATTCCCAGAACTCCAGGGAACCGTGCGTAAACTTTCAGCAACAGTGAATCTTTCTCATTCATCGGACTACGAAGGCGGAGAACTTCAAATCCGCTGTTACGACCGACTTCATTGTTTCAACGACGCAGAACGGGGATCAATAGCAGTATTCCCAAGTTTCATGGAACACAGAATAACACCCGTCACCAGCGGAGAACGCCACAGCGCAGTCATGTGGTTCAACGGGTACCCATTTCGCTAACAACCCATATCTTTTCGCAACTGCTCCCACACAGACCACTGGCTTTCAGTCCACGTATGGTCAATCGTGTTGTACAACTGCGAACACTGAGGCCCATAACCAGGAACCAAATCAGTCCGCACCACAGGCGCAGGATCAGGCTTCTCACTACTAGGCCACAACATCATTAATCCAGAGATCCCAGCAACCAGCGCGACAACCGCCGCAGTAATGGCTTTAATGATCTTTTTAATCGCCTCAGACCAGACATCAGCTTTTTCTGCCACATCTTCAATCGACATAAACCCCCCACAAAGTTATTTCTTTCCCCTATTACGAGCACGATTCGTAGAACTATCCTCCAAGGTCGTGCCACCCCCCTTAGTGTGCGAAACATCCTTGCCAGCCAGATTCTGACCAGCCTTCGCCCTTGCGTTCCGCTCCTTGTCTAAATCCGCACGGTACCGTTTACGTTCAGGAGTCGCATGGTATTTCGTGTTGTATGCATCCTTCTTAGCTTTCGCCTCAGGATTCGCACGATAATACGCAGTGGACTTACTCACCATCACTGACAACTTTCACAAATATCCACCTCATCCAACGAACACTCAATAGGTTCATCATCCAAAAACGGATCAGTCAACAACTCGGGACGCTCCCCCATCTCTTCTAGCTGCATCCACATCCCATCATCATGTAAGTCTTGCAACTCCGTCATCGTTTCTTCGACTTTGAAGAACGCAACTTCTTCGCAGAAGACTTTGCAGCCTTACCTCTCCCCTTAGCCGAATATCCGTACTTCTTAGGCATCCTCGCTCCTTAAACCAGCAATCAAATCATCTAACTCAGCAGCTAACTCCGCATCAGACATACCAGACGCCTCACGCTCATCATCCACAACCACTCTCCGCTTCGGAGTGAATCTTTCTATGTACTGTAAGTACAAAGATGCAGCCTTAACATCACCCTGAGCAGCCTGCTTGTACAGAGCGTCAACTACTGACTGGGTACGCTCGGGGTGGACGTTCAGTTCAGCAGCCCTGCGGTCCCACTCACGAATGAACCGAGGATCAGCTTTCCACCTCCTAACCGTACGCTCATTCAAGTCACGTTCAGCACACCACTCCCTAGCAGAAGACGGAACACGCTCATCCGATAACAGCCACTCTAAAAATTCTGCCCATTGTTGGGGCATTACTTTTTCGCCTGTGTCGGGGTCTGTTGCCCATCCTCGGCCACCACCATTTTGCGGCATAAGAAAACCTCCTATATTTAAAGTTTAGTTGTCCCGCGAGGGAAAGTGGGACACTGTGGGTATAGTGTAGGGGGGGGG
>CEVZ01431625.1_pt1 | contig 12183 bp, 13 predicted proteins | sample 361371 | NCBI WGS metagenome assembly CEVZ01 (sample SAMEA2620217, study PRJEB7988) | marine metagenome | isolation source: saline water (ENVO:00002010), including
CAAAAAATATGATTGTTAAAGGTGAGGATCTTTAACACATGCAATCTGTAATTCTCGTTGGAGGGAAAGGGTCCCGTTTAGGTGAAATTACAAAAGACTATCCTAAGCCAATGCTTGAAGTTGATGGAAAGCCATTTATTATGAAGATTATTGATATGCTTGTTAGGTTTGGTTCTACCGAGATTTTATTACTAGCTTGTCATGCAAACAAAGTAATTATTGATTATTTCAAAGATAAGGAAATAGATGGTTGTAATATTAAAGTCATTATTGAAGATGAACTCTTGGGAACAGGTGGATCCCTTATAAATGCCTATGATAGTCTCGAAGAAAGTTTTTTTTGTTTTAATGGTGATTCAATTATTGATGGTAATTGGTTATCTATTAAAAATATACTAGATGATAATGACAATATCTCAATTGCTTTAACAAGAACGAATGATAAAAACAGATATGGGCAAGTCGAACTGTCAAATAAAAAAGTCACAAGCTTCTTAGAAAAACAAAAAAATAATAATCTCTCTAATAATCTAATAAATGGAGGAATATATTATATTAGAAAAAAAATATTTGACTCCTTACCTAATGAAAAAATTTCTTTTGAGAGAGATATTATTCCTAATCAAGTACAGGCAAACAAAGTCGTTGCACAGGAGGTTAAAGGTTACTTTATAGATATTGGATTGAAAGAAAGCTTGGAGCAGGCAAGAGCTTATAATTGGAGAAGGGGTAGAAAAGCAATAATTTTTGATAGAGATGGAACACTAAATCATGATGATGGATATACATATAAAATTAGTGATCTCAAATGGAACCTAGGTGCAAAAGAGGCAATAAAACTTTTTAATGATAAAGGTTATTATGTTTTTGTAGCAACTAACCAATCTGGCATAGCAAAGGGTAAATTTTCAGAAGATGAAATGCATAAATTCCATAATGAAATGAAATCTCATCTTTACGATATAGGCGCACATATTGATAAAATATATTTTTGCCCATATCACAAAGAGTCTAAGATTAAAAAATATAAAGTTGATAGTAATGATAGAAAGCCCAAAACTGGTATGCTTGAAAAAATATCAAAAGATTGGGGCATTGAAAAGAATAATATGGTAATGATAGGAAATAGTACTCATGATATAGAGTGTGCAAATAATTTTGGCATTAGAAGTTTTCTATACAATGGAATAGATAATCTATATGAAATAAGTGATAATATAGAGAAAATATAAAAACAAGTTATGAACGATATAGATTTTTTTAAAAAAAATGGTTACGCTATTTTAGAAAATACTTTTACTTCTAATGATTGTAAAAAGATTATTGAAGACGCATATAAAGCCAAAGATAGTGAATCTGATTTTACTCCTTTAATGAATCCACATAGTACTGCGAGTGAAATATTGTCAAGCATGAAAAACAAAAAAATTGTGAGTTTTATTGAAGAATATTTTAATGGGAAAGCCATGGGCTTACAAACTGAATTTTTTTTTATGCCGCCTGGAACTAAGGGCTTTAGCCCACATCAAGATAATACCTTTGTTCAAGCTGATAGTAATTCATTCATCTCAGCATGGATAGCACTAAAGGATGTAAAAAAAATTAATGGCAGTTTGATTATATGGCCAAATACTCATGAGGAAGAGCAGCTCGAAACTCGTGAGACTGGTGTAGATAAGCATAAGAATCAAGATCCAAATGCAAATAAATACGAGGCAGTCATACCAAATTCTTATAAACCAAAATCAGTAGAATTAAATAAAGGCAGTGTTCTTATGATTGATAAATGGCTTGTTCATGCATCACATGATAATCTTTCTGATGAGAATAGATATTCTCTTCTATGTACCTATATAAAAGAAGGGTCAAATTTTAGGGCCGGCAGATATGCCCAAAGAAAATCTTTTACCTTACATGAATAGTAATAATAATAAACTAGAGGTTAAAGGTCATATGGGGAAAACTATAGTTTTTTCTGACAAAGATGATTTAAATAATTTTTGGAAAGATTATAAATCTAAAAGCCAAATGGAAGATATTTTTAATTTTTGGAAATATAATGGGGCATATGATACAGATTTAGTTAATTTCAAAGATTTAATTATAGAAAATCTAAAAGAAAAAAATATCTTATTAGAAGATAGTTTTTCAACAAAAGATATAGAATTAAAAAATCTGCATAAACATATAGATCCTAAATTTATTAAGCTTGATGAGACTGAGCAAAACGATGTATCGGTAAGTTTTTATGATATATCAAAAAAATTGTATCAGATATATAAGAGCTTTATTAAAAATCATATAAGTCCTTTATTTAATGAGCCTGTATACTACCAGTTAACACCAACTTTTAGATTCCACTTTCCAAAACAAAAAGGTTATAATTGGGAAGATAGATATCATACTGATGTGATGCTTGGACATCCTCCTTATGAATTTAATATATGGTTACCATTTACTAAAGTTTATAATTCAAACAGTATGAGGTTAATGCCATTGCAGGATAGTGTTGAGCTAATTTTAAAATGTAATAATAATTTTGAGATATTTGCGGAGCGAGTTCAGCATGATAAAGAATTCATGATGATAAGTAAGGAAAAGTCATCACCTCTAGATATGGATTACGGGTCCTTTATAATTTTTGACCCAAGATGTTTGCATTGTACGCAGTATAATCAATCAGAGGATACGAGAATTAGTATGGATGTGAGAATTATATTAGAAAGTGGTTTAAAAAAATATTCGAGGAAGTATAAAACCACAGGAAGAAAAAAAATGCTATTTGAGCCAGGTCATTATTATTCTGAGGAGTCAGTATAAGCGTAATGGAAAAATTTGATATAAAACAAGCATATTACCTATATTATTTGATTCGCAAAAGCGAAGAAAAAATAATTGAGCTATATCCAACGGATAAGATAAAAAGTCCAGTGCATCTTTCTAATGGACAAGAAGCAATTGCTGTTGGTGTAAATATGGCTCTTGCAAAAGAGGATATAGTTTTTAGTAATTATCGAGGACACGCACATTATATTGCTAGAGGAGGATCTTTAGAAAAATTTTGGTCTGAATTATACGGAAAATCTAGTGGTACCGCACATGGCAAGGCTGGGTCAATGCATTTAGGAGACCATGAGGTAAATTTTATGACAACATCTGCAATTGTCGCAAGTTCAATTCCACAAGCAGTTGGATATGCATATGCACAAAAGTATTTAGATAATCAGGGCATTGTAGTTTGCTTTCATGGTGATGGAGCAGTAGATGAGGGAGTGTATTGGGAATCGTTAAATTTTGCAGCCTTACATAAACTCCCAATTTTATTTGTATGTGAAAATAATAAATATGCAATTTATACACACCAAGAAAGAAGAATGGCAAAGACTAATATTACTGAAAAAGCTGAAACATTTGGTGTATCAGCTTTTGATTTAGGTTATGCAAATACTGAAAAAATCTATAAAAAAACTTTAAGAATTTTAGAATCTATTAAAGAAAAGAATCAACCGTATTTAATAGAATGCGAAACAACGCGTTTTATGGATCATGTGGGAGTCCAATCAGATAAATGGCTTGATTACAGGTCAGATAAGAATCTTGATGATGCAATAAAAGATGATGAAATTTTTAAATTAGAAAGTCTATTAAATAAAGATACCGTTAATGATATACAAAAAAGAGCATTAGATAACATAAATTCTGCAATGTCTTATGCTGAAATGTCTGATTATCCTTCAGAGGATCAGCTCACAGGAGATGTCTATGGATAAAAATAGAATGATATCTTATGGGGATGCAATTTATGAAGCTTGTGCAGAAGAAATGAAAAAAGACAAATCAGTTATCGTTTATGGTCTTGGCGTTGATGATCCGAAAGGTCACTATGGTACAACAAAGAATCTTCATAAAGAGTTTGGCTCGGACAGATGTTTTGATATTCCTTTATCAGAAGACGCAATGACTGGAATGGGTATTGGGGCAGCATTAGCAGGATTACGTCCTATATATGTTCATCAAAGAATGGACTTTCTTATGTTATGTATGAATCAAATAGTTAATATGGCTTCTAAAATGAATTACTTATCTTCTTCTAATAGTTCTGTGCCTTTAGTTATTAGGGCAGCTATAGGAAGGAGTTGGGGGCAGGGAGCACAACATAGTCAAGCTTTCCATTCTTTTTTTATGCATATTCCAGGAATCAAGATTGTTGCTCCGACAACACCACACGATGCAAAAGGCATTCTAGTTAGTAGTATTAGAGATAATAATCCAGTTATATTTATGGAGCATAGAATGCTATACGAGAATCAAGGATATGTGCCAACTCACAATTATACGGAAGAACTAGGGAAAGGAAGGGTTATAAGAGAAGGAACAGATATAACATTGGTAGGTGTAAGTTATACTGTAGTTGATTGTTTAAGAGCAGCTGAACTTCTGTCAACTATAGGGATTAATGCAGAAGTTATTGACCCAGTAAGTTTATACCCATTAGACTATGATCTAATAAGAAAATCATCAGAAAAAACAAAAAAATTAATTGTTGTAGATAACGGATGGTTAACTTGTAGCTTTGCTTCTGAAGTTATTTCTGATATTGCAATTAATTTAGAAAATATAACATGCAGAAAAATTGGTTACGCTGACTCTCCATGCCCTACTACAAAAAATTTGGAAGAAAACTTCTATCCAGATCCTGTAAAAATTGCTATTGAAGCTAATAAAATTTGTAATGTAAAAAAAGACTGGAAACCTGAAAAAACAACAAACATTGAAGTTGATTCTTTTAAGGGTCCATTCTAATATAAATAAACTAGTAATAAATATAAAGAGAATTATTTAATGAAAGCTTTTATAACAGGAATTTCAGGAATGGTTGGATCTCATCTCGCTGAATATTTATTGGAAAATACAGATTGGGAAATCCACGGATTAATTAGATGGAGAAGTCCTTTAGACAACCTTGAAAATCTACTAAATTTAGCAAATAAAGGTCAGAGAGTTTTTTTCCATTATGGTGACTTAAGGGATGTCAAATCAATTAATAAAGTCATATCAGATGTAGTTCCTGATTTTACATTTCATTTAGCTGCGCAAAGTTATCCAAAGACAAGTTTTGATGCACCAATCGATACTTATGACACAAATATCTCTGGAACTTCAACAGTGCTTGATGCTATAAAAAGCTTCTCGCCTAATTCATTAGTACATGTGTGTGCATCTTCTGAAGTATTTGGCAGAGTATCTAAAGATAAAATTCCTATTAATGAAGAATGTAGTTTCCATCCAGCTTCTCCTTATGCAATATCTAAAGTAGGCACAGATTTGATTGGAAGATTTTATGCAGAAGCTTATGGTATGAATGTAATGACAACAAGAATGTTTACTCATACAGGGCCAAGAAGAGGAGATGTATTTGCAGAATCAACCTTTGCGAAACAAATTGCCATGGCTGAACAAAAAATTATAGATCCAGTAATAAAGGTTGGAAATTTAGAGTCTATGAGGACGATAGCTGATGTGAGGGACGCTGTGAAGGCTTATTATATGTTATTAACTGTAAATCCGATCGCTGGAGAATACTATAATATTGGCGGCAGTCATTCTTGTACGGTTAAAAAGATACTTGAAGATTTGATTTCTCTTTCAACAATTTCAAAAGATTTAAAAATTATAGAGGACAAAGATAGGTTAAGGCCTATCGACGCAGACCTCCAAGTCCCTGATACCTCTAAGTTTGAGAATCATACTGGATGGCGCCCCTCAATACCATACGAACAAACAATAGAAGATCTATTAAATTATTGGCGAGATATGGTGAAAAAGAATAATGGCGCATATTTAACTAGATAATAATGAATGATTTAAATTTATTAAAAAAATTTCCAAAAGACAAACCTTTTTTAGAACACAAAAATGCTGTATTAAGCGCTCCAGTAAGACATGTCTTTATGATAGGAGTTGTTTGGTTTTTAAAAAATCAATTTAATTGTAAAAGTATAAAACTATTAGAGATTGGATCATGGTTTGGTGCATCAACACTATCATGGGCTCAAGGATTAAAAGAATATTATAATTCTGAAGGCGAGATTACCTGCATTGACGCATGGGAACCTTTTTTTGATTTGTCACAACATTCTAATGAAGATTATGTTAAGGAAATGGAAGAATTACTAAGTAGCGATTATGCATACAATGTTTTTATTCATAATATGAATACACTTCCAAATGGAATAATAACAAACCACCATAGAGACAAAAGTACTAATATCCTACCAAAATTAGATTCAGATTCATTTGATATTATATTTATAGATGCTGATCATACATATGAACCTGTAAAAAAGGATATAAAGGAATCTCTTAGGTTAGTTAAAGATGGTGGGATTATATGTGGAGATGATTTAAATCTTCAATTACATGAGATAGATTCAGAAAATGCTAAGAAAAATAAAGACAAGGATTTTGTTAAAGATCCATTATCAAAAAAGAATTTTCACCCAGGCGTTACTTTAGCTGTAGAGGAATTTTTTGGGGAAGTTTCTTCATGGGGAGGATTTTGGGGTATGCAAAAAAAAGGAGATAATTGGGTTAAATTTTCTCTTAAAGATATGCAGGTTGTCTACCCAGAGCACTTTACTAAGGATCATATTCAAAAAGCTAAAGACCATTTTGATGATATCAAAGATTTAATATATTAATTCTATGAGTACTGAAAAATTAATTTCTATTCATCTAAATTCAAACAAAGCAGAAAACTTTGAAAAATTTATTCACTCAATTATAAAAAATACTAATAATATAGAGATTTTAGAAGTCCTTGTAAGCATTGATCAAGATGATAGTTATATGAAAGATAAGGTAAATGAAATAAATTCTAATTATCCAACGCTAATTACTTATTATGAAACCGACCTAATTAAAACTTTTGCAGATGCATGGAAACCATTAAATATTTTATTGTTAAATACTTCTGAAACTGTTAAGTACATTACTTGTATGTCTGACGACATTGAATTTGAAACAAAAGATTGGGATAAAATTATACTTAGTTATAATAATTATTTTGAAGATAACATATTTAGAATTAGATGTTCTAAATATAGAAATGAAGAGTACGTAGATATTTGGGAATGTGGCTATAAGCCAGATTCATATGCTTTTTATACAAAAAAATGGCTTGATATTGTTAGAATGTGGAATCCATGTATTGGGCCAGATTCTTTTCAAGAATGTATTTCGTTTTACATGAAAACGTATGGTCAAGAATATAATAGAGATGTAATTAATCAAGAAATTGTATTTAGAGGACAAGAAGTATCTTCAGGATTAAATTTTAAAAATAGAATAAATAGATCTAGAATATACTATAAAGCATTTTATAGACTAGTGTCGTATAGGATTCAAAAAATTGCATGTAAAAAATCTCATAACATTGTGTGCAATATTTCTAAAAAAAATACAAAAATTAGGAATATATCATTTATAAAATATTCATTTACAAACTTTATAAGAAGGTTTAATTTTTTTTATTACAGAGGTTCTCCAAATCACATAATAAACTCAAAAATAAAAAATATTGCCTATATTGCGTGGTGTTACATGGGCTTCTTAGATAATATATTAATTAAAATTACCTATTTTTTATATGATAAAAAAATTCTAAAAAAAATTATAAAAGATGAAAAGAAGATGAAACAAATTACAGACGTTATTGAATATGAAAGAATACCCTAAACTTACTGTAATTATTCCTTGCAAGAATGCTGGAAAAACAATACAAAAAACATTTGATTCCTTGAGAAATCAAAAATATAAAAACTTTGAATGCATAGTAATGGATGCTAATTCTACTGACAATACTATGGATATAGTAGAGAAAAATAGAGATATTATTCACACAGCTATTTCTGAAGATGACAAAGGCGGTCCAGATGCAGCTAATAAAGCGATAAAATTTTGTTCTGGCGATGCTATTGGTTTTTTATACGCAGATGACTACTTAGTAGAAAATGCATTAGAAGATATTGCAAATGCAATGGTAGATTTCCCAAAAAATGATGTATATTCATATGGATTATCTATAGAAGACTTAAATACACAAAAAAAAATTCTTGAATCATATTCAAAAAAAGATATATCGCTTTGCTTAAATAATGTTTTATTTAAGCACGTATTAAATCATTTCTATAGAAAACATGTTTTTGATAAAGTTGGACCATTTAAAGTATCAAATTTTAAAGGCACAATATTCTTTTCAAATGATAGGGAATTTCTTTTAAGGTTATGTTTAAATGATATGAAAAATTATGTTATTGAAAAGGTTCTTTATAAAATGACTACTCATAAAGAATCTTTTACGGGAAGTAGAAAAAATATTGTCATAATAAGAGAAGAGCATATTGATTTTGGCAACTATTTCTTAAAAAACTATAACTTGTCTGTTTATAAAAAAAATAAATTACTCTTATTTGTTGCACATAACTTAGCATTATTATTTGTTTGGTATTTGATAACCCTTAAACTTAAAGATGCTATAAATATATTTATGGAAGGGTACTCGTTAAGAGGCTTTTATTGGATTATTGATATCATAGTAAGGCCTTTAAGTGAAATTAGATATAGGATGTCAGTTAAATATTGGTTTTAATAAACCTTAGTTTAAATTATAATCACCCTTTACTTTTTTAGATAGGATTAAGATGATTATATCGAGAGCTCCTTTTAGAATATCCTTTTTTGGTGGAGGCACCGATTATCCTGAATGGTATAAAGAAAATGGTGGTAAATTCTTATCTTTAGCTATTGATAAATATGCTTATCTAACCATACGTGTTAAATCATCTCTTATAGAAAAAAGATTTCGTGTTGCATGGAGATTATCTGAGGATGTTCCAAAAGTAAGTATGATAAAACACCCAATAGTTAGAGAAAGTTTGCTAGAGATGAATTTTGATAAGGGGGTTGATATATCTTATATAGGAGATCTGCCTGGAGGTACTGGCATGGGATCAAGTTCTGCATTTACAGTTGCATTGAACCATGGGTTACTTGCAACTCTAGATAAAAACCCAACACCATATGAGCTAGCGGAAATTTCTTATAAAATAGAAAGAAATAAGTTAGATGAAGTAATTGGAATTCAGGATCAGATTGCAAGTGCCTTCGGTGGTTTTAATTATGTGAATATACAAAAAGATGGAAAATATAATCTGCAAGAGGTTTTATTAGACAGAGAAGATTTAGAAAATTTTTTAGATAGAATTATTCTAGTTTATACAGGTATTTCAAGAAGAGCTTCTTCTGTTGCAGAACAACAAATAGAAGATATAAAAAAGAAAAAAGATATATTACATGAAATGCAGGATATGGTTACCGAAGGATACAATTATCTAACCTCTGGAAATCTTGATGATTTTGGCTCCTTACTAGGTAAGTCATGGGAGTTAAAAAGAAGCATATCAAATGTTATTTCTAATATTCATATTGATGAATTATATGAACGAGGAGTTAAGAATGGGGCGCTTGGAGGCAAATTACTTGGAGCAGGGTCTGGAGGCTTTTTAATGTTTTTCTGCAAAGATGGTCAAAGAAAAAATATTGAAAAATGTTTCGATAATGAGATGATAGTTCCATTTAGTATTTCAGAATCAGGAAGTAAAATAATCTATAATGAGTGAAGTGATGAGCTACTATAAAAATAAAAATGTTTTAGTAACTGGTGGCACAGGCTTAATTGGACGGCCTCTTCTACAGCTATTACTGGATTCTGGAGCAAATGTGACTTGTGTATCATTAGATAAACCTAGCGATATTGATGGAAGAGTTAATTTTGTTAAAGCTGACCTTAGAAATTTTGATAACTGTCTTTCCGTATGTAAGAACCAACAGATTGTATTTAATCTAGTTGGCATAAAAGGATCGCCTAAGATGTGTGCTGAAAGACCAGCAAGTTTTTTTGTACCAACTATTATGTTCTCAATTAATATGATGGAAGCAGCAAGGCAGGCAAATGTTGAGCGTTATTTATTTACGAGTAGTATTGGAGTTTATCACCCAGCAGAAGTATTTAATGAAGATGATATGTGGAAAACTTTTCCTTCTGAGAATGATAGAATTCCTGGATGGTCAAAAAGAATTGGTGAATTGCAAGCAGAGGCATACGAAATAGAATATAAATGGGAAAATATTTCAATTGTGAGACCTGCAAATGTATATGGGCCATATGATAATTTTGATCCAGAAAATGCGATGGTTATTCCTAGCCTTATTAGTAGAGCAGTTTCTGGAGAAAGGCCTTTAAAGGTATGGGGTGATGGGAGTCCAGTCAGAGATTTTATTTATGCAAAGGATGTTGCTGTTGGAATGATGAAAGTTTTAGAGTCAGGGTATAATAAACCTGTCAACCTTGGAAGTGGTGAGGGCGTAAAGATTAAAGAAATTGCTGAAACTATTGCTAGTTTAATGCCTGATGAATGCAAAATAGAATGGGATGTATCAAAACCATCAGGTGATAGACAGAGAATTATGAATACAGAAAGAGCGTTAGATCTTGGAATATCAGCCGAAACAGATTTAAAACAAGGTATCAAAGAGACTATAGACTGGTATAATAGACATATTAGTTTAGAGTCTGGAAGGTATAATGCATTTACAGATAAAACTTATACATAAATTTTAAATAGGGGAAAAAAATGTCAAAGAAGGCGCTTATATTAACTTGGGAAAAATATCAGGACCATGAAGTAATTTACCCTTACTACCGTGTACAAGGCGAAGGTTTTGAGTGTGATATTATGACAAATATAATAGGTAGAGTGCATGGTTATCTAGGCACTTATAATGAGTCAACACAAAGTGTATTTGACTTAGATGATCCAAAAAAATATGAGAAGCATATGGCTGATTATGATTTGCTTATTATTCCTGGTGGAGTTAAAGCTCTAGAGTATCTTAGACAACAAACTAATGCTCTAAAATTTATTAATGAATGGGACTCTAAAGGAAAAGTAATTGCATGTATATGCCACGGAGCGCAATTATTAATTTCTGCAAAAATAACTAAGGGAAGAGATGTCTCGGGTTATTACAGCATAAAAGATGATATTATAAATTCAGGAGCCAACTATGTTGATGGAGAAGCTGTTGTATCTAAAAATTTAGTTACATGCCCTCATTATAAGTGGATGGGACAATGGATGAATAAGGTTTTCGAAGTATATAACAATGAAAATGGTAAATAATCAAACAGAATACAAAAACGTTATTGTAAATAAGCCCTGGGGTTATGAATATCTAGCTTATGAAAATAAACATGTAGGCTTATGGTTCCTACATATAGAAGAAGGTCAAGAAACTTCATTACATTGTCATCCAAAAAAAGACACTGGACTTATAGTCCTTGATGGAGTCGTAGATGTGTCGTTTCTTAATGATATAAACAGGCTTAATACTGGAAGGAAAATAATGATAAGGAAAGGTTTATTTCATTCTACAAAATCTTTATCAGAGGGTGGTGCAAATATATTTGAAATTGAAACACCAAAAATAAAACATGATTTAGTACGTTTAGAAGATAAGTATGGAAGAAAGGCAAAGCCATATGAAGGCAAGACTAGCGAAATGGAAAAAACAAGAGAATGCATTTTTTTTAAAGATCCAAAGAAAAATGAAAAAAATACATATATTTTTTCAAATTGTAAAATTTTTGTCGAAAGTATTGTAAAAAAAGAAGATTTTATGAAATTTGAAGACCATGAAAATGTTATTTTTTTAAATGGCGGAATTATGACAAAAGAAAAAGATATTCTAATTGCAAGTCCTGGAAATGTAATTGCTGCACACATAGTAAAAAGGCTATTAGGTACTTTTGATCAAGTACACCCAGATACCGTAATTATGATTATACAATCATTGAGCTCTCGACCATAATTTATAATGGATCCTACAAGCTCTCACCCTGTCCCACCAGGTTTTGAAAATGAATTAAATAATATAGCTATTGATTTTGATGGAGTAATACATAATTTTGATAAAGGGTGGCATGATGGAACATGTTATGGAGACCCTATACCAGGCGCTATTGAGGCGATTAAAAAACTATCGAAAAAATATAAGATTATTATTTTTACAGCAAAGGCTAAACCGAATAGACCACTTGTTGACGGAAAGACAGGAATAGAG
>CEVZ01204382.1_pt1 | contig 12182 bp, 27 predicted proteins | sample 361371 | NCBI WGS metagenome assembly CEVZ01 (sample SAMEA2620217, study PRJEB7988) | marine metagenome | isolation source: saline water (ENVO:00002010), including
CCACGAAGAATCATTTATGTGTGAATGGGATGGTGTAAAATACAAGGTTGGGGAAGTAATTCCCGAGCGTGTTACACCTAATGGAACCTATACTAATGAAGAAGTAGTCCGTGTATTTTGCCAAGTGTGTGGTAGTGGATTTGTAGGTCCTATCAGGGAAGCCGGTGGCTTCCTTGGAGGACATGAATGCTATCACCGTTGGGAAATGATTCTGGCGCAATTGCCGGAAGTTTGAGTCGTTTGACTCTTAGTTAAGTTACCTATCCAGTGGAACGCAAAGCGTTAGTACGCTGCGTTTCACTGGATATTTTTTTGACATAGACCTATGACTATCTATGATGAGATGCAGGCCCTCAAGGACAGTGTAGATAAACTACGAAAGCAACTTGAGGAAATAAAAGAGGAACTACGGGAACAAATTCAAGATGATATCGTCACAAGTATTAGATTTACTGACGCTGTACGTGATGAAGTATACAATCTGGAATACAAAGATGAAGAAATAATCTTACTTCTAGGTGTCCTCGTAAACAAAGTAGACGAAATAAGTGAACATACTATGATTTCACTAAGAGAACGCCAGTTGATGGACTCCATCAATAAGCGAGCAGACCAGATTCGTACTGCGAGAAAAAAGAAAAAGTGGCGATGATTCGCCCTAGTATGACTGATGAAGTTAAGACCGCTAATGCGTACATCAAGAACGTATGCAAGAGTGAATTTAATCCTGTACTAAATATGGCGATTTACCGCCGTTTGGAGAAGGGTAAAGAACAGTATGGACATGAACTACGACCATTAGATGACACAACTACTTGGGGAACCAAGCAAGACAGTTGGTTGGAGATGGCCGAAGAAGAAATTGCTGATGCGATTATCTACCTACTGACTAACTACCTTCGTCTGGTTGAAAATGAAACAGCCGACGAAACTACTTTCCAAATAACGATGCATATTTGCCGAACACTATCGCAAATGCATCACTTGACAGGAATGATACCGCCAGAATGACTGGCCTAGTATGAAGTATTTACTAAAATGGATGAACAATGCGGAGAAGGAGATTAATGATGCCTTCAAGCCCCTGTTCAACTATGTAATTTACAGACAAAAGGCGCATAATGTCGCTATCACGCCGATGAAGGACTTAACTGATATCGGTATTGAAGACCCGACATTTAAGATGATTATGGAACAGGTATGGAAACATATGTCCCATAACCATCCACCTGCAATAATGACACTAAAGCCTCCCTCAGAGGGTGGACCCCGTGTCTTATCACCTACTACGTCCCTATCGGAAACCGTAGATTTGATGCATTTATTGCTATCTAATGTGTTGGCCTTTCCTCATTTGATACACGAAATCATTGAGGAAACAAAGACCACTCTAGACATTCTTGTTGGAGGCATGGACCCTAAATTGCCAGAAACAAAATATCTACAGAGTATATTAGAAAGAACAGACGTGGAAGATTTGAAGACCTTGTTTATGGACGAGGACTACTATTCGTACTTTAGTGGACTGTTAAAGCAGTTCTGTAGCGAACTTCCGCTTGCGCTGATTAATACAAAATGGGCTCTCAAGCAAGTAATGACGTACTTCTTCTTGAAACACTCTCACAAGATTCAACTTAGTGAGGTTGTACAGAAGTCGTTTGAACTAACTGATATCTCGCCAGAGGTTGAGATATCTAATGACTTGAAATTGCCCTACCCAATGAACTACATTGAGTTTAACAAAGCAATACCCTTCGTAAATGAAGATATTGAATTTGATATAACTGGTGCTTTAATGTACCAAGTAACGACCAAAAAGTACGACCGGCCAGAAGGAATATCATTTGGTTGGAGTATCAATAACTTCCCTAAGGAGAATTTAACGATGGGAGGTTCAATACATGGATGTATCGGAGTAGACCAAGCCTTGACTTCACATGAGATGAATTCTAAAGGGCAAGGTAACTTCGTTATGACGAGCGATAAGGCATATTATCCCGGCTACATAATTGACGGGGAGATGCCAGAAGATATTACGGATGAAGACTTAACTACCACTTTCAAAGCGGTATATGGTCAAACCCTTAATGATTCAAAGGAGGCCTATTTGATGGGCATACCTAAGGAAGATATACCCCTGATTAGGGCTCCTTCCTTCCAAAGTCTTCTAAAAACTGATTTTAGGCACATTGCCGCAATTGGTTTCCAAAAACTAGTAGATGAAAATCTAATGCAAACAATTGCGCAATCTCCACACCAAACTGCGGAGAGTGTTGCGCAAGTTGCAATAAACGGACACAATCTTGTGGATACAATTGTGATTGACCCGTACACTACTACAAATAATCCTGCAGGTGAAGTATCTGTAGGTAAGGAACCAAAGCCCGGTTTACCCTATATCAATGACGAAACCTATACAGTGGTTGAACTAGTTATCAACCATAAAAAGTACGACGATAAAGCAACATCGCTCTTTAGCAATGTTGGGCCGTATCTTGAGATAGGTAGGAGGACTGAAGGTGACTTTTGGAGTCATGTTCAAGAATCGTTTAAGCAAACGATGACTCGCTCGTATTCAGAACATCTTGATAGTTCGCCGTTCTTGAAAGCATTCAAGATGGCACTACAGAGTATTTGGTTTATCAATGAACCCGATGTTAAACTGAAAGAAGCATCAGAAGTACAGCAACCAAAGCGAAAGCAGTACTTCCCTAAGAGAAAGGTTACTAAAAAGCGAAAGATTGTTTTGCGAGGTGAGATATCTAGGTATATCAACTCGCTACGAGAATCCGTGCGAAGTAGCCCTAAGGGTGCGTTCTGGGTAAGAGGACACTGGAGGAGGCAATGGTTTCCTTCAATTCAAGGACACAAGCGAAAGTGGATTAGGCCGTACGTCAAAGGTACAGGCAAGGCCACTAAGCAACAAGTAGACTTGGAGCCAAACACCGGGGATTAAATTCCCCCTAGGTATGACAGAAATGCAACCAGAAGAGATGTACAAGATGCTAGAATACCTAGCAAAAAGTGTACCTCACGATAAAGAGGACTATGAAGTGGAGGCTAAAGCCCTACTAGACCTCATGGGAACTTACTATACTAGTGTGGGTTTCCCTATCATCTTGAGAGAGATGGTGAGACAAAATATCGCCCAAGACTACGAGCAACGTATCAAGTCGTTTGCCATGGGAGGCACCACTAGATGTGCTAACGATGAACTAAAGGAATTCGGAGAGAAATTCAAAGAAGCATTCCTTGATACTATGGCCCAACATTGGGAAGAAAACGAGGCATGAGCCTCCTAGATATGTCTGACCGAGGCGTTGAGAACCTATTGAAGACCCAGAATAGAATTCTGGAGAATCTCAATAGGACGCTAAAGAGTATGGATGAGAAACTAGAAATTGTTGTTGGTTGTATGAATGATGGACCAGTAACTGAGGAACAAGAAGATACCATTAGAGTACTAAGGGCTCTATTATCTGAATTGGACCCTACTTCTATTCTAGTTAATGCCTCATCTGCAAACTCCTACAAAACTGCACACCACTACATTACACGATTACAACGTGCTATTCGGTGGTCATATAACAAGCAGGACAAGGAGGACGACAAATACAAGGAGGCGTGACCTCCCTAGGAGCAGGGCTGACCACCCTCCGGACGTTGAGTGCATCCCATCGCCTTCATAAGCCGGGTTTAAACTGGAATTGACCATGTCATGCCCTGTTCCACAGATATGACTGAAAAAGAAGTCAAGAAGCCAGAGTCACTAGAAGATTGGAAGGCCGTATACATCAAACTACACGGCCAACCCTTTTGCGAGAACGATGAAGACTGGCAAGAACTTTTTGAAGAAACTCATTTCAAACAAAGATACGAAGCGAGAGGGCAATTTGTTGCCACGCAGGAGTTTATGGAAACTGAAATGTATCATGCTTTAAGCAAAGAAGGAAAACGCTTCTGGCAAAGAGAACACGATAGACTTGAGAAAATGGCATTCTGCGAATGTGACCCTGATGGGTACGGAGATGCGTGCTATACTTGTTTGCAGGTCTATAGACGAGCAAGATACGGATGGGATATCCATAACACTGACTGTGTGTGCAATCAATGTACATACGGTGATGCGAACCCGTTTCGTAGTGATTATTGAGGTTAAAGCCTCTTAGATGACAGACTCAAAGACTGTTAGTGTCTATACAGACGGTGCTTGTCCAAGCAACCCTAGCCCTACTGGTGGTATTGGAATATACAACCCAAGTACGGGAATAGGTATTGGATACAAAGTACAAGATGAAGATATGACGAACAACCGTGCAGAAATGCTTGCGGTAATTATGGCTCTAATGAGCGAGGACGCTGAATCTATAGAGATTTTTACGGATAGCGAATATGTTTCCAAGAATCTCACCGAGAACATTCAGCGATGGAGAAGTGATGACTACAAGGGAATCAAGAATTCTGACTTGTGGGAAATACTCTATGACCTCACTTATGGTGCAATAAACGTACGTTTCGTCTATGTTACCTTTGTTAGAAGAGGTTCACACGTCGGGAATAAAGTGGCAGATGCTTTAGCGAGCGGTGCTGCAAATACTGCTGACAATTATGTGTGGGACTACAAGAAGGACATTGATTCTTGGATTAACAAGGAACCAAAGAAAAGACACAAGGAAGCAAGCAAGCCAAAACCAAAGGCAAAGCCTGCACCAAAACCTGAGGCGAAAACGAGTTTTATGCCGTTTTGACGGCCTCTTAGAACACAAAATGTGAGAAATTTCATAAACCTAGTTTTGCACAACGTAGGTTAATGGACGAAGGTCTAAGTAAGAATCAAATAAAAGATTTGGAGAAAATCATTGACATATGTAATGATGATATCCATGAATACATTCAGTTTGCGTATATGCTAAACGAGAACCTTACGGAGAATGAAGCAATAGACCAAGTAAACCATGCCATGATGTTTGTAGAAGACGTTGTAGGTATGATTGAAAGAGTAGAGGCTTCTAACAATTTATCTCACATTCATATTGCGTATCTAATGTTTGAATTACACACTAGAGGCATTGCTAACTTACTAGATTCACTAGGAGTGGCTGCCGAGGAAAGATTTCAACTAGATTACGCCTAGTATGGGTATCACAAACGATATTCTATTCAATGTACCTAGTCTTATTGAAGACCCTGAGCATCCTTGTTATCAGTATGCATCAGTAGTCAATGGACAGGACGTTGGAATACATAAAAATGAGATATCGGCAGTATTGACCGCTATTGGTGGGCAGTTTGTCAAGACCTTCGCTACATCCCTTGGATGTATAGTGAACGGTGGCAAAATCGCTACATCCAATGCGCTTGACTTCCATAATCATGTAACGCTTCTAAGGCGTGTAATGGGTGAAGAAACTGTTGAGAATCTTATGACACTGCTAATGATGTACGAAGACGCTTGTACAAAACATAAGCAATCGGAGGACTAACCTCCCTAGAAGTGACTAAACATTTATTACCGGGCCATCTTATCAAGATAGGCAAAAATGTACACTTGGTAGTGCAAACAGAATACTGCCAAATAGAACTAGACGAAGAGGGAGAAAAGTGGCTGTTTAACGGAACAAAAAGCCGACTTGTCCTACTAACTGAGGAGCAAGTAAAAGAAATCAAGAAGAAATCAGGAGGTAAATTAGTATACGCTCCCCATAATCTGGTCAAAGAGGAGGAATGACCTCCCTAGTGAAAGGAAGTAGAAGTTTCTGTATTACCCCAAGGGGTACAAGAAAAGTAATTCACTTTACTGAAGAACAGGCCAAACAAGAAAAGGCCAGAATGCAAAAGGAGCGTGGTGTACAAGTTAGAGTGTATCAATGTGATACCTGTAATCTATGGCACGTTACTACGCAACCAAGCAAGAAAAATAAACGTCGGGAACTATACTAATCCGACATAGTTATGATGCAAGATATTGCACTAGCATTCTTAGTTATCTTATTGTTCATGGCCATCTTTGAATGGTATGTCAGTATGTGGCTAAGTGTGCCTATTAATGATGAAGACCTGCCCACTTACGTAAGAGCATGGATAATCGTTGAAGACTCGGAGGAATAAATGCCTCCCTAGATGAATCTAACTAAATGTAGTGAATGTGGATTCTTTTACGCAGACGAATGCATTAATTGCAAGACCGAAGATATGGGTATTGCAGGCATGGACTACGTAGTAATAAGACTCAATGAAATATTAAAGGAAAGGAGTATAAATGAAAACTGGGCAGAAGTCAATAATTTACTGTTTGGTGCTGCTTCTAAACTCATATTTGACATTAATGAGTCGGAGGAAGAATAACCTCCCTAGTATGACGGAAAATGAATACGCATACGAGTTGCGATTACTGACTGAGAGGTTCCCTCCATTAGAATATCATTTGGTTGATGTTGATGGTGGGCCCAGTGCAGTAATTGCTGCTTATAAAAAAGGTGAATCCATACCTGTGTATACAGGAGATAGTGAAGGTACTATCTGGGGTGAGCCGGAGATGAATTGGTTGTTTAGGGCGCATCACGACAGTATCCATTTGCGATACGATGTTCCCTTTACACAACTAGGAGAATATATTACTGCTGAAATTAGTTCAGCGTTGGCGGAGATAATGGGCTTCAAGGCCCTAGCATTCGCCATTAGAGCCGATGTTGCAGGTTTTGCTGCTTATGAAGCAGACTATGACGAATTTGCACCACAATGGCTCACAAAGCACTTGATGGATACTGTAGGAATTGCAGTAGAAGGTGAGAAATATAGAACGGCCAAGTGAGGCCCTAGACTATGACTGTCACAAGTAATTGGAATGACTTTGGCCACCGAGAAATCGCTGATGCTAAAGAACTCCTATCGCATATCAAAAGTATTGACTCCTACGGTAAAGTAGAGGTTCAATTCAATACGATGAGCGGTTATGTATTTCTTGTTGATGAAGATTACCGAGTCTGGATGATGAACGGTGAAACTATTGAAGAATGGTATAACTGTCCTGAATGTGGACATGAAGGATTCAAAGAAGATATGGAACATAGTGGCAATAACGGCTGCTATGATTATCAGAAAAGTATCGGATTGACCGAAGAGTGCGAAGAACACTATACAGAATTCCTCCCAAGTGAGGGCTGTGAAGATTGTAACGAACTCAAAGACGAAGGTATTACCTTCACAAGAGTAAACTAGTCGGGGGTTTAGGCCTCCTTAGTATGACGGACAAAGAATACGTTATCACATATTATGATGGAGAAGGCCCAGTTGATGTTAAACTAACAATCAATGACATGGCCAGTTTCTTTATACAGACACGTGGGTTCCCAACTATACTGACCCTTGGTCCCTTAATGGGAGAAGGGCAAAGTGGTGGAAGATTCATCAGTGACTGTGCAAAACAACTAGAAGCATTAATTGTTGAAGATTTAGGTATAGATGAATACCGTAATCAAATGGACAACATTCTAGGTAAATAGTTGGAGGTTATGCCTCCTTAGTATGTCAGATATTGTAAAATGTAAACAGTGCGGTAAGCACATGAGCAAATTCAATCTGAAACAAGGTGTCTGCAAGAGTTGTACTGAAAACAATACGAACTACTGGGCACAATTCAACACTGAGGAATGACCTCTTAGGATGCGGAACGCAAACCCACCAACTGAGCAGAACCCAGATGAGGACGACTGTCCCATATGTGGTCTGCCCCTAAAATACCCTGCACTGTCAAGGTTTGATAACAAAACCTACGTTTGCGGTGATTGCGGACAATCAGAAGGAACTGGATTCCTATTCTCATTGTTTGATGACAAACAGCGTGAAATGCTACAAGACAGGCATTGGCAGGGACTATACGGACTAACCGATTGGCAAGCACATTGTATTGTAATTGCTGCAATCAACGGGTCAGTCCTAGGTTATCGTAAGAAGTCAAAGGAAGCCTTTGAACAACTACGAGAACATATGGAAAAAATGGAGGAAGAATAACCTCCTTAGATGCGAGTGAAAGACGCAATCAAGCAGTTGTTTGAAGACTTGTCGGAAGATGAGATGATTCTCGGTTGCATAATGACTATGGGTGGCTTTAATCATTTGATTGATAGCCATGAAGAATCTCCTATTACAGAGGATGAATGGGAAAGGATAGTATCATTAGTATACAGCAATAAATCATCTCTAACGGAGCCATTGACTTATCTATGTTTGGATATAATAGACATGGTGTTTGACAACTGGGATACAATAAGACCACGGGCTTAACCTGTGGCATAACGTGGACTAGCAAGGCTAGTCGGGCTGTGTAAGAGCCCCTAGATGCGAGTGAAAGACGCAATCAAACAGTTAGAACAGATGCCAGAAGATGAGGAGATTATCTTTGCATTCTATGGACTGGAGTTCTTTAGAGATATAGAAGACAGTTTCGTATATCACGACGAGGATGCACCAATGACAAAGGATGAATGGAAAATACTTGTTGATGTAGTAGAAAGATGGATGGGTTGGGAAGATACCTATGAATCAATTACAAACATGGCACTTATGTACTGGGATGAATACATAAGACCACAGGAATAACCTGTGGCACAAAGAAGACTAGCAAGGCTAGTCGGGCTGTGTAAGGGCCCCTAGACATGGACTTTGAAACAGACAAAGAACTAGAAGAAGAAATGACCAATGTCATGGAGAATATGATTATGCCTATGTTGGAAGGAACTGGTGAAGTTCCTATGACTGGGTTGATGTTCCCTGACAGTGAGAATCTTCCTGAGGAAATAAAAGAAGATATGAAAGATAAACCAGACGCTAAGGCGATGTTTATTATCCCTTCAATGGGTGCGCCAAATAAGGACGCTTTCTACCAAATTCTTTCAGAATTAGCCCGTGATAATAAGGTGAGGAACACGATGTTCTTTTCCGATACATGGATATCTAAGAACCCTATAGAAGATATTGAAACAGGCGAAATTGTTGCGCCTAGTGAAGACCCAAATCGGGCTGACGCATTACTACTTCATTATGTCAATACCGACAGTAACGGTATGCTTTTGAAAACTGCTATGCTTTGCCAAGAATACGAGAATGTAGATGGCAAGATTGTGTATGGTGAGCGTAATCTAATGATTACTGATAACACCAAAGTATCTCCTCCGAGTGACGGCAACGTAATCGGTAGTAGAATTGCTGATGCAGTTTCAAACAACGACTGGGCTTGAGGCCCTTAGTAATGGCGAATAAACGTACAGTTGGTAGGGTGCTTGCAAAGAAGGTACCACTACACAAGTCAAGAAGCGATTGTCTACACACTATAACTGCGGTTATTGTTGTTAAAGGTGCAATTGTTTCTATTGGGCATAACAGGAAACTGCGCCCGTCAGTGTATAACCAACATACTATTCACGCTGAAATTGATGCGTTGAATACTGTAAAACCCGGCACCGACCTAAGTAAGGCGGAAATCTACGTTTCAAGGTTTAATCCTAAGGGTAAACCGCTTCTAGCGGAACCCTGTGAGAAATGTAAGGATGCTATTGAACGGGCAGGTATTCAGCGTGTTTATTACACGGTTCAGTCAAATGAACTAAACTGGCAGGTGTTGTAACTTGCCTTAGATGAAACCATATATGGTTAGATTTTGTGATTGGTCTTACAGGAAACTACAACAAGTTGGTGAGCCTAGAACTGCAAGGCAGTTGTACGAGGCTATCAATGAAGAAGCACCTAAAAAGGCTAGAAACATTTCAAATTCTGTAGCGTGTAACTATGCGCTAAGAGGTGACTCCAGATTTAGAAGTCTAGGAGGAAAACCAGAACAATGGACATTGGCTTAAATGCCTTAGACATGGTTGAACTTAATGTTGAACTTTTGGCCGAAGAATACGTCAAAGCAAAAGAAGCCGCCGCTATTGCAAAGAGGCAGGTTGATGTTTTGAAGAAGAAACTCGGTCAAGTTATGGACTTGGAAAACAATGACGACCTAAGTACTTGTAATTGGAAAATCCTGCGCCAAGAAGAAGGCGGAGGCTCACGATTACTAAGTAAGGTAGAACTCCAAGAAAAGCACGGTAAATTATGGATTGAAGAGAATTCAAAGCAAGGTAAACCAATTACCAAGTTTTACGTGCGCAAAAAGAAAACGGGCGAAGAATAATCGCCCCTAGACATGGAAATTCATAATATGAATGAATGGGATTTACCTGTTGAGGTAATAATGCAACACATGACCGAAGGCAAGGAAGAACTAGCAAAAAGCACTGGTGACTTGATTTTGTTTCGTGACAGAAGGTTCCGTATGGGCCAGTTTGGAGTACAAACTGATGGCCTATACGAACAGTATGGTTTGCCAGATTTACTTCTGAGTAACATCCCTTATCCGTTGATAGAGATGACTGATGCGCACGCTATGTACGTTGATATCATATCTACCTATATGTTTGTTAGAAGGGACGAAGTAACCTTCAAGGCAGGAATGAAAATACTTTGCGAAGGATATGAATTCCTATTGCAAGACTATATTGATGAAGATGGTAACTTCGTGAATGGTACTTTAGAAATGGTACCTACACAAGACGAAGTTCCTTACTGTGCTTGTTGCCAAGCAAACGAATGTGTAGAACAATAAGCGGCTTAACGGCCCTAGGTATGAAAGACGACGATTTAGACGACGCTCTATACAATCTGAAAGTACAGGCAGTAAATCTAGTTACAGATGCACTACCATGGCTTTTATTTGGTATAGGTGCGGTAGTTGTTATTCAATTACTGGCTTAACGGCCTTAGTATGACCAATGAAATGATTGGTATGTTTGAGATGAATCTTGGACATGATAATGATGATGCACCTAGTATGCCATACTATGGTGAGTTCATCGGAGAATAACGCCCTAACGGGCCTAGATGGACTATTGGACCATTAGGGAAAAACAAGAAAGAGCAAATGAGGCTATGCGTGACAACGGTTATGAAGAATGTGACCGATGTTGTCAATGGACAACTTACACGCTGATAACCAACCGTATTGCACTTTCTGATGGTAGAACCCGTTTGAATGTAAATTACTACTACCATTGTTGTGACGGCAAGCCAAAAATAACTGCGACTAACTGCTATTACTGTGGTTGTTTTGTTCGTAGCGTCGTTGATAAAGACAATGAGATTATCGTACAGGGAATCTGTAAACGATGCGATAATGGTGTAGATTATACTTATGAAGATACAACTGATACGGCTAACGCCGTATGTCCGCATTGCGGAAAATAACGCCCAACTGGGCATAGTATGGATAAGATAATTTGTCCAAGATGCGACCATTTCATTGCTATGAATGGTAACATCGGTGATATGTGGCTTTTACAAGACCACATGAAGAACCTATGTACACCTGAAAAGAAGTATGAGCCTAAGTTCATTACCACTTGCTGTGGTAGTAAACATTGGTCTTCAGATGAAGACGGCTATAGATGCGACACGTGTTACGAACTAGGTTACTCAAGAAAATTCTTCCTAAAGGAAAACCCTAACTGGAAGAAATAAAGGCCAAGTGGCCCTAGACATGAGTTGGATAACCAACAACATGAAGAAGACCATTAGTGTGCGTTTGTTTTGCGAACAACTAGCAAAAGATAATGTTGAACTAATTGATGTAGTAGACTACTACGACTATATTGAAGAAGAAGTATGGGGCCTACCCTCACAAACTGTTGATGAAATAGTCAATAGAATATTTGACTTTGATATGGCTACACTAATATGTCTTGATAATAACTACGAGCCGCCTGCAAAAAAGTGGGTGAAACTTGTACTTTGTAATAGTTGGCCTGATATTGTTGCTGACTATAGTTACGTACCCACATATAGCGAATGTAAACCAAAAACAGATGCGAACCCTGATTCTGTTGAGGATGCAATGTGCTTCTTTAGCAGTGAGGAACCACTGTGGGAATATGTATGCAATGAAATAGATAGACTTGAAAATGAAATTAAACAACTAAAGTCTAAACGGCCCTAAACGGCCCTAGACATGACTATGCCAAAGGCAAAGTGTGACCGTTGCGGTATAACCCGTGGCGGATTTAGAATGTCAATGTTCAACCAAGATTGGTGTTGTGAAATCTGCATTGAAGTAGAAAGAACACATACTGATTACAATAAAGCACGTGAAA
>CEVZ01134857.1_pt1 | contig 12172 bp, 10 predicted proteins | sample 361371 | NCBI WGS metagenome assembly CEVZ01 (sample SAMEA2620217, study PRJEB7988) | marine metagenome | isolation source: saline water (ENVO:00002010), including
TCTATGAAAAATCATTAAAAGCTGGCATTAATACTATATGTATTCATAAAGGGCTATTGCCGCCTGATTATGAAACTTCATTTAAAGGTGTATGGCAATACGCTACTGTAGATGATGTTCCAAAAGCGGCACAAGATTGGCCAGAAATGAACTTTGTTATATATCACTCAGCACTTCGTCCTTTCTTAGAACTACCAGACCAAGCATGGAATGAATTCGAAGAAAGTGGAGGATATATTAAATGGGCTTCAGATTTAGCAGCAATTCCAGAAAAATATGGAGTTTCAAATGTATATGGAGAAATTGGTTCTACATTTGCTAATTCTGCTGTAGCACATCCTAGATTCTGTGCAGCATTTATTGGAACACTGGTTAAAGGTCTTGGAGCTGACCATGTTGTTTGGGGAACTGATACAGTTTGGTATGGATCTCCTCAATGGCAAATAGAAGCTATGAGACGTCTTGAAGTACCAGAAGATATGCAGAAAAAATATGGCTTACCTGCGTTAGGTGGTGAGAACAGCTTAACTAAACAAGCTATCTTTGGTTTAAATTCTGCTAGAATTTATGGATTAGGCATGAATGAAGCAAATAACCTTCCAGATATGCCTGCATTCTCAGAAGATAAAATGGCAAACTTAGCAGCTAAGTTCCGTGAAGAGGGAGGAACAGCTTCTAATAAAAGATACGGATTTATCCGTAAAGCATAACCAATAAAGTTATTGGTTTCAAAAATATGAAACCCCGTCCCCTAGGGGCGGGGTTTTTAATTAAAAGGAAAATAAAATTATGAAAAAATTTAAAAGTTTTATTATACTTATTTTTAGCATTTCAGTTCTAAACTTTACTTCATATAACATAGCTAATTCAGCAGAAATTATTACTATCAAAGCAAATGAAGGTCGTCTTTATTTTGGAGGTTTATTTCCAAGTTATATTTTTTATATGCAAGGAGGTATTCCTGAAGATACAAAATCAGCATGGGTAGATAAAGAGTATTGGGCAGTTCTAGAAATTGATGAAAGTAGTAAAAATCATGGGGGTGAATCTACTATTTTTAAATTAAAAAGAACATCTAGTGCCAGTCCTCAACCTGAATGGTGTGTAACAGAAGGAGGATCAGAATTCGCTGGTAAAGGTCCTGCATGCTTAAAAACACCGGAAGACCCAAAAAGCATGAATCAACTTCGCTTTAAAGTTAAAACTCAATACAGTGAAACAGCAAAAAATTTACCTGCTGAATTACAAAACAAAAATTGGGTTCAATATGAGGTAGGATATGATGATGATGGAGTTGCACTTAATAGATTACCAGGAAGGTTATCACCTCCAGATCATACATTTGGCCCAGTAACACTATATATCGTTATAGACTAAATTACGTTAGTACAGCATTTGTAATTAACAAGTGCTGTATTAATCACCTGTAACTATTCTATTAACTAATTCTTTTACAGAAGGTATGAACCCGTTAGAATAAAAAGGATCTTGTTTGAACTTCCAAGCATTATGCCCTGCAAACATTAATTCGTTTTCTGGGTCATGCTCATGTGCGATATTTTGTAATGTTTTTTGTATACAGAAACTTCTTGGATCTACTTTTTTTCCAGTTGAATAATTATTTTCAGGATTGTCAGACCAATTTGAAAATTTACATTGACTTAAACAACCCATACAATCTTTTTGGTCACTTCTAATTTCTTTAGCTTTATCTTCTGAAACAAATACAATTGAATCTTCAGGAGTCTTAAGTACTTCGGTAAAACCTTGTTTAACCCAATTTGCTGCTTTTACTGCATCTTGTTTTGTGAAATAAAATATTTTATTTTTTCCCAGTTTTAAAGGCACTATCATTTCACCTACTTTAGATAAAGACGTTTTTAATTGACGTTTTTTTCGATCTATTAACTCTTTAATGAAAGAGTTCTTTACAGCGGATGAATAAAAATTAGTTGGACTAAATCTATGTAATAAAATATCTCCTTTATTTAATGTTAATAAACGCTTCTTCCATAAAGATGATATTGGACTTTCCTTAGTCAATAAAGGCCTTGTTCCAAATTGAAAAACTATTGGGCCTAAATCTTTATTATTTATCCAATCTACCCAATCTCTTAAATGCCATACACCTCCTGCCATAACGATGGGCGTATCTTTCAAGCCTATATTAACCATTTCTCTTCGTAACTCTAAAACTCTTGGGTATGGATCTTCTGGTTTGATAGGGTCTTCGTTATTTGATAAACCATTGTGTCCGCCTGCTAACCAAGGATCTTCATAAACAACACCTCCTAACCATTTAGAACTTCTAGAGTAAGCGCGTTTATATAATATTTTAAATGCTCTAGCAGAAGAAATAATAGGATAATAATAAACTCCAAAACTCTGACAAATATCTCCTAACCTATAAGGCATACCTGCTCCACAAGTTACTCCATGAATTATATTACCAGCTTTTTCTAAAATACCGGTTAATACTTTCTCTGCTCCTCCCATCTCCCATAATATATTAACATGTATCCTTCCATTTCCTTTTCTTGTATCATGAGCAATTTTAGCCTGAGTTATTCCTCCTGAAATAGCGTATTCTATTAGTTCCTGATGTCTATCTTTTCTAGATTTTCCAGAATAAATTTGTGGAATAACCTTACCATTAGAATCATAGGAATCCGCATTAACTCCTGATATGGTTCCAACTCCACCTGCTTCAGCCCAAGCACCCGAAGAAAGACCACTAGTAATAGCTACTCCTTTACCTCCTTCTATTAAAGGCAAAACATCTGCACCAGAAATTTTTATTGACTCAAGATTTGGAAACAATTAGCAATTCCTTTAAATTATCTTCTTTTTGGAGACCTTCTTTTTCCTCCTTTGTTTTTGGGACGTTCAGAATCTTGATCTGGAAATTGGTCTGATATATCCTCACCAGTATCCTGGTCTACTACTTTCATGGATAAACGAACTTTTCCCCTATCATCTAATCCCATTACTTTGACTTTAACTGTATCACCCTCATCACATATGTCAGTAACTTTTTCTACTCTTTCAGCAGCCATAGCACTAATATGTACAAGACCATCTCTTTTTCCAAGGAAATTCACAAAAGCTCCGAAATCCATGACTTTTACTACTGTACCCTCATAAATTACTCCCACTTCGGGTTCAGCTACAATACTCTCTATATCTGATCTTGCTTTTTCAATAGAATCTTTACCCATTCCAAATATTGAAATTAAACCGCTATCATCAATATCTATTTTTGTATCTGAACTAGCAGAAATTTCTTTTATTACTTTACCTCCTGAGCCAATAACTTCTCTAATCTTATCAACTGCAATCTGCATTTTTTCTATTCTAGGAGCATATTCACTTACTTCTGATCTAGGACTACTTAATTCTTTAGCCATCTCAGATAATATATGTAATCTTCCTTCTTTTGCCTGGTTTAATGCCTCTGTCATAATCTCTCTAGTAATTGATGTTATCTTTATATCCATCTGTAATGAAGTAATCCCACTTTCAGTACCTGCCACCTTAAAGTCCATATCACCTAAATGATCTTCATCACCTAAAATATCAGAAAGTACAGCATAATTTTCTTTTTCTTTTATTAATCCCATAGCTATACCCGCTACAGCCTTTTTCAAAGGAACTCCCGCATCCATTAAAGATAATGAAGCTCCGCATACAGTTGCCATTGACGATGATCCATTTGATTCTGTAATTTCAGACAGTACTCTAACAGTATATGGAAAATCCTCATAATCTGGCATCATAGGATGAATAGCTCTCCAAGCTAACATTCCATGTCCCGTTTCTCGTCTGCCTGTCCCCAACCTGCCTGCTTCACCTACTGAATAAGGCGGGAAATTATAATGCAACATGAAACTTCTTTTTGATTCTCCCTCTAAACTATCTAAAATTTGCTCATCTCTACTACTACCAAGAGTTGTTGTAACTAAAGCTTGAGTCTCTCCTCTCGTAAAAAGAGCTGAACCATGTGTCCTATTAAGAATAGATGATTCCGCTAAAATTGGCCTAACTGTTTTTAAATCTCTACCATCAATTCTTTTTCCTGATTTTAAAATTTCTCCTCTAACTAAATCTTTTTCAACTTTCTTTAATTGAGCGTTTATTTGGGAAATATTTAGATCTGTATCTTGCGCCTCATTTGAAACAGTATTTCTAATTTCAGAAAGTTTTTCTTGGCGTTTTTGTTTTACAGTTTCTGCGTATGCTTTCTTTAAAACAGACTTTGTAAATTTTTCAACATGTTTTTTCTCTTCAGCTCCTATTTCTGAAGGAACAAAATCCCATGGATCTTTAGCTGCTTGCTCTGCTAAATCTATGATAGAACTAATTGCTTTTTTTTGTTCATTGTGGCCAAAATCCACAGCAGCTAACATTATATCTTCAGATAGCTCATTAGCCTCTGATTCAACCATTAAAACCCCTGTATTTGTCGCAGCTACCACCAAATCTAACTTTGAATTTTCTAATTCTGCATAAGTAGGATTTAAAACATATTTATTATCTATATATCCAACTCTTGCTCCTCCAATAGGACCTAAAAATGGAACACCTGATATAGTTAAAGCTGCAGAAGTGCCTATTATTGACGGAATGTCAGGATCATTTTCTAGATCATGACTTAATACAGTACAAATTACCTGCACTTCATTCATAAAACCGTCCATAAATAGAGGTCTGATAGGTCTATCAATAAGCCTAGAAGTTAATACCTCTTTTTCACTTGGTCTTCCTTCTCTTTTAAAAAAACCTCCGGGTATTTTACCTGCTGCTGAAGTCTTTTCTTGATAATGTACAGACAAAGGAAAAAAATCCTGGTTTTCAACTGCTTCCTTTGCAGCCACCACTGTACACAAGACTTGTGTTTCGCCATACGTTACCAAAACAGCAGATGTTGCCTGTCTTGCTATTCTACCTGTTTCTAAAATTAACTTTTTACCACCATAATCTAATTCTTCTTTATATATATCAAACATACATTAATCCTTTTTTTTATCTATTTTCTATCTACATAATATTTAGTGCTATTCTGCTAGATAAACTTACTATTTACGCAAACCTAATTCTTTAATTAAATTAGTATAAGATTCCTTATTTTTAGAACTAATATAATCAAGTAATTTACGTCTCCTATTAACCATTTTAAGTAAACCCCTTCTAGAATGAACATCTTTTTTATGATCCTTAAAATGTCCTGCTAGATTATTAATTCTTTCAGTAAGTATAGCTACTTGCACCTCTGGAGATCCAGTATCTCCCTTATCACGTGCATATTTTTTTATTATTTCTTGTTTTTTTTCTAATGTAATCGACATCATGTATCTCCAATATTTAAAAGTTAAAAACTCTATAAGGTAAAATATTTTTATTTTCTATTTTTGCTAAAGCAACAGGTTGTGAGTTGCTAGAAACAAAAACAATCTTTTTATCCTTAATTCCTTCTTTAATAGATACCCTCTGGCCCATGGATAATAATTTAGCTTTATTTTTATCAATATCAATTGCCGGGATGTCGTCCAGCACAAAAGATAATGGCATTAAAATATCTAATAACTTAGCTTTATCTACTAGCTTTTCAATATCTGCAAGTAAAATCGCATCTTTATATAAAAAAGATCCTACAGTTAAACGTTTCAAATAAGTAATATGACCATCCATTCCCATCGATTTAGCAAGGTCACGTGCTAAAGATCTAATATAAACTCCCTTACTACAATCTACTATAAATCTTGATTTATCAGTACTAATATAGTTACTCAAAACAAAATTTTCTATAAATACTTTTCTTGGTTTTATGTCAAATTTAATATTATTACGTGCTAACTCATATGAACGCTTACCATTTATTTTTATGGCGGAATATGTTGGCGGTATTTGATCAATATTTCCAACAAAACCATTTAGATTTTTTATAATATCATTTTTAGAAGGTCTGCTTGTACTTTTCGCTATAACTGTTCCTTCTGAATCTTCTGTATCAGTTGATTTGCCCCATTCTATATCAAACTCATACTTTTTTTTAGCATCCATAGCATAAGACATTGTCTTTGTTGCTTCACCTAAAGCTACTGGCAATACCCCTTCCGCTAAAGGATCCAATGTTCCGGCATGGCCTGCTTTTTTTACTCCTACTATTTTTTTCAAATAATTTGTGGCTTTTGCAGATGAAAGGCCTTTTTGTTTATTTAAATTTATCCAACCATTAAACATTTTAAACACCTTGTCTTACTATATATTATTTTTAGCCTTGAAAATTAAATTATCAATATAAGCTTGTTTCTCTATAGTATCATCATATATAAAGTTTAACTTGGGAGCTCTTCGCAACTTTAACTCTCTTGTTAAGGGACCAATTAATCTTTTAAATTTTATATTAATACAGTCAATTATTTTTGAATGGTCTTTGTTTTCACCTAGAGCTAAAATATAAACTGAGGCATTACTCAAGTCTGGAGAAACCCTAACTTCAGAAACTATTAATGTTTCTTTATCTAAGACTGGTTCATGAAAAACATGATTTTGAATTATTAATGATATTGATTTTCTAAGATTTTCTCCAAATTTTAACTGTCTTGAAGATCTTCCAATATTTTTACTATAATTCATTAAATATTCTTATTCCTACAACTTTGGTAATTCAGTTTTAACATCAAAACATTCAATAATGTCGTCTTCTTTTATATCTTCATAATTTGCCAATGCTATACCACATTCAGAGCCCTCTTTAACCTCATTTACTTCTTGTTGGTGATGTTTTAACGTAGATAAATCTCCTTCATGAATAACTACATTATCTCTAAGTAATCTTACCTTTATATTCTTTCTTACCACACCTTCTGTAACCTCACATCCAGCAATTTTTCCAACTTTAGTAATTTTAAATACCTGTTTAATTTTAGCATATCCTAAAAACTCTTCTTTCTTTATAGGAGCCATTAAACCCGATAATAAATTTTTAACATCGTCTAGCACTTCATAAATTATAGAATAATATTTAAAATCAATATTATGTTGTTTGGCTAATTTTTTAGCTGGAGCATCTGCTCTTACATTGAAACCTATTACTACGGCATTAGACGAAACAGATAACATTATATCACTTTCATTTATAGACCCCACACCTGCTAAAATAATTTGAGGAACTATCTCATCATTTTCTAGGTCTTTAATTGCAGAAGATATTGCTTCCATGGAACCATTAACGTCAGTTTTTAAAACAATTGGCATTATTTTTCTTTCACCCTGTTTTATCTCTGAAAGCATTTGATCTAAATTTGTAGCACTACTTTTTAAACCAGCAATATTATTTTTTTGAGAAACTTGCTTTCTATATTCTGTTACTTCTCTAGCTCTCGATTCATTTTCCACAACAGTAAATATATCTCCTGCTTGAGGCGCACTATTTAAACCCAAAATCTCTACAGGGTCGCTTGGGTATGCTCGAGACTTGTTTTTACTATTATGGTCTAGTAAGGCCCTAATTTTCCCCCAATTTTGTCCAGCTACAATTATATCTCCAATTTTTAATTCACCTCTTGAAACTAATAATGTTGCCACGACTCCTCTACCAGTATCTACTCTTGATTCAATTACTATACCTGACGAAACTCCATTTCTTACTGCCTTCAAATCTAAAATTTCTGCTTGTAAGTTTATCGTTGATATTAATTCATCTATATTTGTCTTTTTTAACGCAGAAACTTCAACACTTACTACTTCACCACCTAGTTCTTCAGTAATAATATTATGTTGTAACAAGTCTTGTTTAACTTTTGAAGGATTAGCGCCAGGAGTATCAATTTTATTAATAGCTAAAACAATTGGTGCCTTAGCTGCTAAAGCATGTTGAATAGCTTCTATTGTTTGTGGCATAACAGAATCATCAGCAGCAACTACCAATACTACAATATCAGTAATATTTGCTCCTCTAGCTCTCATTGCACTAAAAGCTGCATGTCCTGGAGTGTCAATAAATGTAATCAAATCAGACTCTTTGTTTTCTATTTGATAAGCTCCAATATGTTGAGTTATGCCTCCTGATTCTCTGCTAACAACATCTGTTGATCTAATTGCATCTAACAAAGATGTTTTTCCATGATCCACATGTCCCATAACTGTAACCACAGGTGGCCTTTTAACTCCTTCCGATGAATCATCTTTGATCTCAAGTCCTATTTCAACGTCAGCATCAGAAACTCTTTTTACAGTATGACCAAATTCAATAACAACTAATTCTGCTGTATCTCCGTCTATATTTTGAGTTGCTGTAGCTAATACGCCATTCTTCATCAGAGATTTTACTACATCACCACTTCTAATTGCCATCCTATTAGCTAATTCTTGGACTGTAATGATTTCAGGAACAGTTACTTCTCTTACTATTTTTTTAGTTGAATCTCCTCCTCCACCTGCTGCAATTGCATTATTACGCTTTTCTCTTTCTCGCGCCCTTCTAACAGATGCTAATGATCTTTGCCTATCCTCTTCGTCAAAAGATTGATTTATTGATAATTTTTTTTGTCTTCTTTGACCAAATTCTCTTCCTAAAGATAATTGTTTTTTATTATTCTTCTTTCTTTCTTCTGCCTCTTCTTCTTTTCTCAATCTAACAGACCGATCACTATCAGACTCTTTTACAGGAATAGGAATAGCTTCAACTATATTTTCTTTATTTGTTACTTTAGTCTTTTTAGAAACATTTTCCTTTTTATTAGTTGTTTTATTTTTATCATTTTTTTCTAATTTTATTTCTTCATTTGAAATTAACTCTTTTACATGTTCTTTATCTTTAGAAATTTCTTTATTTTTATTTGCATTATTCAATGCATTTAAACGAGCTGCTTTTTCTGATTCAGAGAGGTTATTGTTTTGTTTATCTGGTGTATTTATTTTATTATTATCTAAATTATCATTTTGACTTACTTTATAACTTCTTACTTTCTTTACCTCTACAGAAACAGACTTTGACCTTCCATGTGCAAAAGATTGTCTTACAGTGCCACTCTCTATAGTCTTTTTTAATTCTAGTCTTCCAGATGAAGACAGACCAAGCTTTTTAGAGCTAGCATTGTTTGACTTTTCTTTATTTTTTTCTTTGTCATTAAATTCTTGACTCATAAATATAACCTTTTACTTTTAATAATTAATCAATAGCTATTTACTAAAGCTTTTTATTATCTAAATTTAATCCTCAAACCATGAAGATCTGGCTCTCATAATTATATCATCTATATCTTTATTTGAAATTTTAATTTCACCTAAAATCTCTTTTAATTCATCACTAGCTAAATCTGCAAGATCATCTAATTTTTTAATATTCGCATTACCTAATTTAACTAAAATTGTATTATTCAAACCCTCAAAATTAATTAGATCATCACTAAGTTTTAAATCTTCTATATTTTTCTTTAAGCTTACTTCAATTTCTTGTAAACTGTTCATTGCTCTTTCCTGTAATTCTTCAGCAACTTTTTCATCAAACCCTTCAATTTCAATTAAATCTTTAAGAGGAACATAAGCCACGGACTCTAATGATGAAAACCCTTCTGTAACTAAAACTTGAGCTATAACTTCATCAACATTTAATTTTTCAATAAATAATTCTGAAATATCCTTCATTTCAGCTTGTCTTCTTTCAGATTCTGAACCTTCGGTAAGTATATCAATGTCCCAGCCTGTTAATTGACATGCCAACCTTACATTTTGTCCTCTTCTGCCTATAGCCAAGCTTAATTGTTCATCAGGAACAATTATTTCAACTTTTTTATCATCTTCGTCTAAAACTACTTTTGTTACTTCCGCAGGCGCCAGAGCATTAACTAAATAAGTTGGAACATCTTCTGAAAAAGGTATGATATCAATTTTCTCATTTTGCAATTCTGCGACTACTGCTTGAACCCTACTACCTCTCATACCCACACAAGCTCCCACAGGGTCAATTGAATTATCCTTTGATATTACTGATATCTTAGCTCTACTTCCAGGATCTCTAGCAACAGCAATTATTTCTATAATTCCATCATATATTTCAGGAACCTCTTGTGTAAATAGCTTTGCCATAAATTCATTTGCGGTTCTAGATAAAAATATTTGAGGACCTCTTTGCTCTTGTTTTACATCTTCAATCCAAGCCCTAATGCGATCTCCTGGTCTAAAAGTTTCCCTAGGAATAACATCATCTCTTCTAATAAATGCTTCCCCTTTTCCCAAGTCAACAATTACATTCCCATACTCTATTCTCTTAACTAACCCATTAACAACCTCTCCTACTCTATCTTTAAATTCTTCATATTGCTTTTCTCTTTCAGCGTCTCTAACTCTCTGAACTATCACTTGTTTAGCAGTTTGAGCCGCTACTCTTCCAAGTTCTATAGGTGGCAATGGGTCATAAAAAAAATCTCCTAACCTAGCTTCTGCATCCCTTTTCTTTCCTTCTTCAAAGGTTATTTCTGTTGCACTATTTTCTACATTTTCCACTACTTCTAATACCCTTGCTATTTCTATCTCACCACTTTTTTTATTTATTCCTGCTCTTATATTTAATTCTTGTCCATATTTTCTTTTTGCAGCAGATTGAATAGCTTGTTCCATTGCTTTTATAACTATATTTTGATCTATAGATTTTTCCCTAGCTACAGATTCTGCTATTTGTAATAGCTCTGGCCTTGCGGAACTTTGATTTAAATCTTCTTCAATCATTTTAAACCTCTCATATTTATAATACTAAAATTCATAAACTAAATTTGCATCTTTTATATTTTTAAAATCAAAAGTTATATTTGATCCTTTTTTTTCAATTAATAATTCCATTTTCTCATTCTCGCAATTAATTAATTTTCCCACATATTTATTTTTGTCTTTAATTTCTTTTTTTAATAAAACTCTGATTTTACTCCCCTTAAATCTAATAAAGTCTGAATATTCTATTAATGGTCTTTCTACACCTGGTGAAGACACTTCAATATTAAAATTGCTCCCAATAGGCTTATTATCTAGTAAATTTGTTAATAATTTACTAATTTTTACACAATCTGATATTTCCACATTTTTCATATTATTATGCTCAATCATAAACTGCAAAGTATTACTAGAACCTTTATACTCCCTCAATCTAATCAAACGATAACCATTATTTTTAAGCGTCTCTATAATTAAAGGACCGATATTTCTTATAAATAGTGGCTCAATAACTTTATTAAAAATCTCCTCATCTTCTAACAATGTTAACTCCAAAAAAAAAATAAGCCTCTCGGCTTATTTTTAAATAAATTCTAAATATAATATATTTATATACTAATTTTTAAAAATTATCAATTTTCCTTTAATAATTTAAAATAATAAGATTGTTTATTAAGTATATCTGCTTTTTCTTGATATTTGGTTTTAGCTATATCAACAGGTTTTTCTAAAATATCTTTCATAGACTCAAATTTCCAAACTAATTTATCATTATATAAAATATGATTCATAATCCAACATACATATGAATAATCATCACTAGCTATTCTTAATTCTCCCTTTAATGACATTATCCTTGATATATCATTCAAGAAAACAGTTTGAATAATTCTTCTTTTATGATGTCTTTTTTTGGGCCATGGATCTGGAAATAATAAAAAAACTTTCTCAAAAGTATTAGATTTAAAATATGATAAAATATTTCGCGCATCACCATTAAATATCTTAATTCTTTTTAACTCTTCTTCTGTCAATATAGATAATAAATGAGCTAGCCCATTGATATAGGGTTCACAACCAATTAAACCTATATTTGGGTTATTTTGAAGCTGCCATTTAATATTTTCACCAGAACCAAATCCAATTTCTAACCAATACCTTTCTACAGATTTTGGAAATAAATCTATTATATTTATTCGCTTAGAAATATTTCCTAAGTTTATTTTTGGATAAAGGTTTTCTATTAAATGCTTTTTTTTTTACCTAATTTTCTTCCAATTCGTCTTCCGTATAAATCCTGCATCTTTAATTACTTGGTCCTGTTAAATTTACTGCTTTATTAGTTTTTTCCCAAGTAAAAGACATATTATTTTCCGACTCTCGTCCAAAATGACCATAAGCAGCTGTAGGTAAATAATTTATATTTGATAAGTTTAACATTTCTCTTATACCTCTAGGAGTTAAA
>CEVZ01048186.1_pt1 | contig 12171 bp, 7 predicted proteins | sample 361371 | NCBI WGS metagenome assembly CEVZ01 (sample SAMEA2620217, study PRJEB7988) | marine metagenome | isolation source: saline water (ENVO:00002010), including
CAGACCTCCGCGCGCGCGAGTTCGCGCGAGCGGAACGCGCGAGACGCGAACGCGCGAACGATGTCTCAGACGTTCGGCGCGATGCGCGCGCGCGCGGCGCCCGCGCGCGACCTCCGCGCGCCGCGAGCTCGACGGTGCGCGAGCGGGCGAGGGATCGCGTCGGCGCCGACGCGGTGCGCGGTCGCGGCCGAGCGCGCGACGCCGGGCCAGGGACAGACGCAACACACGATGGTGATGAAGTTTGGTGGGTCCTCGGTGGCGGACGCGACGCGCATGCGTGAGGTCGCGTCGATCATTCTGTCTTTCCCCGAACACATGCCGGTGGTGGTATTGAGCGCCATGGGGAAGACGACGAATAATCTACTCCTGGCGGGTGAAATGGCGATGGATTGCGAAGGGACGGAAGAGGTGGAGGCGCTGGAACCTATTCGAGCGATTCGTGCGCTGCACGAGGACACGATGGCGGAATTGGGGACGGACGAGGACACGACGAACGAGGTTCGTCGACTGTTGAAGAAATTGGAACAAGTATGCACGGGAATCGCGCTCATGCAAGAGGTGACGCCGAGAACGCGCGCGTTGTTGGTGAGTTTCGGTGAACGGATGAGTACTCGGATCTTCGCGTCGTTCTTGCGCTCGAACGGCGTGAATGGGGAGCAGGTGGACACCATCGACGACATGTTCGTAACGACGGATGAGTTTGAAAATGGTACTATTTTGGACGCCACGTACGCGAAGACGAAGGCCCGTTTGACGCTCTCCGCGGGTGCGGAACCGACCGTTCGCGTTGTTACCGGATTTTTGGGACGCGGCGTGGATACGGATGCCATTTGCACACTCGGTCGCGGTGGGAGCGACTTGACGGCGACCGTCATCGGTAAAGCCCTCGGTTTGAAGGAGGTGCAAGTATGGAAGGACGTGGACGGCGTTCTCTCAGCGGATCCGCGCTTGGTGAATTCGACCGTGCCGATGCCTTTCCTAAGTTTTCAAGAAGCGACGGAGTTGGCGTACTTCGGTGCGCAAGTTTTGCATCCGCACTCGATGCGTCCAGCGATGGATTCCACCGACTTGAGTGTGCGCGTGAAGAATTCGTACAACATCGGCGCACCGGGGACTGTGATCGGTCACTCACGCGGCGAGGACCTCCACAAGGACTGGCTCCTTACGTCCATCGTGCAGAAGAAGGACGTCACGATGCTGGACATCACGTCGACGCGGATGCTCGGGCAGTTTGGCTTTTTGGCGAAGGTGTTCACGGTGATGGCGGCGAATAAGATATCCGTCGACGTCGTGGCCACGTCGGAGGTGAGCGTCTCGTTGACCCTCGATCCGTCCAAATTGTGGAGCAGAGACCTGCAACAGGCAGAGCTCGAAAAGTTAGTGGAGGATTTTGAAAAAGAGGGCATCGCTCACGTGGACGTGAGCAGCGGTTACTCCATCATATCTCTCATCGGTAACGTTGAGCGCAATAACGAAATCATGGAACGCTCGTTTCACGCGCTTCGGGCGGCCGATATTAAAGTGAGCATGGTCTCCCAAGGGGCCTCTAAGACTAATATTTCTCTGTTGGTGAATAGAACGCAAGGCGACGAAGCGGTTAGAGCGATTCACGCAGAGTTCTTTGAGTTTGAGTAATCGCGTCTCTATTATTACCAATATGGCGGCATCTAATGATCTCCGATAGCTATCGACGTGCAATCAAAAGTCTGTATCTAGTCACTTACCAATCGCCTTCTTGAGCACCGATTCTTTGAGGGTGACGATGCGGTTGAGCACGGGAGCGTCCACCGTGCTGTCCTTGTCAAACGCGAAAAATCCGAGACGTTGCAACTGGACCTGCGTCTCGAGAGGGTTACCCGCGAATTCTGCCAACGCCGGTTCCATGAGAGCGTTTTTGTGCACGATCAGAGAATTTGGGTTGAGCTGCGTCAACCAATCCACGCTACCGTCGTCCTCCTCGCCTTCTTCCTCGGCGTCATCGCCGTTGGCGTCCGCGGGCTTCGAAGCATCGGCTTCAGTTGCGACGCTCGCGTCCGCCTTGCCCGGAATCTCGACCGAAAAGAGCTTGTCGTACAGACGGCACTCGCACTTGACAAAGTCCGGCGTCGCCCAGTGAAGAATACCCTTGGGAGGCTTTTGAGAGCGAGACTCCATGTCGATTGTGACGTTGATTTCCTCAATCGAACCATCCGCGCCGGTCTTGTAATCCGTGCACGTGACGTTGTAGCCGAACTGCAATCGAATCGTCTTACCTGGCGCCATGCCGAAGTAGCCATTGACATCCTCGGTCTTGAAATCGGTGCGCTCGATGAATATGGTGGACGTCAAGTTGATGCGGCGCATGCCCCGCTCCGGGAACGAAGGGTGCACCGGCGCCTCGCAGATCACCTCTCCACCCGGATGGTTCGTGATGTTCACCTTGACCGGATCAACGACGGCGAAATACCTCGACGCGCTGTCCTTCAACTCTTCGCGCATCACTTGCTCGAGGCGTCCGAGGTGTTGCGTGTTATCGTTGCGCGTCACGCCGAGCGATGAGCAAAAGGCGTTGATGGCGGTGGGCGTGTAACCTCTTCTGCGCAAACCCTCGAGAGTCAACAGACGCGGATCGTCCCACCCGTTGACGTATCCCTTTGTCACCAACAGGTTCAACTTGCGCTTACTCATCACGTTGTACGTGATGTTGCAGCGAGAGAATTCCCAAGTGACGGGCTTGTACGCGTCGAGCGCATCCAGAAGCCAATAGTAGGACCCGTTCGGTGCCTGTCTGGACTCGAACTCGAGCGTACACAGCGAGTGTGTGATGTTTTCTAAGCTATCCACTAAGCAGTGCGTGTAGTCGTATGTCGGGTAAATGCACCACTTGTCGCCGGTGTGCGGGTGACTGGCAAACTTGACGCGGTACGCGGCTAAATCCCACATACTCGGAATATCGCTGCGTAAATCACCCTTCATGCGCAGGCTGCACTCGCCCTCCTTGAATTCACCGTTCTTCATCTTTTCAAACAATTCAAGGTTCTCCTCGACGCTTGTGTTTCTCCAAGGGCTCTCGGCGCCCTCCGGAAGCGGCGTGTCGTAACGCGGAAGGTTACCGTCCACACACGTCTTTTGGAACGTTTGCAAAAGCTTGCGCGAGTTGAACGTTTGCTCCTTGTTTTGGAAGCAGACGTACGCGTTACCAGACTTGATCAACTGCAGCGCATACTCGTAGAGCTGATCAAAGTAATCGCTCGAGTATGTCGTTTCCACCGGTTCGTGTCCCAACCATTTCACCGAACCAATGATGCTGTCAATATATTCTTGCTTCTCCGCCTCCGGATTTGTGTCGTCGAAGCGAAGGGTCGTCGTACCACCGAACTGCTTCGCCACGCCGAAATCGAAATACATCGCCTTGGCGTGTCCGATGTGCAAATACCCGTTCGGTTCCGGCGGAAAACGCGTCCGCCACTTCCCGCCCGTAGCCGCCAAGTGCGCCTTCATCGCCTCCGCTGAGTTCACCGCGTAATTCTTCGCCCCCGGCGGCAAATTATCCTTCGATTTCGCCGTCACGTGTCCCTCCGACCCCGGTGACGGCAGATGCGTCGCCTCGAGCGCAGACTTTTCAACCTTTACCGCCGCCGCCTTGCTCGCCTTTTCGCCACCCTCCTTGGCCGCTTTCGGCGCCTTCGGCTTCCCCTCTGCCTTCACAGACGACTTGGCGCACAGCTCCTCCGCCCTCTCAAACGCCTCCTTCGCCTTGGCGTACTCCTTGAGCTTCATCGCCGCCATCCCAGCCTCGATCGCCTCCAGTCCCAGCGGATCCGGTCGCTTTTTGCTCTGCTTCTCCGCCGCTTTGAGCGCCTTTTTCGCCGCGCTCATGGACACCTCCGGCGCATCCTCGCCCTCGGCCGACATCCCCACCGTTTTCTCTCCCTCTCCACCGCCTCGTTCGCTCGCCCCGCTCCCGCGCGCGTCGAAATGCGTCCCAGTCCTTTCGTCCCGGTCCCGTCCCTCGGGACGCGTCCCAAAGCTTAGGGTCGAGAGATGCGCGCGCATTCGTCGTCACAGCGACGCGCGAGCGATGACGTCGGTGGACCACGGACGCGAACCGTGCCCGCACAGAATCTTCGATGACATCGGCGGGGCGTTCGCCATGGGCGCGGTGGGCGGCGGCGTCGTGAACCTCGTCAAGGGCGCGTACAACTCGCCGCGAGGCCACGCGATGATCGGAGGGTTCGAGGCGATTCGTCGAGAGGCGCCGAGGATCGGAGGGTCGTTCGCGGTGTGGGGAGGATTGTTTTCGGCGTTTGATTGCGCGCTGGTGGCGGTGCGGCGAAAGGAGGATCCGTGGAATCCGATCATCTCGGGGGCGGCGACGGGCGGCGTGTTGCAGCTGCGGTACGGGTTGCCGAGCGCGGCGAGATCGGCGGCGTTCGGTGGGTTTTTGTTGGCGGTCATCGAGGGGATTAGTATCATGTTGACGAGGTTGACGGCGCCGCCGCCGCCGCCGCCGGTGATGGTGATGCCGGGCGAGGGGGGCGGAGGCGCCGGCGGCGCGGGTGTGGAGACCACGAGCTCGGGAACGCCCACGGAGGCGGCGCAAGAGAGTGGATCCATCTGGGGGAACGTGTTCGGCGGTGGACGCAAGGAGGAAGATTCTTCCGCGGCGCCGAACATGCCTGATTTCGGCGCGGCGACTGAATTAAAGTGAGAGAAGAAAAAAGAGTCGGAAACTCTGTAAAGTTCCGCTGTACTCGTAGAGGGTAGAATTGATTTTAAATCGCAATGTGAGCGAGCTAGCTACTACTAAAATCATTACACGTCAAATCATCGGTAAGCGCTGCGCGACAGATCGCGGGTTGCTCTCGAAGGGAATGAGATCGCGAACGTCCACGCCGCGCTCTGCTAGCGTCAGCGCGCGACCGGGGACGACCATCAGCGGAGCTCTGTCGCCTCGAAGGTGAAAGTCATCGAGCGTCGCGTAATCGCCGTCGATTATTTGTTCCAGCACGCGATACGATTTCAAGTCTTGACGCATTTGATACGGCATCTCCACCTCGAAAGAATTCACGCCGACGGACAAGGCCGAAAACTTGGCGTTCGTCGCCCAGAAAGAGTCGACGTCGCGGCACATCGGACATCCTTTCATGGCGTTCGTCGCCATGTACGACGCGAGACACGATTGGCAAAACGTACCACCACAACACGGCGCCCGAGCGACGTCTTCGCTGGACGTGTCTTCGAGACAAATCGCGCACGCGGACGCGCCATCGTCGACATCGATCAACGGTTTCGGCTTCGGCTTGGTCGGCGGTTTCGATCCCTTCAAACCGACGGGAATCATGAACAGTTTATGGTCGACATCTTCATCTCGAGAACTTCTCGACGCTTGCGAACTGATCGGTGTGTCCCGCGTGACGACGACGAGATGAGAGTCTCCGTCGTACAAGCCGACATCCAACACGGTTCGCTTCGTCTTCGCGTCGGGATTGGTCACGCACGATTCGACTCTGTGACGAAACGTCTCGAACAAGTCTCGACGCACGTCGCTCGACGCGTCGGCTTTACGATCGATGACGTGTACCACCCTCTCACCGTCGGACCAGACGACGAGGATGAATTGATCCGAAAGTGCGGCGTGAGGCAACGCCGGCATCGCGCGCGGCTCGCGCTCGAGCGCTCTGTTTCGTACCGCCCCAAACTTTGGAATCCAACCCAAATCGACGCGCCGCGGTTCGTCCGTATCTCTCTCTCGAGCTTGCGTTCTCCCGCGCTCGTTGGTGATGAATTCATACGCTTTCCGCTCCAGCACGCAATACTCGTCTGTAAAATTAATCGCCACCTGGAGATATTCCAGCGTCGCCGCGCCGCGCGCGTCTTCAAATCCGCGCATCGCCGTGAACGGCACCAAGATCTTCTCCTCCGCCATGCCACCCTTCAGACTCCTCCGCTCCGCGCTCGAGTGAAACACCGCGAAAGGAATCGTCTCCTCGCCCGACAATCGCCACGCCGCCGTCGTCGCGCTGTTGCCGTAAAACTCGTCTCCCGAGTGATTCCATTTCACCGCCGACGTCGCCCAGAAAAAATCACCCACGCCCCCGCACGCGCCGACCGCGCTCAGCCCCGCGCACGGCCACGTCGTCGGCAACCTCAACGTCTTCACCACCGAACCCGTCGCCAGGTTCACCGCGTCCACCGTCGGCGGCGTCCCGCGACACCGCGCGACGAGTCCCGTCTTCATCGACGCGCGCGTCGCGTCCACGCCTCGCGTGACGTCGTCCGCGCGATCGACGTCGGTCAAAGGCGATCCACGGGCGATCCACGTCGGCGTCGGCGATGACGACGACGACGCGCGGACGTCGAAGCGCGCTAACGAACCGTCCTCGTAACCGACGAGGATGAGGTAATCGCCGCCGTCGGACGACGACGCGGACGCGAGGGCGGTGGCGCGAACGTCAAAGGCACGGTCGCCGTCCGTTTCGGCGTCACGCCGAAGCGCGCGCGTGACGCTGGACGCGCGCATCGCGAAGTGACGCGGGACGAGGGAGAGGCGAGAGGCGAGAGGGGACGCCACGCAATGATTAATTAAAACGTGTGCCGTGCGCGCGGTACGCGCGTTCACGATCTGCGCGCGTACATGAATATGTATCCCTGACCGGTGCGAACCTCGTCCGTGGTGAGCGAGTTGACGTCGTCGTCATTGAAGTGTTGCCAACTGTCGCCGCCGTCGACGTCGAGCTCGCGAGCGCACGCCGTGTAGTGGCCGCTGCCCGCCTGTCGGCCGTGATGCGTGATGACGGCGACGAGGTCGTAGAGCTTGTCGGTGGATGATGTTGGGGCGCTCGCGCGCGAACGCGGGGTGCGACGCGAGCGTTTGCCGGTGGAGACGGGCGTCTCGGGTGCGTCTTGCTCGGCGGCGGTTTCCTCTTCGCAGCAGTAGGGCGCTAAATCTAAGCCCTCCAACGGGAAATCGACGTCGTTCGTCAGCTTGGTGCGCATGGCGTCTCTCTTCCATGTGAAACGTTTCAAATGTAGACACAGCACGGGAGGAAGACTGGCGATGCACGTGAACTTGGTGGCGTTTTGATCCTTGCCGCAGCTGTCGCAGAAATAGCGTCCGTGCCCGCTTAAATTTTCGTTTCGCACAAAGGCAGCGAGACATTGCTGCAGCGTCGCTTCGCCGTTCCCACCTTCGCCCTTTTCGATCTCAATGGACGGTGAATGCGGCGTGGTCGGCATGGAGCCGTCCTTGCTCAACACCGGGGGAATTGGAAGCGAGAGATCCATAAACGGTTCCCGACGGTCGCTCGAACGACCGCACTTCGTGCACGTCACTCTCGTCAAACAAATCCCACCGAAAAGTTCCGTCACCTTATCTGGGCTTTTACTCTCGTCTCTCTCCACCGGCATCGGTTTCACTTTCGGCGTGTGCGGGGAAGCCAGCGCGTGTCCGTTGGCGCGTTCGTCCTTTATCGCGTGTTCGAGTTGACGCTTGACCTCGTTCGCGGTGACGTCTCGCGACAGACGAGACGGCGACGCGAACGTGCTCGACGGACTACTCATGTATGTCGACGTGCCAGGACCGTTGTGCGTCTGCCTCTGTCTATCGCTCGCGTTCTCGGCCTCCTTCTTTCGTTTCGATTTGCACGGACGGCACGCACAACCCTTCTTGTGCCGCTTGGCTCCCCAACGCGAGATGATGATGTACCCATCGCCGTCGTCGTCGCCGCTCCCAGATGCATCCACCCGTCCGTTCGTCGGCGACGCTCCTCCGCGCGCGATGAGCGAATCGCTGTCGTTCATCAAGAAACTTGGCGTCGGACTCGATCGCCCGTTTCGACCGCGCACGCTCCTCGCGCGCGTGGGCGGATTTGGAATTCCGTCTTTGCACGGCGAGTGCTCCTTCCTTCGCGGTGTCACCACGCCCCGCATCCGAATCAAATATCGACCGCTGCTCAACTCTTTCCTCAATCTATCTAACAAAAACCGCATGAACTCGTGCGCGTCTTGCTGTTCGTTCCCGGCGAACGACGGCACGAGTTTCCACACGCTTCGCAATAAATCGTGCGGCGGAAACGCCTCGTATTCTCCGTGCACCATCGTCCGCACCACCCGTCGCATCTCCGCCCCGACGTTCAACGCCTCCGCGCTCGCCATATCCGCCCGACGTTCGCGCGTCATCGCCGGCGGACGCATCACGAACCGTCTCTTCGCGCTTGCGTTTGAACTCGAACTCGTCGACGCTCCGTCGTCGTCGTTCCCGCGTCTTCGCGAACCTTTCCCTCCCTCGCGCTCCCCCTTTCTCGCCCGCTTTCGCTTCAACGAATCGTCAAACTTCAACAGTTCGTCCTCGGGGGCGAACGAGCGCCGCTCGCGCGCGCCCCGCCCGGGCTTCCCGTCCCATTTTGCCGATAAGTACGCCGCCGCCTCGTCGCCGAGGAGGTACTCTCTGAACTGGTGCACGTGCGCGAGCGCCTGCAAACGAGGATGCGCGCGCGAATAACGCGTCGAGTCAGTCTTTGCGCGCGCGATGGCGAACGTGCACGCGTCGCGGACGCGCGCGAGGGCGCGCGAGGGCGCATCTTTTCGACAACCGCCCCGATCGTGTGCGCGCGGCGCACCTGGAGTGTCGCGTTGAGGTAACAGGTGTTACTCGCGTTGTACAGACCCGACCGCGGTGGGACGCCGCGAAAGGATGCGGGAGGCTCCTCGCTCGCCGCGCGCGCGCGCGCGCGGGAGCGTGGCATATCTCGCGTGGTTCGGTGCGAGTCACCGTGTGGCGCGCGCGAATACGAACGCGAGAGCAGAGCGGGCGACTCGAGGAACGCGACGGTGGCGCGCGCGTTCGGTCGAGATGCGCGCGTTGGTGATTCGTACAAATGATATTTCATGTTTTCTACGGCGAGCGGGCGTGCGAGCGACTAAAGTAAGCGGTAACTTTTGCTCCGCGTTCGCGCGCGGCGAAGGCGGAGTTTCAATTTGAAAGAGTGAGCGTAAAACAACGAGCGCGAGGCGCTGAACGAGCGCTCGCGACGTTATCGATGACGTCAACGCACGTTGGCGCGACACGTCGGACACGTTGAGTGACGTTGAAGCCAAGGCGCGATGCAATCGACGCAAAAGACGTGTTCGCACGCGCGAAGTCGAACGGCTCTCGTACACTCCCATCCGACGCGTTCGAGGCACACCGGACACCGCTCGGCGACCCCGGTCTCCGCACTCTCGATCCCATCGGTCGCGTCCTCGAATTCCACACCGCTCTCAAGCGCGCTCGAGCTCGTTCCACCGATGATTTTCGTGAACGCATCCATCGCCGCGCGCGCGCTCGAGCTCGTCTCGCCTCCATCGCCGCGCGCGAACGCGTCCCAATACGTCGTCCACAGTTCCTCCAACCGTGCCTCGAACTCGAATCCCACCGTCTCTTCGTCCTCGAGCGTCATCGCCCACATCTCATCGCGCATCTCGCGCATCTCATCGCGCATCTCGCGCGCGCTGTCGGCCTCCGTCTTGCGCGAGGGCGGCGTCTCGCGCGCCGACGCGTCTCTGGCACCCTCCATCACCAACCGTCTCGAGCCATCGGTCGACCCCCGCCCGCGCGCGCGTCGACGCCTCCGACGCCGCACCGCGCGCGCCGGCGCCTGTGGTAATATTTCTTCTCGCGTTCGCGCGGTCGCGATCGACGCGATCGTCGCGTCACCGCCCTCGCGCCGCCGCGGAACGTCATCGTGGAAGCCTCGCGACGCTTCGCGAACGATATTTTCATCGCGCGCGCGCGCAAGTCCCCCGTCGTCGTCGACGTCGACGGCGCCGTCGCGAGCGCGCGTCTCAAATATCGCCATTTTTGTGCGCGCACTCGCGTCGCGAAGAGGCGACGCGGGCGCGCTCGAGGGGGCGCGACGCGCGATGGCGTCCGATTGGGAAAGGTACAGAGAGGCGCGAGAGACTCGAGGCGTGGCACTAGAATGTTTTTGGGTATTGAAATGGAAGTGGAGCGCGCGACGACGAATTCGTGTCGAGCGTGTCTACCAAGCAATGTGCTTGTATTGTTCTCCCGCGTACACCGCCTTGTCGCCGAGCTCTTCCTCGATGCGGAGGAGCTGGTTGTACTTGGAGAGACGCTCGGAGCGGCACGGGGCGCCCGTTTTGATTTGGCCGGTGGACAAACCCACGGCGAGGTCGGCGATGAAGGAATCTTCCGTCTCGCCGGATCGGTGGGAGGCCATGACACCCCAGCCCGCAGCCTTGGACATGCCGACAGCCTCGATGGACTCGGAGATGGTACCGATTTGGTTCACCTTGAGCAAGAGGGCGTTGCACCACTTGCCGTCGATGGCGGATTGCACGCGCTTCGGGTTGGTGACCAACAAGTCGTCACCGACGATTTGGCAGTTACCCTTGGCGGTGAGCGCGGCGGTGTTTTCGGCATCGTCTTGGTCAAACGGATCCTCGATGGAGATCATCGGGTATTCGCTGATGAACTCTTGGTACAAGTCGATCATCTGGGCGCCAGTCTTCTTCATGGAGCCGTCGTTGTTCTCCGTCTTGAAGTCGAGATCGTATTGCTTGTCTTCCGTCAAGAATTCAGACGCGGCGACATCCATACCGATCTTCATCTTACCGGTGTAGCCCGCCTTTTCGATGGCCTCGACGAGGAGGTCGAGACCTTCCTTGTTGTCTTGAATGTTCGGGGCGAAGCCGCCTTCGTCGCCGACGTTGCAGGCGTCTTGGCCGTACTTCTTCTTGATCACAGACTTCAAGTTGTGGTACACTTCGGAGCCCATTTGCATGGCTTCCTTGAAGGAGGACGCACCAACCGGGAGAATCATGAACTCTTGCATGGCGAGCTTGTTACCGGCGTGGGAACCACCGTTGATGACGTTGAACGCCGGCACCGGGAGGATCAACTTGCCGTTACCCGCGAGATCGGCGATGTGTTGGTAAAGCGGCACATCCTTCTCGGCGGCACCAGCCTTGGCGACGGCCATGGAGACCGCGAGCACGGCGTTGGCGCCGAGCTTACCCTTGTTGTCGGTACCGTCAAGTTCCTTGCACATGAAATCATCGACGGCTTTTTGGTCGCGCGGATCCTTACCCACGAGCGCCGGGGCGATGATCTCGTTGAGGTTCTTGACGGCTTGCGCGACACCCTTACCCATGTATTCCTTACCACCGTCGCGAAGTTCGACGGCCTCATAGATACCGGTGGACGCACCGCTCGGCACCATGGCGCGGAACATACCCTTGTGGGTGTACACGTCCGCCTCGACGGTCGGGTTCCCGCGCGAGTCGAAAATTTGACGACCCACGACCTTGGTGATGGCCGAGCTCGTGCGCTTCTTCATGTATTCGCTCTGCGTCGCGGGAGTAAAAACGAGTCAACGACACATATCGTCAGTCCACCGTTCGCGTTCGCGCGCGTCCACGCGCGTCGCCCCCCATTCCCTCGACTCCCGTCCTTCCCCGTCTCCAGTGGGCACACCGGGCGGTTCGACACTTCATCGCATCCGCCGACGTCGTTATCGTCATCGCCTCCGCGCGCGCGCGCGTCCACGCCTCCACACCGCGCGCACCGCGCGCATTCGATGAAACAAAAACATCACCACCGAACGATACCCCCTCACGCGCGGTATCACCCTCGCGCGCGCGCGCGCACGCTCGAGCCTTCGATTCATTCCTCATCATCCATCCGCGCGCGAGATCCACACATCCACGCATCATCGATCGCGACGCACCACGAACGCGAGCGGCTCCTCCGCCTTGGCCTTGACCGCGGCGTTGAGCGCTTCCTCCACTCTCTTGGAGAGATCGTGCTTCTCGAGGTACTCCTGAACGCTCATCTCGTCGTCGTCGTCGTCGTCGTCTTGTGTCGTCGTCGCGGGTGCGGGCGCGCGCGCGGGGGGCGGCGCGCGCGCGGTCGCGAAGTGGTGTCCACCTCGTCGTCCTCGCGCTCGTAGTGAAGCCTTCCGAAACCCCGTGTGCGAACACACACGCGCGTCACCGGTGATCGACATGGGCAATGTCACCGATCACGACTCGTCACGACCACACACACACGCGGGTGGGTCTGGGTCGTCGTCGAGTGGATAAGAAAAGCGAGGGAAAGGTCCGGGCGTGACACGGCGACCGACCGCGAGACCGACGACCCGACGCGCGACCGCCGGCGCGACGCGAGACGAGACGAGACGAGACGAG
>CEVZ01010066.1_pt1 | contig 12140 bp, 3 predicted proteins | sample 361371 | NCBI WGS metagenome assembly CEVZ01 (sample SAMEA2620217, study PRJEB7988) | marine metagenome | isolation source: saline water (ENVO:00002010), including
ACTATCAATAGTAATCTATTCAAGGTAACTAACTCTGGTATTGATTCATATAATATTCTTTCACCATCTCAAGCTGCAGGTAACTCTCTTGGTGGTGGAACTTCTGTGTACGCAAGTCATAACAGAAAATTTGAGACACTATATCCACAAATTCATTATCTAACATTTACAGGAACAACATTAGATGTTTCTGTAAAAACTACCAATGTAGTTCCTGTAGATTCTTCTACAACAAACTATGTTTCATATTCACAGGACGAATATGAAAGAACTTTCTTGAATGAACCACACTATTTTACAAACCAGAAGATGATTGCTTCTGAGATCAATGAAACATTAAACAACTTACAAAGATCTCTAACTTACAAGATGAAACTATCTTCCACATCTAGTAATCTTTCTCCAATCATTGATCTTTCTAGTGCTTCTGTTAAGACAGTAAGTAATAGAATTGAAAATGCACATGGAGAAGAGAACAGATTTGGTAGAAGAGATCAAGTTATTGAGTTCTTCCCAGTATATCAATTTGAACTTGCTGGTAACGCTGGAACTGAATTACAACCTGATCAAACAATTGAAGGACAAACATCTAAGACAACTGGAACTATTGCTAGAGTCAATGGTAGTGTTGTATATGTTAGAGTTAAGACAAGTCAATTCTTCCAGAAAGGTGAACTTGTTTCTCTAGGAAATCAAACTCAATTAACGAATGTCAGTGTTGATTCTAATCCAACTCAAGTATTCGCATCTATTGATGATGGTGCTACAATTGAAGCAAGAAATCCATCTGTAATTCTTGAGACATATGAAAATATTATTACTGGTAAAACAGTTATTTGGAATAATCAAACTCAAGAACTAACTGCTAGAGTTGATGTCAATCCAATCAATGATAATTACACTGATAGAATTATTGATAGTGTATTGTATAACAGAAATGCTGTTGTTGGTGACCAGATTGCAGACATCTTCCGTGTAGGAGATTTTATTAAATATCCAAACCAACCAGATGAAGAAGCAAATTATTTAGAAGTAGGTAAAATTACTTATACAAATGGCGTTGACTTTGTTGCTGAAGATACCTCTAAGAATGGTTCTGCAGTATCTAAGTATGTAACTAAAGAAGTTGTTGTTAGTAGTCCTGCAACTGCTATTGATGTACATTTAATGGCAAATGTCAAAGACATTTCTAATATTCAAGTTCTTTATAAGTTTAAGAAAGCATCTAGTCAAGAAAATTTTGAAGATATTGATTGGGTATTATTTAATGGTAATGGACAACCTGATACATTAGAATTAGCAACCACAGAAAACTCTATTTCAAGTGTTGTTGAGAAACAATCTTCTTATCAAGACCTTAAGTATAGTGTATCTGATATTGAAGAATACTCATCATTTGCTATCAAAATTGTAATGCTAGGTGTTGATCCTGCTTTTGCTCCTAAGATTCAAGACATTCGTGCTGTTGCAGCATTCTAATTTCCGCGTATGGACTATATCAAAGTTGAAGGGCATGATGGTCTCGTAAGAGACCAAAACACTGGTGCCATAATCAATTTGGACAATTCTGCTATAGTTGCTAGACGTAAGTCAAAACAACTCAGTTCCGCGTTGGACGACATAAATACATTGAAGAATGAAGTTTCTGAGCTCAAATTTTTACTTAGAGAGTTAACAAAAAATGCCAGCAATTCAAGTAGCTAGAACGGATACCTTTGAGAATCAAAGGCAAAAAATTAACCAAATTAGCGATCAAATTTTTGCCATTGCTCAAGGTGGTAGCGATTTATCAACTGGTATTTTAAAACTAGGTGACGGTACAAAAGTTACTCCCTCACTAGCTTTTACCAATGACACCGACACAGGACTATACAGAGCTGGATCAAAAACAATTGGTATTATTTCAAATACCAAACTTCTTGCTACGTTTAATAATCAAAGTAATGAATTTTTTAATGATGTAAATTTCACTAAAAATGAATTATCTTCTGCATTTATTAATATCAATGATAGCGGTCAAAATTATGATGCAGGAACTTTTAGTAATGTTCCTGTTATTGGTGGATCTGGTATTGATGGTTCTCTTAATATTACAGTTGAAGCATTTACAGGAACGATTACTTCTGCTGGTGTAGATTATACAGCAGGATCGTTCTCTAGTATTTTTGTAACTGGAGGAAATGGAACTGACGCTCAATGTGGTTTCCAAGTTATTGGTATTGAAGGAGAAACTACAAACAAAGGTTCTTCATATTCTGATGGTCTTTATAATGATGTTCCGTTTACTGGTGGTAATGGAACAGGAGCAAAATTTTCTTGTTCAGTAAACGCTGGTGAGGTAGAAGGAGTCAACATTTCTGATAGTGGTACTGGATATAGAAATGGTGATGTTCTTTCAGCTAATAATGCAGATCTTGGAGGATCTGGTGCAGGATTCCAATTTACTGTTAGTAGTGATGTTGGTCAAATAGATCCAGCTACTTTCCAGTTTACTGACAAAGGAACTGGTTATCAAGTTGGAGATGTTTTAGGACTTCCAGTTGCTGTAACAGGAGTATCAACTACCTTAAGTGATGCTAGTGCTGATATTACAGTAACTCAAGCACAAGCAGACGCTATTAGAACTGGGTTTGTCGTAACACAAACTGGCGGATCTGGTGTTCTTGTAGGAAGTGGTGGTGCTGGTGGTGGTAGTAATCCAACTGTATTCGCAATCAATGGAACAACAGTTAGTTTATCTGCAACACCAGACACTGCTGGATCTGCCACTCTAGATTTTACACCTCCATACGGAACACCAACAACACCATTTTCTTTTACTATTAGTAAAGTTGGAGCAGTAGAAACTGTAGGTGTTGGTGATGGTGGTAGTGGTTATGCTACTGGTGATGTTCTTTCTGTATCTCCATTTAACTTAGTTACACCAATTGAGATTGACGTATCTGTAAATCCAGTGGATGTAATGACATTTTCTGGATCAGTTCCATCTTCTTTTATATCAGTAGGTGACCAAATTTATATTCCTGGCGGAGGGATTGAAACAACTCAGATTACGACACAAACAACTATTGCGAGTGAATCAAATGCTTCGTATACTAATTTATCTGCAACTGGTGGAAATGGATCTGGAGCAGTATTCTCAGTAGACAGAGGAATTAGTGGAGATGTTTCTACTGTAAATATTACAACTGCTGGTGGTGGATACAGTCAAGGAGATGTTCTTACGATTGCTGGTGCTGATGTTGGTGGAACAACTCCAACAGATAACATTGTATTTGAGGCACAATCTGTTAGTGCAGATGGAACTCCTGCAGAAGTTTATGAAGTCGTAACTTCTGGTGGAAATATTACTTTATTAGTTGCTGCTTCTGGTGGTAATTTTACCGATCAAAGTACTGCTGCCAAAGTTGGAGTTCCTAACACAACAGTTTCACTTGCCACTTATGAGGGCATTAATAAATTCTTCCTTGATACTGGATCTGGAGCAACATACCATCCAGCTTTAACATTATATGCTGGTAACACATACAAATTTAATAACGGTAATGCTTCTCACCCATTTAGATTTTCAGAATTTAGAGATGGTATTCACAGTCCAAGTGTTGTTACTGGATTAACAACTACACTAGATGATACTAGCACTACAGTAACTCTTACAAGCACAACTGGAATTCTTCAAGGAATGAAAGTTGAGGGAACTGGTGGTGGAGGTAGCGGAGGAACTGTTGATACAGACACTTTCGTAGCATCAGTTGTAAATGCCACAACTATTACCTTGACAAAAGTTCCTAGTACATCAGGACCTGCAACTTTAGATTTTACTGGATATGCTTATACAGAGGGTGTTCAATATGAATCATCATATACACAAATTTTAGTTACAGAAACTACACCAACCCTCTATTATTATTGTGCAGTCCACCCTGATATGGGTGGCAGTGAAAATAATGAACCACAAGTAACTATTGATCCAAATAATCCAAAAGTTTTTGGATCTGGTTTTAGTGTTACTCTGACAGATGTTTTATCAACAACTGCAGCTGCAATTGATATTAGTGAAAGAAAAATTACAACAGAAGAGATTGATTCTACTAGTGGAGAAATTGATACACTAACTGTTCCAACACAATTAAATGCTAATTTAATTAGTGGATCAGTAGCTGCATTGAATACTATTAATTCAAATGCTGCATTTGCTATCAATTCAACTGGATATGATACCACTATCAATTCTGATAATTTAAAGGTAGGTAATTTATTCAATGTTGAATCAAATTCAGGAGATGTTCAGACTTCAGGTAATATAAAAACATTAGCAACATTGAATGTTAATGATAAGATTACTGTAACAGACAATACAATTACATCCACTGCAGGAAATAACATAGTTCTACAACCAGCTTCTGGAAGAGTTGCAAAAGTTGATGCTCTTTCTGCTCTAATCATTCCTGTTGGTGATACTGCAGGAAGACCTGGATCTGGTATTGTTGAAAATGGTGCAATTAGATTCAATACAGATAACAGTCAATATGAAGGATATAGTGCAGCAACTGGTTCTTGGTCTTCTCTTGGTGGTGTAAGAGATATTGATGGTAATACTTATATCTTAGCAGAACTTACTGCTGGTGCAAATGATAATACACTCTGGTTTTATAACGACAGTCAAAATACATTAAAGTTAACAGGAACTGAATTACAGTTTGTTTCAACGAAAACTATTTCTTCTCCTAAGTTAGGTCTTCCACCTTACGATCTGTTTACACAAAACACTCCAGTTGTAATAGGAAGTTATATTAAGTATAGAAACAATTTATATGAAGTAACATCTGCTGGTACAACTGGTGGTCAAGGAACAGAACCAACTCATACATCAGGTGTTGCTAATAGTGGCACTGCACAACTTACTTTCTCACAAGTAGCTGTTTCTGAATTAATATTCAATGAAGTAGATGAAGTAAGAATAGGACCTAATAAGGATTGTCCTTTAATTATTGGTCAAGAACTTAAACTACATGACAACAGAATTTCAACAACTGTTCAAGATTTAATTATTGAACCAAATGCAGGAAAACAAGTAATTGTAAACTCTGTAACTCATTTCAGAATTCCTGCTGGTAATGATAATGAAAAAACTGTAGCTCCTCCTGGTGCTGGTTCTATTCGTTTTAACACTACAATCCAACAGTTTGAAGGATACAGTGGATCAAACTGGTCTTCTCTTGGTGGTGTAAGAGACGTTGATGGAAACACATACATCATTCCAGAGACTGCTCCTGCAGCAAATGAAAATATTTTATACTTCTATAACAACAACGTCAACACAATTCAGTTGACAGAAACTGTTCTTGATTTCACAAATATTGATACTATTACAACTAGTGGTGGAACAAGTCTTGCTCTTGACACAGCAACTTTAACGTTAAACACTAATGACACTACTATTGATAACAGTGATGCTAATAGAACGTTTATCAGCACCACAAAGCAATACCTTGATTTAGGTCTTTCAAGTGGATTAAATACTGATCCTGTTCTTAGACTGGATGATAATGGTGATGTTTATTTAAACACAACATTTGGATCTGGATCATTTAATGGTGTTAAGGTTCTTGATGGAGAACTAAAAGAATTTGAACTAGCTGATTTTAAAATTGCGACATCAACATTTACCTTAGTAAAAGGTGGTACAGAACAGTCTAGCACTATCTTATACAGTAGTGCAACATCTAAAGGATGTAAAGTATCAGTCATATCAAAATCTAGTTCTGGAAAAAGATCTTTTTGTGAGTATTCAGTTATAGATAATGGTACTGACATTTTCCATAATGAATATGGATCTTTGAATACTTCTGGAAATGATCAATTCTCAGCAGCATTTGATTTTACTGCTTCCACAGAACCCAGAATTACCGTAACTTTGACAAATGATCATGCTTCTAATGATGTTATTAACTTCACCGTACTAGTTCAGGAAATCAAGTAATGGCAACTAACTTATCAAATTTTGATTCTTTGGGTGGATTCTCTGTAGGAGAAACAACTCATATTGATGAAGGACATAATGCTATGTCTCTCAATTCAATTGAGATGAAGAATTTATTTTATGGAGATAGTAAAACAACCAATTATATTTTAAGAGGACTTAACACATCAACCTTACAATTAGATAATGTTGGAACTCAAATTACAATTGAAAGTAATACCGTTAATTTTATAACAGGACATTTTCTTGGCGTAAATCCTTCTGGCGTTATATTTACTGGAAAAATTGAGAGTGCAGTTTATTGTAGTCCTGCTGGAGCAACTCAAGTTCTATCAAGTATGCTTACTATCATTAAAGATGATATTCCAGATGCAGAGTCATGGACTATAGAACCAACCACAGCAACAAACCGTTTTAGTTATTCCACTATTAGAACAGGTACGGTTCAAACAATTAAGTGGGCAGTATCAACAGAAGTTATCAGTATAACTTGGACTTGATGCTAAATACAAAGTAGGTAAAAAGTCAAAGGCACGGGAACACCATGAGTTTTCATATTAATTCCGATAAAGAGAAAATTAGAGGCGTAAACCCTAAGGTTATCGGTGATAATGAGACTACTATCCGAGTTGGTTCGGGAGCGAATGAACGAGAGGTTTTTAGAGCTGAACTAGATGTTCAGAGTGGATTGCCTCGTATTGGTATTAACAGAACTGGACAAAGAGTTAACAACATAGATGTTACTGCTGGTGGTAGTGGTTACAACCAAGCACCTACTGTTGTTATTTCAGCACCACCAGCTGGTGGACAACAGGCGTTAGCATCAGCGTTTATCTTTAATGGTGCAGTTGTTTCTATCGCAGTTAATGATCCAGGTAATGGTTATCTAACTGCTCCAACTGTCTCTTTTACTGGTGGTAATGGTGCAGGTGCTGCAGCAACCGCCGTTCTTGATACTGTTGACTTTGAACTTGATATTAATGGTGCTATCAGAACTTCTACATCTATCATTTCTGATACTGCAAGAATTTTAAACCTTGATATTGAAAACTTTGTTACTCCAGATTTAAACCTAAGAGCACCTAATCTCAAGACTTATGTAAATGCCACTGGTACTCCATGGGCAGCTAACGTAATTGTACCAGCAAATTCATACAGATATGAACAGGGTAATGTATATCAAGCGTTAAACACAGGAACTACAGGATCACAAGGTCCTATCCATAAAGATGGTATTGAATTAAATGGTGAAGTACAGTTCAAACATATTGGTTTCAGAGTTAATGATCCAAATGATTATAAGTTTCTTGAAACTGGAGAAGCAGGTGTATTCCCTCGTTCTATCACACCTCTACTAGGTGATAGATCAGACAAGATTGCAACTACAGAATACGTTCTCAACCTAGCAACAAACGACGTTGGTGGTCGTGTTTATGTGTCACAGCAGATTGGTTCTGACCTTAACGATGGTCGTTCTGCTGTAAACCCAGTTCGTACAATTAAGAAAGCAGCACAGATTGCATGGTCAACACCTGGCGTTAAAGAAACGCTTATCGTTTCTGGTGGTGATTACGTAGAAGATAACCCAATCTCACTACCACCTGACTGTTCAGTTGTTGGTGATAACCTTCGTTTGGTTATTATCAGACCAGCTAACCTTGGTAAACACATCTTTAAGTTTGGTGATAAGAACTATGTTACTGGTGTAACATACAGAGATAAGATTGATGCAAACGGTGACCCAATCGGAACTTGGGACTTTGCTATGGTCTTTGATGACAAGCAAAGAATTATTATTGATAATGAGGTAAATGGAGATTTTGGTGTTGACTTCCCAATCGGACATCAAATCTTCGGACCTGAAAGATTTAGAATTGCTTTCCAAAATAATACTGGACTTGCACTTCTTCAATCTGGTGTTCAAGTTGTAGGTTTAAACACTGGTGCTAGAGCTGATACATTCAATGTAACTTTTGATTCTACTACTGGTGCAAACGCATATGTCTCTGGTAGTATTGATGTACTACTAAATTCTGGTTCTCTAATTGAAGGTGACCAATACAGTTATGTAACATCTGCAACCACAGGTTCAGCAATATCTTTAACTATTTCATCTACATCTGGTGCAAATAAACTTAGATTTACCACAGATCCAACAACAGATATTCCCTCAGGAACATTTGTCTTCCTTAATGATGCTGACAATTCCAGTTTTAGTTCTGGTTATTATCAAGTATCTAGTATTGATACTTCAAATGCTCCAACTTACTGGGATGTTCAGTTTGTTCCAGTCTTAGGTGCTCCTTCTTGGGATACAACACAAACAGAAACAATTGCAATTAATGATGCTACACCAGTACAGAATACAATTGATACTGTTAATCTTAAATCAATTAGAGCTGAGGGTGAAGTTGTTTCTTATGATAATGATATCATATCAGAATTACCAATTTCCAGAATTGACTTCTCTTTACAAGGAGATCCAAGTATTGCAACTGGAGGATTCCAAGAAGCACAGTTTGGTAGTGCGGAAGATTTAGGTGGTATTGTTTTCTACACAAGTGCTCTTGTGGGTAGAACTAATACTCACGACTTTAAAGAAGGTCAAGAAATTGTTATTTCTGGAATGCCAGTTGCATCTCCAGACTTATCATTCCTTAATGGTAAGCAAAGAATTTACAAAGTATTAGAAGACGCTGATGGTCGTGCAAGAAGATTTGTAATTCCTAAAAAGTTTCCTGGTCTTACAAACTCAAACTTTAATCCTGGCGAATTTGCAAAAGTAAAATCATATTCAAAGAGTGTTACTCTTTCACTTCTAAACTCTCCAAACAAGTTTGCTCTATCTACACCAGTAGAAAGAAGATTCCAAGATGCTTGTCAGTTAATTAGAAACAATAGAGAGTATATTGCAGAAGAAGTAGTTGGTATCATCAACGAACAATTCTCAAAAGATTATTTTGCAGTATATAATATTGATACTACTGGCAATACATTTGACATTTACTTAGGTCCTACAGATCATGTAAACACCTATGTTAGTGGTGGTACAGTAACATTTGGTGGCACTTCTTATGCAATTAGTGATTTTGCATATGACAATGTTGGTGGTGTTGCTACAATTACAACAACCAATGCTGCGGTAAATGCTTTATCTGAAGATGATATTGTTAAACTAGCAGATATTCTTATTTCTTGTTCTGCTGGTCAAAAAATCTATCCATCATATAGTTCTCCTACTTCTGGAAACAATACTGGAACTGATGGTGACGAACAGTGTAAGCAAGATGTTATCCACTTCTTAAATGCTCTAGTAAGAGACCTTGAGTTTGGATCTAACCACAACATTATTGAAGCTGCTAAGAAATATATTGTTAATGGAAAGATTACTTATATTGAAGATGAAATTATTCAGAACGTACGTGCTATTGAATATGCTAGAGAACTAGCAATTTATGCAATGTGTAACTGGAGGATTAAGAATAGAACTACTGCTGATCCTCTATACACTACAAAGCACGCTACAACCACAAGGTATATTGACCCTACAATTATCACAACAACTGCAGGAAACCCTGCTTGTGCTAACGTAGCAGCTGCTATTGATACTCTATCATTCCTATGGGTTGATGTTATCTCTAACAATGCATCTGGAACTTACATTGATGCTGCATATTTGATTGCAAGAAACTTTGATGTAATTGCAGATCAAGCACTTATTGATACAGAACTCGCATATCCAAATCTTAATCTTTCTGATCTACATCAAAGAAAATGTCGTAGAGATATTAAGATTGTACTAGAAGGATTAGTAAGAGACTTAGTTCTTGGTGGAAACCATGGTATTGTTTCTGCTGCAGAAGCATACTTTAGTGGAACAGTTCTTTCTGGTATTTCAGAGGCACAGAGACCTCAAACAATTTATGCTTTCCAGAGAGTAAAACTCTATGCCATCCAGGCAATGCGTAACTGGTCTGATGGAAACGTTTTAGAAACAACTCCAACAGGATCTACATATGTTCCTACTACTGGAGCTATGACAATAGTCATTCCAGATCCAGCAGTAGCACCTGTAGCAAACTCTGATAGAGTTGCTTTCTTAGAGGGAGCAATTACATATAGTTGTGCTGCTAACGGCGGAGGTAGTGATGCAAGTCCATACAGAACTGATCTCAACTTTGGTCAAAGTTTCTTAATTACCAATGTAGTATCCAGTGGTGGTAATACTACTATTAGTTTAAATGTTGGTGCTGCAGGAAGTAATACAGATGCACATACATTTGTAAGTGCTCTTGCTAATGGAACCAAAATTATTTACGGTCCTGTTACATTAACCTCCCCAATTCCTAAGTTTGAGGATTGGAGTATCTTACAAGGAGCTGGTGCTGCTCCTATTGGCATATTCACTCCAACAAATGCTACTTACGATCCAGCAAATGGTAATCTTACATTTACTACTGCAACTGCACATAATTTAACAACATCTAACTCAGTTCGTTTCCAACCAGAATCACTGGTGTTTACCTGTGACATGGATGGTGACATTACAGAGCACAAGTATCCAAAAGATGGTCAACCTGCATATGGAAATAATCTTCCAGTTGCTGCAACAACAACTAATACAGTTACTGTTAATGTAGGTACTTCAGGTCCTAATGTACAGTTTACACCAACTGGTGCTACTTACGATCCTGCAACAGGAATTCTGACACTAGAGATTGGTAATCATACTCTAGATGTTGGAGAAGGTGTTGTTATTGCTAGTGATTCACTCACATTTACATGTGCGATGGATGGCAATCAAAGTCAGAAGACTTATCCTCGTGCATCTACAGACTATGCTGCTGAGAGATCTCTTCCAATTACAGGAAAAACAGCAACTTCAATTTCAGTTAATGTTGGTGTATCTCCTGCAAATAAATTATTAACTGCCCAATCTGGCACAACATATGATCCTAATACTGGAGACTTAGTTCTTACAATTGGTCAGCATGGTATTGGAGTAGGAAGAAATATTGTATTAGAAGATGGTGCTGTAACATTTACATGTGCTCAAGACGGCAACCAAACAAACCACGCATATCCTCGTTCAACTGACCCTGCATCTGGATCATCTCTAACTGTAACAGCTGTGGGTGAATCACAGCATACAGTTACAAACGCAGTATACACAGGTAGTACTGGTGTAATGGTAGTTACCAGTGCTGGTCATGGATTTAGTGATGGTGATTACGTTAAATTTGATGATGACTCACTTACATTTACATGTGACTTAGATAATAATGCAACCAACCATACATATCCACGTTCTACAGACCGTGCTAGTAATAGATGGTTACAGATTTCTAATAAAACTAATGATACGTTTGAAGTTAATGTTGGTGTTAATACAGATGGAGGAACACATGCTTTCGTTACTGCAACATCAAATGGTCTTAAGAGACAGACAGGAACACTAACAGTCAACGTTGGTACATCGTCCAATACAACCACACATACATTTGTAAGTGGTCTTGCAGGTGGTGTTAAATTCTTACCACAGACTACACATACATTTGTTTCTGCAGCAAGTAATGCGGTATCACATTCTCCACAAACTACTCACGCATTTAAGAGAGCAAATGCAGATGCTGTAAGTGCTTATGCTTCAACTAGTGCTGCTGCTAATGCTATCTGTGCAGGTGTAGAATCAACTATTGACACAGCATTAGAATTGTTTGAGGATATTTTAGACGGAACAACTGTTGCTGGATCTACTACTCAAACTTTTGGAACTTTATATGATACTGCTCCGATCATTAGTTATCCTAGCAGTTACATTACTGATTTTAACAATCAGAGAATGGCAATTCGTGGTGACTTTGATGACTTCCCAATCATTGAAGCATCTCCATATACACAGAACGCATCTGTTATCTCCTTTAGAGGTGGTGGTGGTGCTCTTATTGATGGTGATAAAGTCAAACAACCCAACTGCCCATTTCCTGGTCTAGAACCTGATGGAAGTGCATCTTTCCCTAATCAGGGTAAGTCCATGGTTGCTGCTGCGTTCACGATTGTGTCGTTTGGTGGTACTGGATATAAAGTTATCAATGATGGTTATACACAGTTGGTTTCTGTGTTCGTTATCTTCTGTCAAGATGGTGTTCTTTGTGAA